>SDBS01007187.1_pt1 | contig 10830 bp, 10 predicted proteins | sample 2277091 | NCBI WGS metagenome assembly SDBS01 (sample SAMN10404972, study PRJNA504765) | marine sediment metagenome | isolation source: marine sediment core GS10_PC15, 163 cmbsf | place: Arctic Ocean: Southern Knipovich Ridge | collected 2010 | reverse complement strand
AGGAGTTCGGGCGGCTGGTGGAACAGACGATTCGCGGGATGTGGCAGCGGCATCCGGTGACCGCAACCTTCATGGGCATACACGACCACGATGACCGGCTCGACGATCTCACGCCCGAGGCGCTAAGAGCAGCCGCTGGTAGCCAAAGGTCTTTACCTATTCGGAAAGCAATATCTATTGCCCACTTCCCCGAGGGAACTCAACTGTACCCATCGTTCCCAATGAACATGGCCCATTCTGGTAGCAGCGAGGGCGGCCACCAGCGCTGTGTAGCTACAAGATGGTATGATAAAGGCTGTTAACCAATGGGCCCATGTTTCAAATCCCCCCTGGCAGCCAGCGGAATTTCGGGCCGGCCTTCGAGCAATCGAAGGCCGGCTTTTTCGCGTTGTGCGATGGGCTTTGCGGCCAGGGATCGCACTTCCCAGGTATATCCTGTTGCCAGTTAAGTTTGCACCTGTTATGCCGATTATCCTGTAGGAGAGACGTAACGCCTGCGCCGTGGCGACCGATAGTCAAGTTTAACGAGGAGTAAGGATGGCTCACTAAAGTCAGGCCGAGGCGGCCCTGCAATAGCGCGTTAAAGAGCTTACCTGCGTGTATGGCATGAGCGAGATAGTGGAGTCGACCGCTGACACTACCATCGAGGAAGTGCTTCAGGATTTCGTCAATGTCCTGCCGCCCAGTTGGCAATACCCTGACGTTACCTGCGCCTGCATTGTCCTGGATGAGCGCGAATATACCACGTCCAATTATCGTCTCAGCCCGTGGCAGCAGTCTGCCGACCTTGTCGTCCACGGTGAGGATGCGGAGAGGGCGGCCAGAGCAACAGTGGCTTATGTTGGCGCCCGCCCCTCGGCGCCGCTGACCGCTCTCTTCGCCGGCTGTAATGAGGCAATACGTAAGACGCGGGGCGTGGCCATGGGTATCGTCGTCATTGATGAGGAGGCCGGGACGCTGACCCACACCGGTGTCGGCAACACGCGGGCTGTAGTGGTGGAGGATAAGACCACTCACCTGGGCAGCACAGCGGGCATCGTCGGCGCCGGCTATGGGCGGTTGGCACCCGAGGCCGTGCCGTTTATGGCCGACGACCTGGGGGTCATGGTCACCGACGGTATCAAGCAGAGGTTCGACTTCGCGGACTTTGCGGAGATGGGGGGGACTGACGTGCAACGCCTCGCCGAGAAGATCCTCCAGGACTGGGGCAAGGAAACCGCCGCCGCCGCGGTTCTGGTTTTCAAGAAGACAGTCAAGTGATTACACGCGATTCCATCCAGGAAAAATATGGTGAACTGGTCAGAGGGCATGTTGGTGAGCCAGCGGAGGAGTACCTGGCGGCCGCTGCCGCCCTCGGTTGGGAGTTGCTGGGTGCCGATGTGCCTATCGAGGACGTGGTGCGGATCCACCAGGAAGCGCTGGCTGAGCTTGACGAGGAGCTCTCTGCTATCCCAAGCGCGGAGCTCATCAACCAGGCATTTGGTCCGCTGATGGAAATGTTTATGGCTTACAGCTTGGCGATGCGTGAGCGGGCAGCGGAGCACGAACGAGCCAGGCGTGCCGATCAGCAGTTGATTGAGGCCAGAAACGCTGAGCTGGAGCAAGCCAACAAGAAACTACGCCAGACGATGGCGGAGCTGCTGGCTTCGCAACGGCGGCTGCTTCAGTCGGAGAAGCTCGCCGCCCTGGGAAGATTGGTGGCCGGGGTGGGACACGAGCTGAACAATCCGATTATGGGCATCCTCAATTATGTTCAGTATTGTTTGGATCACACCGCGCAGGATGACTCCCGTCACAGTCGTCTGATCAAAGCTGTCAGGGAACTGGAGCGCTGTGAGCACATCATATCGGCCCTGCGGTCCTACTCGCATGGTTCGGGTGACGAGCCAGGCTCTGACCCTCACCCGGTGGATTGTCACCTACTGGTTAGGGAGACGGTAGATCTGCTGAATGAAAACTTTCGCCAGGCGGGTATTGAGGTAGCGATCAATGTGCCCGAGGATTTGCCTACTATCAATACTCAGAGCGGCGCGCTTCGCCAGATGCTGCTTAATCTGCTTACTAATGCCCGCGATGCTGTATCTGAGCGCGAGCCCAAAGAGATTACCGTGACGGCAACCGCCGAGGATGGCTGGGTCGCGATTTCGGTAGCGGATACCGGCTGCGGCATGTCCGAGGAGGTCATCAACCGCGTGTTTGATCCTTTCTTCACTACCAAGGCAGTGGGCGAGGGAACGGGTTTGGGGATGAGTATGGTCCAGAATCTCACCCAGAGACTGGGAGGCACAATAGAAGTTGAAAGTAAGGTAGGCGAAGGTACTGTGGTGACTGTGCACTTGCCGGTGGATCACTGGGCAGTCACCGGCGCCCAGCAACCCACGGGTACCGATGGCTAAAGAGGGAAATGGCCGGCGCCCAACATCCCGGCCTTGACACCAACAATACAGGAGGTAAACACTATGGCGTCACAACCGCGAGTTCTCGTTATTGACGATGAGCAATCAGTACGCGATGCGTTCGTTAACGCCCTGGAAGATATGCCCTATGTGGTGGAGACTGCAGGCGATGGGGAGGAGGCCCTGGAGAAGGCAAAGAGCAGCCCGGTAGACTTGGTATTCCTGGATCTGAAGATGCCGGGAATGGACGGCGTAGAGGTGCTGCGGGAGATTCGGGCACTGGATGAGACAGTGCCGGTGTATATCGTCACCGCCTTCTATGGGGAGTTTCTCGACCGCCTCCAAATCGCCGAAGACGAAGGTCTGACTTTCCAGCTGCTGCATAAGCCTATCGGCCAGGAGGCGATTAGGAAAGTGAGCATCACAGCTCTCGGGGGGAATGGACAATGAACAGCGAGATGCTGCCGGAAGAGACCTGGAATCCAGCCGAGTTGGTGGCAGCAGTGTCTGGCGAACTGATGACCACTGGCATTGCCGGTCTTGACGAGATGTTGGGTGGAGGTATCCCTATGGGCTCCACCGTATTTATTTGCGGCTCGACCGGCACGGGCAAGACAATTCTGGCTCAGCAGATGGCCTTTGCTAACACGGCCGCTGGCCACAATGTCGTGTACCTATATCTGCGTGGCTTCAGCGAGTCTATCACCAGACGCGTACGTGGCCTTGAGAGTTTCGATTTTTTCAACCGGGGCGAGTTCAACGTTAATGTCCACTACCAGGATATTTTTCCCGTGGTCCGGGCCGCTCAGTCTACGGATCTTTTGGCATCGGTCAGTATATTGGTACAGCAACGCGACGCTAAGCTGATAATTATGGATAGCATAAAGATCATATTTGAGAAGCTGGAAGAGTTTAACCGAGGAGAACTGGCTTTGCGTACGATGACTGAATTTGTCTCGGAAAACAATCTCATCGCTCTGCTGGTAGGGGAATACCAGCAGGACGATATTGTCAGTCAATCGCAATTCACTTTTGCCGATGGCATCATCTTACTTACTGCGCCCTACGAGTCACCTGATGGGAAGCGGTATATTCGGGTGTTGAAGATGAGAGACGCCGACCACTGCTCGGCTGCGAGAGAATTCCGGATCGGTCCTTCGGGTGTGGAAGTGCTCCCCGACACGCAGGCAGAAGGTGACGCTATACTAAAAGTAGCCTAGCAGATGTCCCCCGACAGCCGGCGCATTACTGGGTCCTCAACCACTAACGAATACAACACAGGTAGCAGCAGAACCTCTGCGGTGAAACAACACAATTTGCCGCGACCTGCAAGCTTGTGCTTTCCTTGAACCGGCTTTTGGCTGTCGTATCAGGCTTTTTGGGTGAAATGTAAACCACGCGAACAAGTTCTTGCCATTGTTCACCCCGGCGAGCCAGCAGATTCTGAGCCGCCATCTGAGAGATCCGATGGCGGCTTCTTCGCGTGCTTGGGCAGATGATCAGAGGGAGTGATGAGTCATAAAGCTCCAACTTTGTTGGGGTGGGCACGATTTTGACGGGGTACACTCTCAAGCGAAGTATTGATAAAATTTCGTATTCAGCCTAATTTGATATGACAGTTACACCCGCAACTGGTAGTCCTAAATTGTGGTGCGAGCGGCTTCCTGCGACGATGATGACAGTTGACCCAAGAGGAGATGCAAATTTGTGAGGGAGGCGCGGGCTGAAAGGTGCCTGCTTGGCAAAACTGAACTTTTGTGCGGCAGCCATCGTCTTGAATGGGTGTTTAATATGTCTATATGCAGGAGGATGTTGCTAAGATGGCGAAACTGAGTGTGGTGGTTATAGGTGTCCTGGTGGCGGTGCCGGCCATCACGTCGGTGCTGTACGCCCAGATGCGCGAGCAGACTGGCCTCAGTGCGCAGGAGAAGGTTGCTGCAACGCATGGTAACTAATGCTGAGCAGCGTGTGCGGAAGTGTTGACGATACCGTGTGTCTGAGCACCTCGTGGTACTTGGAGCTGAGAACGAACTTCAGGAGATGAAAACATGAAACGGCTATTCGTAGTCATCGGTATTATTGTGGTAATAATAGCTGCGGCCCTACTGTGGACGCGGACACGCGCAGAGCAGAATGGCTCGCTGTCAGATCTGGAGAGTGTGGCGGTGAAGCGCGGCACTGTACGTAAGACCGTCATCGCAGACGGGGTGCTGCGGCCGCTGACGACCGTACTGGTGAAATCGGACGCGGGTGGCAGGATTGATCTGCTGGCAGTTGATGTGGGGGATAAGGTGAAGAAGGGTGATCTGATCGCCAATATTGACCCCACCGACAGTCAGACGGCCTACGATCAAGCGGTGGCGGACTTGACCGTGGCCCGGGCCAGGCTGACGCAGGCTCGTGAGCAGTCTGGCGTGCAAGGGGAACTGACCAGGACGAGTATCGCCCAGGCACAAGCCAGCTACACTGCAGCCGGCAAGGATCTGGAGAGGCTGCAGAAGGCTACCCACCCGCTGGCGCGCGCCCAGGCCCGGACGGGCCTAGATAAAGCGATGGCGTCACTGGAGGCGGCCCAAAATGACGTGCAGCGTCTGAAGGAAGTAGGTCAGCCGACGGCCCGCGTGCAGACCTCTGCGAGTCTGGATAAGGCCAGAAGCGATCTGAGCGTGGCCGAAAAGGAGTTGGAACGCACCAGGGGCCTGAGGGCAGAAGGGCTCATCCCCCAGAGCGAGCTGGATGTCGTGGAGAGCCGCTATGAGGCGGCGAAAGCAGATTTTGCGCTTGCTCAGGAACGCGCCGACACGCTTGAAGCCGACCAGTCGGCTGAGCTGCGAACCGCCGAGACTCGCGTGGAGCAAGCCCAGGCTGACCTGGCTTCGGCGCAGGAGCGCTGGAGGACTCTGGACCCGGAACAAGCTGCCGATCTGGCGGCAACGCGCGCCAGGGTGGCCCAGGCAAAAGCGGCCTTGGATCGCGCCCGCGCTGAGGCAGTGCAGGGACGAGTGCGCAAGGCTGAAGTGGCCAGCGCGGAGGCCCAGGTAGATCGCGCGCAAGCGCAGGTGGAGAGAACGAGGACAACGCTAAGCTACACGACCATAACAGCGCCCCGGGACGGTGTTATCCTGCAGAAGTTCGTTGAGGAGGGGACGATTGTCACTTCCGGGCGCTCTGCTATAGGAGCGGGGATGGACATCGTGGAGTTGGGCGACCTGACGACGATGTTCGTGGATGTGGAGGTTGATGAGTCCGACCTGGCTGACGTGAAGGTGAATCAGTCGGTGGAAATCCGGGTGGACGCGCTTGGCGATGACGTATTGTCAGGCATCGTCACGCGCATAGACCCGCAGGCGCTCACCACCCAGAACATCACCACAGTTAAGGTGGAAATCGAGATTCAAGATGACGATCCTCGTCTGATGCCCGGGCTGACTACAACCTGCGACTTTCTGGTCGCCGAGATAGAGGATACGCTCTACGTGTCCAGCCGGGCTGTCCGGAACCTGACTGAGGGCCATGTGGTCATGGTTTTGGACGGAGATCAGATTGTCCAGGTGCCGGTCCAAGTCGGTCTGGAGGGCGACGAGGGTATTGAGATTATCGGAGGACTGAAAGAGGGCGATCAGGTTGTGATCCCGCAACTCGGCGGGCCCGCAGGTGAAATGGCGAATAGAGCAAGGGAGATGGGTAGGCGTATGGGCGGCGGCGGCGGGTTCATGAGGCGATAGACGCTCAGGGTCCAATGGGATACAAGTCAAGGAGTCAGCAACATGACTATTTGGGAATCGGTACGAGTAGCGCTGGAAGCGATTGTGGCCAACCGGCTGCGGTCCACACTCACTATGCTGGGCATCATCTTTGGTGTAGGGGCAGTAATTGCCGCCATTTCTATGACTGAGGGGGCCAAGGCTGCCACTCTAAGCCAATTTGAGCGTTTTGGCACCAATGTGCTGTCAGTGCGCCCTGGTCAAATGCGGCACGGGCCGGTGCGTGGGGGCATGGGCTCCCAGCAGAATCTCACCTGGGCGGATGCCGAGGCAATCGCCCAGGAGTGTCGCAGCGTTATAGCAGTCGCCCCCGAGGTGAACACCACGGCTCAGATTAAGGCAGGAAACGCCAATACCAACACTCGTATTGTGGGAACGACTGAAGTTTACCCCCTGGTGCGAAACTTTGAATTGGCGGAGGGAACATGGTTCACTGAAAGCGATGTCAACCGGCGGTCCAAGGTGGCGGTGTTAGGCCCGACTGTGGTGGAGAATCTGTTCGGTGCCGGCAGCCTGGTGGCTGGCAACCAAATCAAGATCAAGGGGGTAACGTTCCGCGTGCTCGGCCAGTTGGAGGGAAAAGGATATATGGGCCCGTTCAGCCAGGATGATCAGATCATAGTCCCCATCACCACAGCAATGTACCGGCTTATTGGCCGCGGTGGGGGAGGTGGTAGGCCCCGTGATAGTGTGAACTCCATCAACGTCCAGTTTGCGGAAATGAAACTGGCCGACCAGACCCGGGGGGAGGTGGAGGCGCTGCTCCGGGAGCGGCATGGTATCCGGCCCGGAAGTGAGGATGACTTTAATGTCATGTCGGCTGCCGATTTTATCGCCGGCGCCGAGGAAGCCAGCCGCATTATGACGCTGCTGTTCGGCTCTATCGCCGCCGTCTCTCTGCTGGTCGGCGGCATCGGTATTATGAACATCATGCTGGTCTCGGTCACCGAACGTACCCGCGAAATCGGTTTGCGTAAAGCAGTTGGTGCCACGCCCCGGGACATATTGCTACAGTTTCTTATCGAATCGCTGACTCTGAGTATGGCCGGGGGAACTATCGGCGTGGGGATGGGTATCACTGCGGCCTATGCTATGCGCTTCGTGGGCCTCAATACGGCCATATCAATACCGTGGGTGGTAATTGCTTTTTCTTTCGCTGCATTTGTCGGTGTTTTCTTCGGACTACTGCCGGCGCAGAAGGCAGCCATGCTCAACCCGGTGGAGGCGCTTCGCTATGAGTAAAATCACTGTGGTTAGTCAGGGAGCTTATGTGATGAAACACAATAGTACTATCTTAACTGCCCTATGTACCTGTCTGGTGATGCTGTTGGCCGGTGCTTCATCAGCCCAGCAGCAGAACGCGCAGCCCTTGAGTCTGGAGGAATGCATATTAGTAGCGCTTCAGAATAACCCCGAGGTCACCTCATCGCAGCAGGGCATCATTAGTGCTCGGGCGGGTATCACCCGGGCTCGCAGCAGCTACTACCCTCATCTTTCCCTCAGCGCCAGCGAGGGCATTACCAGCAGACGGGCGGGCACCTCGCTGGGTGCCGGGAGCTCCGGTTCTGACTGGCGCGATGAGCTTGACCTCAGGCTGAGTATGACCCTGTGGCGCAGCGGTCGCCGCGATAACGTTGCCGAGAATCGTTTGGGGCTGGGAACGGCAGAGCTGAGCCACCTTAACATGATGCAGGTCCTCGCCGAACAGGTAGCTACTGACTACTACGCGATCCTGGCGTCTGAGGAATTGATAGGAGTGGCTGAGGCTGGCGTTGAATCGTCCCAGTGGCACCTGCATGAGGTTGAAACGCGCATCAAACTCGGTGTTACCGCCGAGGTGGACGTATTCGCCGCCGAAGATGACCTGGCCCGGGCCCAACTTGACCTCATTGATGCCCGCAGTGGGGTGCGTTCGGCTCTGGCCCGACTGAAGTTCACCATGGGAATTCCCTACACCACCGATTTGCACATCGCACCAGTACCCCTGGGTGTGGAGGAGGTGCTACCGTCTTTGCACGATGCTGTCAGTTCTGCTACGGAAAAGCGGCCCGACGTGCTGGCCGGTCGCATGACGATCCGGGCCCGCGAGTACGCCCTTGCCCAAGCAGAGACGCGGCGGGGGCCTACTGTCGAAGTCGGTGGGCAGTATGCCCAAAGCTACACCGACTGGGACGCCAACGACGATTCCTGGAACGTACTGGCGACCGTCTCGTGGCCACTGTTTGACGGCCAAGCGACGAAGGCTGACGAGACGTCTGCCCGCGCCGGGGTGCGCCGCTCCCAGGCAGACCAGCAGCGTTTGCTCAACCAGGTTGCCCTGCAGGTTGAAAACGCACTTGTCGAGATTGACCGCACGAGTGAGCGTATGAAAGCGACCGAAAAATCTGTGGCCGCCGCCCAGGCGCGCCTCAGAGGTGCCGAGGCCAAGTACCGTCAGGGGGTCGGTATTCTTCTGGAGGTGACCGACGCGCGGGTCGCCCTCACCAGTGCCGCCGCCAACCAGGTGCGAGCGCGCTTTAACTATCAGGTGGCGCTGGTCGCTCTGCAGCGGGCCAGTGGGATGTTGTCACTGCCCGGACAACCGCCGAGGGAAAACAATGATTGAAACCACTGATCTATGCAAGGAATACCGGATGGGAGATGTCACCGTCGAAGCGCTACGGGGCGTGACACTGAGTATTGAAGCCGGTGAATTCGTCGCCATTATGGGCCCGTCAGGCTCAGGTAAATCCACATTGATGCATTTGATCGGCTGTTTGGACCGGCCCACTTCGGGTGAGTGTACCATTGAGGGAGTTGAGGTTTCCAAGCTGGACGAGTATCAATTAGCCCACCTGCGCAATGAGAGAATCGGCTTTGTCTTTCAGAGCTACAACTTGCTGGCCAGCGCCACGGCACTGCGCAATGTCGAGTTGCCCATCATGTACAGCCGCGGGCGGAAAAACCGCCAGAACCGTACTGACCGGGCCCGCCAGGCGATAGAGGCCGTGGGCCTGGCCGACCGGGTAGACCATCGCCCCAGGGAACTCTCAGGAGGCGAACAGCAGCGCGTTGCCATCGCCCGCGCTTTGGTCAATGATCCGGACATCATCCTGGGCGACGAGCCAACCGGGAACCTCGCCACCGAGCAAGGGCAGGAGATTATGGCTATTCTGCAGCAATTGAATAAAGACGGCAGGACGGTGGTCATTGTGACCCACGAGGCCGACATCGCCAAATACGCCCACCGCATCGTCCACTTCCGCGACGGACTGGTAGAAGGAGAAGAGATCCTGGACAACCCGATATAAGCATCAGTACGCCTACCCGCCCCGCACAGTTGGCATCCAATGGCCCCTGCCAATTCGCCAGGTTTTTGGGGGCCTGGGGAGCTACTGTAATGTGAGGCCGTCCTGCGAGATGTCGCGGGGCGGCTTTTGGGTCTTATGTTAGTGTTTGCTTGGGGTTAGAGTATTGCAGAATAGACTGAGCGGGTGAAAGGTAAAAAGCGAGGAATGGCGAAGTACTTCTATGGCAGTTACTGCTTGCGATAATAGCATTAGTAGTTATCTGGGCGGCGATTCGCCGGCATCGGACCAGGGGAGTATCGTTGCTCATCTCCGGCTACAATGTTGTGGATATCGGCTGCCATCTAGCCTACTGATGATAGCTGAGAGGAAAGACTAATGTGTACCGATGACGAGGCTTTCCATCAACTCCTGAACGCCTCCACTGACGCAGTGCTACTGATAGAGACTGACGGCACTATCGTGATGCTCAACGAAGTTGCCGCTCGCAGATTGGGTCGGACCAAGAATGAACTCATTGGTGCCAATGTCTATGATATATTGCCCCCTGATGTGGCCAGAACGAGGAGGACACATGTTGAGGAGGCCATTCGCTGCGGTAAGCCCCGTCGTTTCGAAGATGAACGCGAGGGCATGGTCTTCGATAACAGCATCTGCCCAGTGGTGGATGCCCAGGGCAGGATAATACATATTGCCATTTTCGGCCGGGACATCACCGAGTTGCGGTGCGCCCAGGAGCAACTAAGAAGAGAAAGAGACGAAGCCCAACAATACCTTAATATCGCAGAAGTCATGCTGGTGACGGTAGATGCTGACGAGAATATAACTCTGATCAATGAAAAGGGCTGTCAAATCCTTGGTTACCAACAGGAAGAGCTTATCGGGGAAAACTGGTTTGGCCTGCTGGTTCCCGAGCGCATCAGAGACGAGATAAGAGGCGTATTCAGCCAATTGATGGCCGGCGAGGTGAAACCGGTTGAATATTATGAGAACCCGCTGCTAACCAAGGATGGGCAGGAACGGCTAATTGCATTTCGCAATACAATAATTACTGACTCCAGTAGTCGAATCACCGGAGCGTTGTTTTCGGGAAATGACATCACCCAGCGGGTGCAGATGGAGGATGAATTGAAGGCCTTCCGTGACCACCTGGAGCGGCTGGTCGAAGAGCGTACTGCCCAACTGGAAACAGCCAACAGGGAGCTGGCAGCACAAATCGCCCAACGGGAGCGACTGCAGGCCGAACTCATCCAGGCCAGTAAGATGAGCGCTCTGGGGACAATGGCCGGGGGCATCGCCCATGAGGTGCGCAATCCGCTATCTATCATCTCCTCGTGCAATCAGTTGCTCCAGGAGCATCCTGATAATCAGCAAGTTCGCGGC
>SDBS01007186.1_pt1 | contig 10831 bp, 7 predicted proteins | sample 2277091 | NCBI WGS metagenome assembly SDBS01 (sample SAMN10404972, study PRJNA504765) | marine sediment metagenome | isolation source: marine sediment core GS10_PC15, 163 cmbsf | place: Arctic Ocean: Southern Knipovich Ridge | collected 2010 | reverse complement strand
GGATTATTTCATTTCTTAATGATAGTTTTACCGCCAGTAAAGAGCGGATTTCTTTTGAACTTCCTTTTACAAAAGTGAGCATTTTTATTTGTCCCATAAATCCCTCCATGTTTTTTGATGTGATTAATTTGTCAGCATCTTGAGTTACTTTTGCAACAAACTCATTAACTCCTTTCTCTTTATTTTTCTCTCTTGAGTGTTTCAGAGGATCCCTGCTAAACATAAACTCTATGCCATACAAAATTACCGGTTTATACCTGTTAATTTTAGAAAGGGCTTGAGCTTTATACAACTCATAGTTTTGTGCTTTAATCACCTCGTATGAATATTGGTTGATAAAATTAGGATTTAAGACAACTATGTCATAGTGCCCACGTTGATACTTCCCACCCTTTTCATTTCGTGTATCATCGTCTTTTAACTCAAATTTATTTTTGCTCATATCACATCTAAATGGGGTGGGATATTCCGTATGAATTAGGAAGTGTTTGCGACCATCTTTATCGTGAGCATTGAAAGGTGGTAGTTTTTGTTGCAAAATGCTATAAAAATAGCACACAAGATCATTTTCAGTGAAGAATAATGTTGGATGAGCACGAAATTCACTACATAGCACCTTAAATGATTTATCTACAGCTTCAATTATAATTTGGTGTTCCATATTTACCCCTCTACTTCATTTATACACGCCTCCAGGTGAAATTCGAAAATTAACCACTATTTTCCTTGTGGTATTCTTTATAGATTCTTATGCTTATTATAACTATTTTTATTAATTCTACAAATAGAGTAATTATCTAACTACCCCACCAAAAAGTTTACACTAACAGTTTTATCGGTAAACCTACAGCTTAACAAAAAGCCTTGGCGGGCGGGCGGCTTATTTTAATTGAAGAGTAGAAGAATATAAAAGTATAGTAATGTTACTGTAACGTCACATTAACGTTACCCTCTAATTTTTATCGGTCTGTTAGATAAGATTAGAAGGATCAGAAAGTCGTTGTGATCATAAAATACCAGGAGAGGGAAAATGGAAGAAATGAAAGAAAAACAGACAAAAAGGGATTTCTGGGGGTTTTAATATTTTGTTAAGGAAGAGGGCTAAATAGGGGGAAAAGTAATAGCAAAAATTATTTTTTAATTTCTTGACTGACCCGAGGAATAGGATCACTCCAGGGAATTATTAATATTTAACAAAAGGGCTAGTAAGTTAAATAAGAGAGATGCTTCAATGGTGCAAATGTATTGGACCATTTATTTGCATATGTTATTTGCATATTGACATAAAATAAAAATTATGGTAATCTTGTATCATGTGATAATTATGGTGCAATTCTTTTTGCATGAAAATATATCCCTAATAAAAAATTTGAAGCTGGTTGAATACATAAGGAGTTTCTAAAAAAATAAAAATCCAATTTCTACTTGATGCTTCATTATCAAAGGGTAAAATAGTGCAAGGGGGAAACGCTTAAAATACTAAGAATCTTTTAAATAACAATAAATCATAAATTTCTTAAAAGGAGTTTCTTATGAAAAAAATATGTTCTTTGCTAGACCTAATTGGCAATACATCTATTAAGAAATTAAATGTTATAGGTAGGGAAAATGGTGTAAATATTTGGGTTAAATTAGAATATCTTAATCCAAGTGGAAGCATAAAAGATAGAATTGCTTTACAAATGATTGAAGATGCAGAAAGAGGAGGAAATTTAAAAAAAGGATATACCATTATTGAATCAAGCAGTGGGAATACAGCTATTGCATTATCTTTTGTTGGAGGTCTGAAAGGATATCGAAGGGTTATATTCTTACCAGAAATTGTTGCCGAAGAAAAAATCAGGATGATACAAAGATATGGGGCAGAAACTAGAATTGTTAAAATTGATAAAGATTTTAAAGATTCATCAGTTCATGGTTCACACATAGAAATTCCAGGGAGAATGATGTGTAAAGAAATGGAAGAAAAAGAACCAAAAGTTTGGTGGGCTCGTCAGTTTAGTAATCCATCAAATTATAAAGCTCATATGAAATTAGGTAATGAAATTATATCACAAATAGGAAACAAAATTGATGCTTTTGTTGCTTCAGTTGGAACAGGTGGTACTCTTTTTGGAATAGCAAAAATCCTAAAAAAGAATAATAATAATATTAAAATAATTGCAGTTGAACCAGCAGAAGCCTCTCATGTCTCTTTGACTAATTTTGAGATAATAGCGGGAGTAACGGGTGGTATATTAAAGGATATTTTAGACAGTAAATTAGTAGATGAATTTGTTAAAGTGACCGATAGTGAAGCTATAGAAATGTCCCGTAGATTAATGATAGAAGAAGGATTGTTTGTTGGAGTATCTGCAGGTGCTAATGTATTAATTGCTTTAAGTATTGCAAAAAGTATGGGAAAAAATAGTAATGTTGTAACTGTACTTCCTGATAGAGGAGATCGTTATGTTAGCGTAGAGCATTATATAACTTAAAAAAAGATTTTTTTAAGATGAGAATTATGATAAATATATTGTAAAATTTTCGTTTATACAAAAAAAGAAAATAAAATAATTATAATATATTAATCTATACCATAAAAACTATAACAGATATATTTAAAGATATTTATATAAAAAAAATTTATAAGTTACTCGTTGCTTTACTTAAAACTCCAGAAAAAATAAAGGAGATTCAATAATGGGGTTAGATTCTAAAATAACACCTGAAAACACTAACAAATCGATAACAGGAATCCGCTTTTTTTCATTAAAAAATTTATTTTCCGTTGATAGATTAATTGGTACTCTTGCATTATTTATGAGCATTTTTCATTTGTACTGTGCCTATTTTGGACAGCCAGAGGAAATAGTTTTTCGTACAACCTTTATGTCAGTTGTGATGGTACTGTGTTTTTTAACTTACCCGCTTGGTGGAAAGATATGGAAAGGGAAAATTAATTTCCTATTTATAGTAAACCTTCTTTTTATTTTATTCCCCCTGATTGCCCAATATTATATTCTTAATGATATTGAGGCCTGGTATTTGAAATTTGGTTATCCAACTACTACCGATGTTATAATGGGAAGCATCTATATCGCAGTGCTGTTAGAGGCAACCAGGCGTACTATCGGTTTGCCGATTGTTATTGTAGCAATATTCTTTCTTTTTAATGCCAGATTTGCAGACCTTATGAATTTCGGAATTTTCTACGGCCCACCAATGCCCTGGAAAATACTGGTTAACTTTATATGGATAGAGGAACATGGTATTTTCGGTCTCCCGATAATGGTTACGGCAAGTGTAGTTACCCTGTTTTTAATTTTTGCTTCAATTTTACAGAAATCAAACATAGTAGATATTATGATGGACTTGGCTTATGCCCTAACCGGTTATAGCGTAGGAGGCACGGCAAAAGCAGCAGTTGTGGGAAGCGGGTTTATGGGAACTATCTCCGGTAGTTCAGTGGCAAATGTAGTTACTACCGGTAGTATTACCATTCCTTTAATGAAAAAAATGGGCTATAAACCTTATTTTGCCGGAGGAGTAGAGGCTGCAGCATCTACCGGCGGTCAGATAATGCCACCGATTATGGGGGCAACCGCTTTTATAATCGCCGAGTTTATAGGTATATCTTATATTCGGCTTGCAATATATGCACTTATTCCTGCAATTCTTTATTATATGTCTATCTTTTTCTTTATACATTTTACATCTATAAATGGCAAGGTAAAACCTATCTCTAAAGCCTATCTCCCAGATTTTATGGATACTCTTAAAAAAGGAGGCCATATTCTTTTACCATTAATAGTCCTGATTATTTTTTTGATTAGGGGTTACAGCATTCAGACGACAATTGTGATAGTTATTGTATTAACATTTATAGTATCATTTTTGAAGCCGATAACTAGGCTTACTCCCAAATCCTTCCTTAAAGCTTTAGAGGATGGACCTAAGAATTTTATTTCAGTTGCCATGGCCTGCGGAACTGCAGGAATAATTGTTGGTTCAATAAGTGTTTCCGGTCTGGGATGGAGGATTTCAAGTAGCCTGCTATCCCTCTCAGGTGAAAGTATGGGGCTAACATTAATTTTAGCAATGCTAATATGTATTATCTTGGGTATGGGAATGACTACTACTCCGGTTTACCTGATAGTAGCTGCAATCGTTGCACCTAGTCTGGTAAAACTAGGGGTTCCGATTGTATCTGCTCACTTATTTGCTTTTTACTTTGGGGTGATTTCTAGTATTACACCACCTGTAGCGGTCGCTTCCTTTGCAGCAGCCGGTATAGCAGGTAGCAATATAAATAAAACGAGTCTTGAGGCCTTTAAGATTGGTATTTCGGGATTCATTATTCCATTTATTTTTTGCTTCTACCCTTCATTGCTTTTAACTTATGGTCCCCTACTAAATACGCTTTTCGTTCTGGTAATTACTACTATTGCTATGATCTGCTTGACGGCAGGTTTAAGTGGTTGGTTTTTAAGGCAACTTAACTTCCTCGAAAGTGTAATAATAGGCTTCCTGCCTATCTTTTTATTGTTTTATCTGGATATCAGAAAGCCAGTCAACGCGGTTGTTTTTCTGGCATTCTTTGGAGTAATTATTGCGGTACAGAAGTTCCTGCCTTATTTAAGTAAAGTCGATAAATTATTCAAATTTAAGATTTACAAACCAAAGGAAAAACCCAGCATTATTACCGACGATCCTGGTATAGTAATCAAGCAGAAAATAGGGCATGACTACCAAGCTCAAAGGTATTCCGGGTCAAGGAAAGATCTCTTTATTGGTTGGGGGATCTGGGCTATAATACTGGTGATATTGATGGTGTTTGGGGATATGCATTTTATGACCAAACATTATCTTTATTTTCTGCCTATCCTGTTTGTCATATCTTATTTTGGGAAAGTACTGTTAGATAGCTGTAAATAAATTAATTTAAATATAAAAAAGGATTTTAAGTAAACTAAAGATTAATGGACATTTAGAAATATTATTATAAGTTTGGATAAAGATATGAACAGATTCTATATAAAAGTAAGGTAATAAAAATAAAAGAAAAGGAGCTTGTGATGATCAAAATTGGAGGAATAACAGCTAAAAAAGGGGAACGTGTAACAGGATTTTTGGAAGCAGGTAAAATGGCTAACGGCTCTACTTTAAAGATTCCGGTTATTATTGTCAGTGGTAAAGAGGAAGGGCCTACCCTCTGGTTAAATGGAGCGGTTCACGGTGATGAAATTAATGGGATAGTCGCCATAAGAAAGATTGCTTTTGACATAGACCCAGGTAAACTAAAGGGTTCTATAATCTGTACTCCCGTTTGTAATCCGGTCGCCTTCCAAGCAAGGCATAAACTCAGCAATTTTGATTATTTAGATCTTGATCAGCAATTCCCCGGTAATCCCAAAGGGGAGTTATCCGAAAGGATAGCCTATCTTTTATTTGAACAGATAAAAAACAAAGCAGATTATTTAATTAATTTCCATACGCTGGGACGATATTACTTTGGAAGACCATATACGGTTTTTAAAGTTGTTTCTGGAGCGGATAAAGGAGTTTTAAAGGAATCGGAAAAAATAGCCAAGGCCTTTGGAGTATACTTAAACTGTAAAGTTGATCAAACAAAAGCTATCAGCGAATTGCCCGGTTCTCTTGGTGGTGCTTTAGATGTAAACTGTACGAGAAACGGAATAGCTGCTTTTATGGCAGAAATGGGTAGCGGAGGAAGGCTTGAGCAAAAAAATATAGAGAAAGCCTGTCAGGGAATCAAAAATATTATGAATTATCTTAAGATGATTCCAGGAGAACCTCAGATTGCCAAAGAACAAATAATAATAACTAAACGCGAATTTATCCGGTGTGATGAAGCAGGAATTGTTTTTATGAATGTAGAGCCCTATGACTTTGTAAAAAAAGGATGTATCCTTGCCTATATTACCGATTTTTACGGTAATACTGTTGAAAATATAAAAGCTTCCAGAGACTGTTATGTCATAGCTACCAGATTTGATCCCGTTGTTAGTACCGGGGATAGAATCGCCATAATTGGTTCTCCGGACTAAAATTTATTCACCTGGAATTTTAGTAAAGTTAGTATTAAAGCTCAGGATAAGCATATCCCTGGAAATGTTGGAGTCATATCAATATTAGTTGGATACGATTATTTAAATATAATTAAAATAACCATTAAATTTATTCAAAAATTTGGAGAAGGAGAAGGTGCAGTATAATGATTATCGATGTTCACGCTCATATTTTTCCCGATTTAAAAAATACAGCTGGATACAGCAATATTCGTTCTAACCCCCAGGTAAATCAGAATAAAATAAGGGGAGCATGGGGGAGAATGAAGACAAATACCCTGGATGAAAGATATATACCGGAACCAGGAGAAGATGTTAATTTTCGAATGGATAACTATGGTAAATTTCATTGGAAAAAACATGGCAAGGAATGCTGGATGAAGAGGTTTCCTGTAATTATGCGAAACATGGAATGGCCTGCGGAACAGATGATAGCTTCTATGGATGAAATTGGTGTTGATAAAGCAATCTTACAGTCAGGATATATGGAAATGAATTTTGAATATGATTATTTTAAAGAAATAACCGAAAAATGGCCTGAACGGATTATTGGAACTGTAACCATAGATTATGATATTGAAAAAGAGCGTGATTATAGACAGCAGCAGATTGATAAATTAAAGAAAGTAACAGCTAATCCAGGCATAAAAGGAGTATATCAAGTATTTCCAAGGGGACAAAAGATTGAAGATAAAGAATTTGAGCCCTTATGGAAAGTTTTATCAAACATGAAACTTCCTCATTTTTTTTATGTTGGTTTTCAACCAAAAAAACAATATTTGCAGTCATTAAAGCAGATAGAAAAAGTTTTAAGGAAATTTCCCGGTTTGACCGGTATAATAAACCATCTTGCTGGTAATATTAGAACAGATAGTCACCTAAATTATACTGATGGGAAGGAATTGCTGAATGTGCTAAAACTACCCAATGCATACTTCGAAGTAGGTTATGTACTAGCATATGAGAATTGGAAATTCTGGAAGGAAAATTACCAGTATCCTTATCCGCTCCATACAGAGTTGATTAGAATGATTTATGAAGAGGTAGGCCCTAAAGGATTATTATGGGGTTCAGACATGCCTAACCTATATAGAACATGTACTTATCAGCAGTGTCTTGACTTAGTTAGATTACATTTTAATTTCTTGGATGAAGAAGAAAAAAAATTAGTTATTGGTGGGAATGCATTAAGAGTATTTGGACTATAGATAACCACGCCCATACAGACGTGGTACTTGCTTCAACAGATTATCATCCATTGTCCTAGACTGCTGAAAGCCATCTTTTATCCCCACTTTTGTCCATGGGGAGTTCCCGCTAAATATAAAAGGAGGTGATAACAAGATTAAAAAGATTTTGATTACTTGACTTGGTTTTTAGCACTTAAATGTAAAAAAAAATAATATTTAAGGAGAATTAAAATGTTTAATAAAAGAAAAACTTATTTATGGTTGGGATTGGTATTGCTGAGCGTATTTCTGCTTGTAAATTCCCTTACTGTTCTGGCTGTACAGGGTAAAGATTATGGAGGAGTTGAATTTATAACAATTTCTTCAGGTTCCGGTGATTGGGCATTAATCGGTGGGAAAGTTGCTGATATTATAACCAATGAAATTCCAGGAGTAGTTGCCACATCTACTCCTGGAGGCGGAGTCGTAAACTTATCCCGAGTTCATCGTGGAGAATCCCAGATAGGTTTAGTGCACAGCGCTGTAACCTATTTTGCCGTCGCTGGAGAAGAGCCTTTTACTGAGAAACATGACAAACTTAGAACGTTGATGACTTTATGGCAGAGCTTTACCCATGTAGTCGTTCCTAAAAATAGCGATATAAATAACATAGCTGATTTGGCTAAAAAACCCTATAATGTCTCTATTTCTAAACCCGGTTTGGCACAAAATTTCATAGCTCTGGCTCTTTTAGAATCATATGGACTTACTCCCGAGGATATCAGAAATGCAGGTGGAGTGGTGCATGTAACCGGTATGAGTGACGAAGCAACAATGATGAAAGATAGAAGATTGGATTTTTTAGTATTCCAGGTAGTTTATCCATATTCCATGTTAATTGATGTAAATTCAGGAGTAGGCATAAAATTGCTCACCATCGATGGAGAAGCAAGGGAAAAAGTAATGTCGCTAGTTCCTGGTCTGATTAAAGCTACTATTCCGGCCGGAGCTTATAAGGACCTGAATCAGGAAGTACCTACTGTAGCTGAATTCAGTCAACTTGTCTGTAGTTCTGACCTTACCGACGATTTAATGTATGATATTACAGAGGCAATAGTTAGGAATATTCCTGAATTAAGGATGCTTTCCGCTTCCCTTCAAGCAATTACCCCAGATAATGCTCCTTTAGCTTTGGGAATTGAACTCCATCCAGGTTCCAAAAAGTACTATGTAGAAAGTGGTATGCTGAAAGAATAAATTAATCAAGATGATTTCATCAGAATAAGTAAAAATACTCAATGACAAAAATGGGATCCAACTAATAACTGATTAGTGTAGCTGAGTTTTATTTTATTTACCTAAAAGACAGAATACCAAGGGCATGCCCTTGTTATTCTGTCTTAACATTACATACCTTAATTTTTTTTGATTACGAAAAGTAATTGCAAAATAAAATTTATTACTACAATGTCTAAATAGGAAATGAACTGATATAATGGGTGATGGAGGCAGAGGGGAGATTGAGAGAAAAGTTAACATTGAGTAAACAAGAGATCCCACAGAGCTCTTTAATACTTTGATAGCAAAACTGACTAAAAGTATAGGAGTTGGGGTGCCTTACATGACAGGAAAGGGTGTATCTTGCGGGTTACCGGACAAAACTTGGCGCTGATTTAACTAATATAACCGAAATGACTGATCCGCTGTGCAGAATTACACTAGCTTTTGAGATGAAAGTATTTAGTGGTGCTTATATAGGTTATCAAACTTCATTTTTTAAAGAAGTTCCAATAAATAATTATTTAAGGAGGTAAATAATATGTACGGATGGAGAGGAAGATTGGGATTAATCTTACCCAATGTTAATACTGTTATGGAACCTGAGTTTAATTCTGTTTTGCCGGATGGTATTAGCTGTTATGCATCTAGGGTGATTGTACGGGGCGAATTTAATCTTTCAACTTTAATCGAAATGGCAGAAGGAATAGAACGGGCAACTGAAGAACTTAAAGAGGTTGCGGATGTTATTGGATATGGGTGTACCAGTGGTAGCTTTGCAAAAGGATCCGATTGGGATCAAGAGTTAATTAAGCGTATAGAAAAAACCTCTGGGAGTTTTGCGACTACACCTGCTACTTCGCTAGTAAAGGCTTTGAAGACTTTGAAGATAGAAAAGATAGCTTTAGCCACCCCATACACACAAGAGGTGAATGAACAACAGAAGAAATATTTTGAGAACGAAGGTTTTGATATTGTAAACATGAAAGGATTAAATGTTGGAAAGCATGGTGGTCAGGGCGTTTATTATCCTTCTGATGCTTTTCGTTTGGCAAAAGAAGTAGTTACCCCGAATTCTGATGCTATTTTGATTAGTTGTACAAACTTTCGCACTTTTGAGATAATAGAACCTCTGGAAAACGATCTAGGGATACCTGTTGTAACATCCAATCAAGCGACCTTATGGGCGTTGTTGCGAATGCTTAATATACAAAATGTAATAAATGGCTTGGGAAGATTATTCCACAAATAAAAGAATTGCTGGGTTAAAGTTGAGTATTAAATTGAGAGAATTAAATTTTTATCTTAATATACTATAAAACAATATTAAGCCAGTGGATTTTAGGAAAACTAAAATATTACAGAGAAATATACAAAATCATTGGTAAAGAATGACTTTTGGAAATGCATTATAACTAAGACTAGAATTGTTTGCTCTAAGAGGGTTCAGTCTAAACCTTTCGCTGGAAACCCGATAGTAATATTATGTTAAACAGGAAAGTATAGAAAATGTAAATACAACTTAAAAATAAAAACATAAAAGAAAAAGGTTTTAGAAACAGCAGAAAATAAAATAAAAAGAGATTATTCTTTTTTTTAGGGAAATGGATTCAAATAAAAATAGAAGAATATATATAATCGTAGAATAAAAAACGAATAGTTAACCTATCTTTAAATATATTTAACTCTTTTATATGGTATTTTAAATTATAATATAGTAAAATTACATCATATAATAAGTATAATACAATTCTTTGTATTAAATTATATTTATAATAAAAACATGAAACGGGGTGGAATGTATAAGTGGTTTTTAACAAAGATAAAAATTATATTGATCTACAATCCCGAATAAAAAATAACTACAAAAAATTTAGCGAAAGTCAAAAATTACTTGCTGAGTATTTGTTAAAGAATTCTGAAGAAGTTGCTTTTTTTACTACTGCTACTTTAGGGAAAATAATAGGAGTTAGTGAATCTACGGTAGTAAGATTTGCTAATTTTTTAGAATATGAGGGTTATCCTGCCTTACAAAAAGATTTACAAAATGGAATCAAAGAAAAATTAAATACTGTTAACCGCTTAAAAAAGTCTATAAAAAAAGCAAACGGAGGAGAAAATATTTTATATAAAGTATTCCACAATGATATGAATAATCTTCAGAAGACCATGGATAACATTTCTGAAAAATCTTTTAATAGATTTGTGGAAGAAATACTAAATGCAGATTCTGTTTATATTAGAGATCTAAACACTGCTAGATCATTAGCTTACATAATGGCATAGAGCCTTACATTAATAGTATACAATTAA
>SDBS01007185.1_pt1 | contig 10832 bp, 12 predicted proteins | sample 2277091 | NCBI WGS metagenome assembly SDBS01 (sample SAMN10404972, study PRJNA504765) | marine sediment metagenome | isolation source: marine sediment core GS10_PC15, 163 cmbsf | place: Arctic Ocean: Southern Knipovich Ridge | collected 2010 | reverse complement strand
TGGATAATTAAATTATGACCTAAAACTTTTAATAAATATTAAAAAAGAGAGAAAAAAGATTTGATTTTTTATGAACTTTAAAATTCATATTGGAGTATTAGGTGGGTTCTATCTTTTTTACCTTGCATTTTTTGAGCCATTCTTGCATTTGGAATATTATCTGCTCCTACTGGAAAACTCCCCCATTTAAGGGTATCTTTTGGTGGCATTAGGTGAAGTGTCGCATGGCCATACATTAACATCGCTAGACCTGCTCTTCTATGGTCTGGATGTACAACCCAATCATGAAAACTTACACTATCAAGCTTTTTATTTTTCCATTTGCCTCGTGTGCATCTATTAAAGGGATTGGGTATTACATACCCACCTGCAACAGCTTCTTTTGTTGGTTTATAATATACTATCCACATCATATAACGATTCCCATACTTAAAGATGAAATCCACAAGATTATTAAAATTATTATTCATTTTAGGAGTAATGCGAGCAGAAGCAGGCATATACTTTCTATGTAATCCAATGAAATCATCTTTACATTTATACATTCCTTCGAGATCCGGATTAACGATTTCATAATCAGAAAAATCATATAAACTACCATCTTTCTTTTTCATCCTATGTGGATTAAACTTAAGGCCAACCATTCGATACCGATCTTCTTCAAATAAAATATTAAATCCTTTATGTAAGAATGCCTTTTGATATACTGGGGGATTCCACGGACATCCAATAAAAAGCTCTTTATTGCTACCCTCAACCATGAAGCCCCATCCATAAATTACAGTTGGGATGTTTATTGGACCGCGTATTTTTCTAAAGTTATTTTCTTCGGCATATTTAATTAAAGCATCTGTCAAGAATTCTACTTTCTCAGAGTCATGATCGTAAACTCCGAAGAACCCAAAAAATAAGATATCACTTCCGTCATTATAAACAAGTGTAGTTCCTACAATATTATCAGTATGTTTATTAAATCTTCCTTCATTTAATACTTCTTCAAGAACAATTGCTTTGGCATTATAAGCATCTAAATCTCCTAAAATATATTTTTTAAATTCTGGTAGAATTGGAATACTGGTTCCAATTTGAAGGATTTTATAAATTTCTGTTGGCTCCTCTAAAATTCTAGTTTTTAAATATTGTTGTTTTAATTCTATTAACATATTTTCACCTTTTTTTATAATTTGAAATTTAAGATTAATCTATTTGAGTCTATTTAAAGAAAAAAATTCGACAAGAAAGTCTAATCTCCAAATACATTCTCTCTTTATTTAACAGATGAAAAATAAAAATTTTGAAAAAATAATCATTGTCAGAAATTGGTTTTAAAACTATTGTGTAGATTCTTTTTCCTTATTTTTTTATTTATAATGTATTAAATAATTTTGCAAAATTGCATCGTGTTTTAACCTCTTTTGAAGGTTAGTTAAATTTCAAAACAAATTTTATGATTGCATGTTGAAATTCTTTAAAATTTGAATTGTTTTCATAATCTTAAGATCAATGGAAAGCCTTATTTGGGGTAGTAATATCATCTAGGTGTTATGAAGAAAAAATCCTAAAGAATGAAGGATTATTTAATATGTTATAAATAGTGTTCTTTAAAAATCAAAAATTTGAACTATTTATATGCCAAGACTTACTAATAAAAAACAATATAAATACGGTCTACTCTTATTTGTTATCATAGGCATCATTAGTATAGTATCACTTTACTATATAAACAACTTATTATTGATTGATGCAATTGTAAATATTAATGGCATATTAATAGTAATAATAGTCATTTCTCTTAGAATTCTCTTATTATCAATAATTTCATTCTATTTGTTTTATAAATGGTTCAAACAAGAAGCACAATACCTAACAGATATACCTTTTTTACTCGGATTATTTTTCCTGATTTTAACTTTTGGTAAAACAATTGATCTTTTTTGGGATCTTACTTATTTTGCGTTTAGTGACGATACCGTCTTACTTCTCTTAAAAATTCGTTATTTTATTATTGTTATTGACGTTGCTCCTCTTATATATCTCGGATTTGAAATTATTTTTTTTAGATTAGAAGATAAGTACACCAAATTAAGAGATAAAAAATTCATGAATTCTCTTAGGACTAAAATAATAGTCTCAATTGTCGTAATTGAATCTACTGCAATTATTTTGAGTCCAAATATCGGAGTATTAGGAATCTTTTTGCCTATTTTTTTTATCCCTTCTCTTATTGGTATTGTATATATTTTTTATTTAGCATATAAGCTAAATCGCCTTAAAATGGTAAAACCTAAAATTTTAACAATAGGTTTTCTTTTATGTGTGTTTACAAGTATTTTTCGACCGATTATGCAAATTACACTTGGAGAAACTGCGACGTATATTATAGTCGTTGAATTAGTTGATCTATTCGTTTTTCTTGTTATTTTTATGGGATTATACAAGAAAACAAAATAAGTGATATTTATTTTAAATAGCTAATTGATGGACTATTAAAATTTAATATATTAAATAATTCTTTAGCTTCATCAATCAATTGTATGTCTTCACTTATATCTCCATTAAACCAATTAAATAAGATGAAATCCTTGAAAACTTTATTCTGCGCATCGTATTTCCAACTCGGGATATATCCACTTATACGTAAACCGGCATCATAAAATAATTTCTGATGGGTTGGTTTATATGCTGAAATAAATGCTTCGCAATAGCGAATTTTCAATTCTTCCCCCAAATTAATAAATTCCTGAACAAACACATAAAGTTCTTCTAAATTCTTTACACGATATTTCGATTTTTCAAAGTTTTGAACTTGTGGAGTGTAGAGAAACTCGAAATAAGAGTCTGATCCTGAATCCAAATCTGAATCTTCAAAATAGAAAGTGATTTTTTCATATCCAAACTTATCTTTGATGGTCATTTTTTTCAGACTTTTTTTCAATTGAGAAACTTCTTTATAATTTAAATCTATATTTGGAGTCTCAATTTCATAATTTCCTAAATAATATCGACGATCTGAATACTGATAGTATTTTTCAACTTGAGGTAAAAACGTAGGAACTTTACAAGCGCGATATTCCCTTAAAGCTCTTTCATCATAGCTGATTATTAATAAATCGGATTCGATTTTATTATAAAAAATGTCTTTACAAGGATAAAACGCAATGGGTTTGAACCCTCCAGCACCGCAAAAAAATTGTGATTTCGAGTGAGCCGTCCGACATTCTCCATACCATCTGAAAATCCTGTTATTATATTTCTCATACATTGAAAAAAATGAACCCATTGCCATTTTTATGATGTCTACTTTTCCAATATACTTCTTTTTAATAATAAAACCTCTTATATATCCCATTTTATTGTTAAAATCAAGTACGAATGTAAAACAGCCAATAATTTCACCTTTATTTGTTTCAAACATTAACCATTCGATATTGGGACTTTGTATCATTTTTCGAATTTCTTCTTTATCTTCCATTTCTTTATATGGATATGAATTCTCATAAATATCATTATAAATGAAGATTATTTCGTCAATATCTTGAAGTGTCGCTCGTCTAATCATTGGATTGATTCGTTTCTTTTTTACCCTTTCTTTTATTTTAAAATCGAAATGTGTACCCTGAGGGTGGTCTATTTTTAACACTTCATCAAAAAATTGCAGAAATCCTTGTGTGTAATTTAAAAAGATATCGTCATAAGATATAATTTGTTTTGACATTTTCTATCTAACTTTTTTGTTAGTTTAAGACTCTAACTAAGAATTAATATTAAATTTAGTGAGGAAATATAAACAAAAAAGTTCGACAAGAAAAAGTTATCAACTTAAAAAAAAAAATGTATGTTATTAAAATACATAGATATAAATCTTATTGCATAAATTATACTTTTTTATTTAAATATCTACGCTTGTCTATTTATATAAAAAAGGTTTTTTAACAAAAAATGAGAATTAGAATAAAAAGGATTGGTCGTTTTGATCAATTATTAATAGAAGAAATTGATAAGGTTTTAAGGAAGAGTGATATGTTTATTAAAAAATATAACCATAAAGAATCACTTTTCATGTGTTCTATGGCTTACAATTTTGCCGAAAAAATAAAAAGCAAAGAAGAAAAATACTTTCAATTCATGAGAATTAATAGTACAGTTACTTCTCTAGTTGATTCATCTAAAAGAATGAATATAATTAGAAAATAATTCATTTTACGATATTGAAGAATCATTTACAATTTCTTCTGAAAACATTTTTTCTTTCTTTTTTTTATCTTAGCTTTATTTTGAGACTCTAACATAGACTCAACATTAAAGTTCGTTAGTATCTTAAAATAAAAAAGAAAGAATAACATAGAGTCTTTTTCTTTTATTTAATCTTATCACAAATTATTGTTAAAAGGAGAAAAAAATTTAATTTTGACAGCAAAATTAAATTTTCACTTAAATCTTTTAATTTCTTAGAATATATCAGAGGAAATATGTACGCCAAAGAACACATTTTACAATTTATTGTTTAGAGCTAATTATTTCTTTCACTCGCCCAATTTCACCGCTCTTCAACCGAACTTTAATCCCATAATGGTGATAAGGAGAGTTTGTAAGAATATCTTTGACAATTCCCTTGGTTAACTTACCAGATCGCTGGTCTTTCTTTAACACGATTAAAACGCTCATACCAAGTTTAATATCTACTCGCTTTGTTCCCTTCAATTTAATTACTCAAGCCCCTTGTGGATCTTTTTTAATAAGATAATATTTCCCTTCATTTTATCTTTTGCCTTTGGCTCCTCATTATTGCTAATTATTCAAGACAATAACCATATCAGATTATGCAGAAATTAGAATTCTAAAATTACATTAATTAGAAGTCCCTTCCTAAAGAATTTTCTTGAATGATTTTATAATTTTTTTTCTTTTTGTTTCAAACAGGTTTTAATACATTTTCCACAAATAGCAGCTTTTAAACCTAATCCTAACATATATCTTCGACATATCTCCCTGTAATTTTCTATTTTCTTTTTATTTTTAAGAATATGGCATACATCTAAACATGCTGTGCATTTTCCACATTTATTCTCCTGCTTTTTATTTTGAGTTAAGGGCATATTTATTAGAATAGAAGTAAAGCGTAATGCAGGTCCATGATCTTCTGTAACCAATAACTCATTTTTTCCTCGCCATCCGATACCTGCGTTTTCTGCGACTATTCGGTGTGAAATTGTCTGAGGAAAATATTCTATAACATTGTTGATTTCTTCATCTGGAATATCCACAATTGGAGGAATTAAAATTCCATTTATATTATTAGCTATTTTTTTACCTATAGTTGTCAAAAGGTTGTTTAGATTCATATATTCTTGGGTGTATAAACCCCATCTCTTCTTGTCAATCGTTCCATCAGAATTTTTCACATTTATGTTGTAAATTGTTTCAGATTTATAACAAATTCCAATTGATATTATAGAGCCTGTTAATTTATATTCATTAATTTTTCTTTTCACTATTTCATTCAATTTTTCTTGCTGAACAGGCATTAATTCCTCATAAACATCTAAAAACTTAGCAATACCAAAATATCCTTCATATTTAATTTCCTTTAAAAAATTTTTAAATGATATGAAAATTTGGTTCATATTAGATTCCTTTTCTTTATGTTTGTTTTCCATTTTTATCATTTGATTAGATAGGTGCTTTTTAAATTAAAGATAAATAAATCGGATAAAAAAATCGATATAAAAAAGACAATCGCAGATATAATATTATTTAAATGCGTAATAAAATCTTAAGGTTTTGTTTTTTTTAATAAAGAGACCCTACTCGTAATCTTTTCATAAAGAAATTTCTTGCTTTCTCATTTTTTTTTCTATAATACTTCTAATTCTAGTTTTTTATAGATACCATTAACCCTTATTCCTATTTCTTCAAGGAATTTATTTTTTTCTTCCAATTCCTTGACTAATTCAGTGTTATTTTTGACATTTTTCTCCATTGATTCACCCGTAAACTGCTCTAAAGAACGATTATTGCTTATGTATTTCAGATAGTAGGGGAATAGACCGAGTATCTTTTCAAATAAGTGTGTTTTATGCTCAATAATTAGTTTTCTAACTGATTTAGGAGAAATTTGACCGATAGCTACTTTATTTATGGTGTTTTTTAACTCAAATAAGTAAATTTCATCAAATATGATTTTCTCAAGCATGTTTTGTAAATTTTTGCTAACCATTATCTTTCGCATCCAACATGATATTTTTTTATAGTTGAACTCATTTTATTTTGGTAGAATTTGTTTTATATAAAGAAAAAAGGGATTACTCAAAATCCTCTTCTCTAATATAGGTTCTAATTTTTATCATAAATCCAGTAATATATTTGTAAATTTCTTTAGTTTTTTCTTTTAAGTCTAAGTTATCAAGTTCTAACACTTGATCATAACCCTTTTCTAAATAGTTAATAAGCTCCGGTTCAGAAAAGGGAAAATCTTTAACCGTAGCCAAATATCCAGCAAATATACGTAAATCGTTCGGAGTTCTAAGTTGATCCACATTGTAAAAATGCCTGTATACATTAAACAGAAACCTTTTTATTAAATAATGTTCCATTTTAAAGGCCTCTTCATACTTGCTATGTTTAATATAGTTGTCAATGGTAAAATGATCTAAATTAAAATCGCTAAACTCTCGTGCTAATGCTTTATTTAGATTATTTTCTTGGATTATATAATTTCTCGGTTGATCTTGAAATACCACATCGAGAGTCGGCGTTTTTTCTTTTTCGCTCTCTTTCTCAATTACTTCAATATTTAATTCTACTTTTAACCTTTCTTTGTTTTCAAAATAGTTATCGAATGCGATTTGATATTGTTCACCAACATAATAAGAAGTTTGAAGCGATTCTGAACCACTTGCTTCTATTCCTTGGCTTGCTATTAAGTATCGATGTTTTACCAAAATATCGAAAATGTCATTCCGGATTTTATCGATTTGTTCTTTTTTATTCGTTTTTTTCGATATTGTCGGATAGATACTTTCTTTTAACTGTTTTTTAAGTTTTTTTTTATAGAGATTCTTTATATTATCAATCCTGTTAAGAATCGTGAAAAAATTGATTATTTCTGATAGATATATAACATAATGACCAAGATCCATTTCAAATATTGTTTTTTCTGCCTGCTCTAATATCTTCTGTTCAATATTTTTTAAATTATATCCTTGTCTTTCCATGAACTCAATTATTTTACTATAGGGTAATACTTCTGTTTCTTTCAATTCTTCCCATTCAATTAATGCTGGAAACGGTTGAGTATTATCATCTCGTTTAACTAACACATTATTTTTATTCATTCCATTACTCCCTCAAGAAATAGTTGTTTTCCCCTTTTTGTGAATAGTTTAGCGAAATTAGTATGAGGAAGGGGAGTTCCTGTTTTATAGAGTTGGTTGAACATTTTAAGCAACTCTTTAGATGAATTCTCGTCAAAAATAAAGCGATAATTCATTTTTAATAACTCTTCTCTTGAATATCCTAATATTTTACAATAAAAATCGTTCACAAAAATATAATTTCCCTTAAGATCAACTTCATAATACCCTTCCATCAGATTCTCAATAATCCCTCTATATTTTTTCTCTGATTTTTTTAATTCCTGTTCTAGCTTCTTACGCTTAGTCAATGATTCTTCTGTTCTTCTCATTATACAATTATAATAAAATTTTTTCTTTTAATTTTAATGAAATATAAAATACCATAAAATCTCTGAATATTTTAAGCAGGGAATTATTGTAAATTAAGATCTAAATTTTTTTTTATCTTTACTCTAAATATTTTTTCTTTTAAATATCCCTATTTTATTTTAGGATAAAACCACATAAAAAGGTATGAAAGACGTTATTAACTTTGTTGGCAGCAGTGCAATTATTTGCCTATGCCGTTATTGGGATGGTATTAGAAGACTGAAAGACTTACCTATAATTAATTTTTTCTTTTTTTATTAATTAATTCTCATACCCCTATAGTAGATCATAGACATGAAATTTCCTATCTTAATCATTTTCGTAAGGCTCCCTAGCAGATAAGAAGAATTAAGGAAATAATCTATTAAGATTCTTTAAAAAACGATTATACAAGAGGAGAAGAAGCTTCTATTTCATAATTTGAAATGTTTAGTAAAAGAATTGAATTTTTCATATTGGATAAAAGAGGAAACGTTTTCCTCTTTTGTGATCTGGTCAAAATTGCGATCTTTATTCTCTATTGAAGCATTAATGTATCTACGATGAATTTTTACGGTTTGTTGTTTTTGGAGCTCTCTCTTTGCTTGAGATCCAACTTAATTTGTTTTCTAAGTTTTTTAGGTAAACTCGTCTTAAACTCCTCAAACATCGATTCTAATTCTTCTTTTGATAATCCTACTCTTGACATTTTATTGATAATTTCATCAACTTTTGCAGATTCATCTATTCCGTTAATCCTATTCCTAATTTCCTTCCCAGCAGCCTTATTCTTTTTTCTTGGTATTTTTTACACTTCCAAGTGCTATTAAATAAAAAGAATAATTTTTTTCTTTTTATATTTATATTTTTACAAAATAAAATAACTAGATTATGGGAGTTAAACTTCAATACATCATTAATAGGAAAAAGATTTACTTTCCTGATTTATCAAGTAAAATAATTGCAATTAACAGAAAATATTTAATAAATATGTTAGTATGGTTCCAATTTTTAACTCTACTTCCCCTGAAAAATCTTCATTAGATAAATTATACTGTGTAATAATACTTGCCTTGATGATTTCTTATCTAATTGAGATTTAAAAAATTTATAAAAAAGAGTTTTAAAATTAAATAAGCAGATTTTATATTTACTAATAGGTAGAAGAATATTTTTTTTAAGATCTTTATTATATTCAAGTAAAATAGCGAATTGAATATTCCTATGGGTTAGATTCTCTATTATGATAATAAGATAGAATATAAAATATAATATATTTCATATATTTTTGAGAATAATCTTTATGCTTTATCATTTTTGGATATAATTTTAATCCTTTACCTAATTTAGGTTTTATGATAATGCATTTCCATTTCTCGTTATTCATAATTGGTTTTTCTCTATTAAATATTGTTCTATAATAAGCTTTAGAAATGCTCATAATATCTTTCCATTCTAAATATCTTTCTGTTTTATCTTTAATTCTATATTGATATTTTTTTGAATTAATAATAATATTTACTCTATAAACAATAAAATAGTACAATATAATTGCACTAAACAACACTCCAACATAAATAATAGAACCAATTATAAACTCCAAATCATACATTGTAGATATGATTATAATTAATGAAACGAAGATAATATGCAAAAAGAAGGTTATTTTACCAAAAAAAATAAATTCTTGATTATTCTCAAGAGCGGCTTTAATTTTAGGGTAGTTTGGTTCTTTAATTGAATTGGAATTCATCATATTCAAGAGTTTATATATTTATGGATGCTATTTTCTTTTTTAACAATTAAAAATTTCTTAAATTTTATGTTATATTTATAAGAAAAGCTAAGTTTATATACATTTTTTATAAACCAGCAGCGTTTTTCTTTTTCCTACACACAACAACCAATATAGGTATTCCAAAAACAGCTCCAAAAAACGCAAAAGCTCCAATTGCCCACTCTTGAGGGATATAAACACGAATATTATTTTTTGCTGTAGTATTAGTCGAACTATTTGTAGTTAGAGTATTTTTTATTTTTTTAGCTTAAATCTATATTAAATTCACATATTTTATCTTGGATTTTGTTTCTTATTTCTTTAGCTACATTATATAAAATATCCTCGGGTATTCCTATTAGATATTCACCCAATTCCTTTTGGATGATTGGAGAAATTTTGTTCATTACAATATCAATAACCTCGTGCTTTTTTAAAAATTCATTTTCAAAGAGCTGTTTATAATTTTTATTTAAGTTCTTTAACCATGCTGTGCCTTTATCTTCAAGCATTCTGATAACTTTTCTCGAGTGTGAAGCATTGAAATGTTTAAACTCAAATTCATACTTACTTAATATATCTTCAAAATACCGTACAATTTGTGTTTTATTTTTTAAGTTTAAATCTATCTTGGAATTGAGAAATATAATTATCATGAAATTATCGAATAGAAAATGTATCTGAACTTTTATATTAGATCCATGAATTTCCAGGTTAGATAAATTTTGGATATTAGTTTCTCCTGCAAATACTTTAAGAGAACTAAAATACATCGAGATTAAATCAATATCTAAAAAATTCTTATCGTTTTTTGATAAATATGATTTTATTGGACCGTAATTATTTTTAATCCGATTTTCATATTCAAAAACCATTAATGTGTTCCCAAATTTATTTGCTATCATAATACCTATTATTGGGGGTATTTTGTTAAAATCATACGAGAGAGATGCAATTTCTATTAAATGTTTATCCACCATATTTTCATAATTCCTAAATTCATTAAGAGATTTCATATAAAAATCAAGGGGTTCCAATTCAAATTTATATATAAGTAAAACAGAATAGATAAACTTCTGCTACAAAATTATAAAGATTAAAGAGAGTGATGGTTTTATTAAAATGAAAAATGTTTAAATCTAATTATCTTTTTTTTACAGCTTCTATTTATTTAATATGATTTTAAACAAGCAATTTCAAATATTAAATTTTTTTATAAAAAAAAAACACTATATTAGATTTCTATTTTGTTTTTCTGAAGAACCCATGAAGAAATAAGAAAGGACTGATGTTCTCTATTATCCTCCTCAAATGTGGATTTGATTGTGGATTTTGGTATCCATACTTCATTT
>SDBS01007184.1_pt1 | contig 10832 bp, 14 predicted proteins | sample 2277091 | NCBI WGS metagenome assembly SDBS01 (sample SAMN10404972, study PRJNA504765) | marine sediment metagenome | isolation source: marine sediment core GS10_PC15, 163 cmbsf | place: Arctic Ocean: Southern Knipovich Ridge | collected 2010 | reverse complement strand
CAAAGACGCTAAGGTTTTTGAGCAATTCCAGCATTCTTCAATCCCTAAATCCCTAAATTTCTCAATCCCTCAATTCCCAAGCCCTCAATCTTCAATTCCCAAAGGCTCTGTCAAAATCCTCAATCATATCTTCAGTAGATTCCAAACCGACCGACAGCCGGATCAGGCTGTCAGAAATCCCTATTGCGCGCCGATCCTCAGGGGAAACCCCGGCATGGGAAGTAGCTGCCGGGCGGGTAATGAGTGCTTCAATACCGCCAAGACTCGGCGCACAGATAGGTAGGGTCGTGTTTTGTAAAAACCTGTCTGCCGCTTCTAAACCGCCCTTTATTTCAAAACTCATCATTCCACCGAAACCGTCAAATAGATCCTTGGCTCGCTGGTGTCCGGAATGGGTCTTAAGGCCTGGATAATTGACGGTCTCGATTGATGAATGGCTTTCCAGAAACTCGGCAATCCTGAGTGCACTTTCATTCTGGTATTTCATCCTTACGGCCAATGTCTTCATACCGCGATGAAGGAGGAAGCAGGCATGGGGGTCCAGTGATCCGCCGAACCGGGCAAGTTTATGTGTGATACGGTCAACCATGCCGGAACGTCCGATAACAGCACCCGCTACAATGTCTGAATGACCGTTCAGGTATTTTGAACAGCTGTGGATGGAAAGGTCAAAGCCCCATTCAGGAGGCCGGAAATTGACCGGACTTGCAAAGGTGTTGTCAATCAGAGAAACGAGGCCGTAATCCCTTGCAAATTGGACCACAGCCTTGAGGTCGGCAACCTGCAGCAGGGGGTTGGTTAAGGTCTCAACAAAAATCGCTTTTGTGTTGGACCGCAGTTTCGATTTCCAGGAATCAGGGGCGTTACCATCGATAAAATCAAAGGAAATCCCGAGGGCGGGGAGGTCTTGGGTGATAAAATCGTGTGTGCCGCCATACAGGCAGTCTTGCGCCAGGAGATGATCGCCTGTCTTCAAAAGGGTCAAAAGGGTCGTGGAAATAGCCGCCATACCGCTGGCGGTCACAAGGGCTGCTTCGGCATTTTCCGATGCTGCTAATTTCTGGTGAAGCGCAACATGATTCGGCGTATTGTTCAGACGAATATATTTAAGGTTGTAATAGCCTGGTTCACCCGCACATTCAAATGTGGATGACTGAAACACCGGCATACTCACCGCTCCGCATATCAACGGATCAGGTTCGCCCGCGTGAATGAGTTTGGTCTCAAGATGTTTGTACTCTTTGGACATAATACCGATTCTCCCATATCCACTTACGGCTGCTACCGCAATCACAGAAATATATTAAGTTTTTACAGGCTCAGAGGGGAATTCAGAATCTGCAAACGCCTACGCAATATCTCAAATCAATGGTTTTTGCAAGTAGGATTACTCCGTTTTGGGCAGTTCTAAGCTTTGTGTCTATCAATAAATGGTCATTTTCCGTCCCGGCGGCGGGACGTCAGACTCAAATTTTAATCATGTTGAAAGCCACCTTTTCAGGTGAAGAGGCAGTGGAAGCAGCTGCGAGTGAGGATCTTGACGTTGCGGTGGTGGATCTTAAGATGCCGGGTATAGATAGCGTTGAGACACATCAGAAACTGAAGAATGCCCAACCGTTTTCAAAGGTCTCGTATCAAGAAACCGGCTCTGCATTCCTGTTTCCATTACTGGCAAAAACCAGGGCCAAACGGTCGTGGTTTGGCCACGGCTCGGAACGCCGATTTCTAATCCTCTAAGACTTTCCTGATGACTTTGATCAACTCATCCGGGCCGAAAGGCTTCTCCATAAAGGCGTTTGGCTTGGTGAGCTGGGCTTCGCCGTTTGTCTCAACAGCCTTCTTTCTTCCTTTTAGAGGCTGCTTAATCATGAAGTCCTTGAGCTCTACACCGAGCACTTCTGAGGCTCCCGATACAATGATGACAGGAATTTTACGCAGCTCAGAATCCTTTTTCATTTCCTGCAACATCATCATACCGCTCTTCCCCGGCATGATCAGGTCCAGAAGGACCAGATCGGGTTTTTCCTCTTTCGCCAACGCAAGCCCCTTAATGCCGTTATCAGCGCTCACGTAGTCGTAGCCATTATCTTCGACAACAGAAGATGTAAAGGTAATTGCATCCGGATCATCATCAACGATCAAGATTCTCTTGGGCATTCTTCCCTCCTTACCAATAATTACCTGACTCTCTATGCTCAGGTCTTTGTTTGTTGACATTTTCCATAAGCCCCTTACAGCCCCAAAAGCCTCTGAATATCCGGGTGCTTTGACATGACCTTTAGGAATTGGCCTGTACGTTTCTCCAGTCTGCCTTTCAGGGTCATTGAAACAAATTTCATAATCCGGTATCCCATATCACGGTCCCCTTCCAGGAGATCCAGGAACTTGTCTCCGGGGATTGCCAAGACTTCGCAGGGCTCAGCGCACACGGCATAACTGGTATAAAAGGAACCGGGAAGCAGCGCAGACCAACCAAAGGAGTATCCCGTCTTGATTGACCCTAAAGATATGGTGATCGTTTCTGAGATTTCCACTTCCAACAGGATCTTGCCTCTTTTCAAGCAGTAGAAATTCTCCGCTTTCTCCCCTTCTTCAAAGATTATATCCCCTTCATTGAATTGGAGGGGTTGAAAAAAGGGAAAGAACTTTTCAAGCATCTGTTCATTGAGGTCTGCCAAGAGATAAATACCCTTCAACTCTTCTGCGGAAAACATGCTTATCTCCTCTTTATTTCCGGATTTTTGTTTTTTTGAACCTGCGTCACATCAAAAGAAACATGACAATGAGAAAGATGGTCGCCACGGCGGCGCTGATTCCTATAGGGGAAGTCCCCGTCTCAATCGCTTTCTGGATGTTAAGCCTTTTTTGAGCCAGCTTTTCTCCTTTTGTGCCAGCAAGGACCCACGCCGGGGCCAGAAACAGAAACGCCGTGCGAACAGGGCCATCCTTTGATACACGCCCGAGATAATCGGCCAGCGCAACTGCAAAAATTCTGTTTGAGATACTGTTTAAGCCGTTAAAGATCCTGTCCATGGCATGATAAAACAACCGTCCTCCCTTACGATAGAGCCAGTCCGTATCAATGGAAATGGTTTCTGTTCGCTTGAGCAAAGAAAGGAACAGAAAAAATACAAGGGCGGATAGCATAAGCAACTGCAACTGGGCAAGCACATGATTGAATGTGTAAGCATTGTAATGAACGGCGAATGGCAAAAGATCATAAAGGGGTTTGGGGTATACGCCCAGAAAAATACACATGAAGGCCATAAATGCCATTGCGGTGAGCATTGATTTATTTGTTTCTCCGGGTCTCAGGCCCTTGTCCTTGGCAAAGAAGACAAAATAAGGAAACTTGATCCCTGCATGGAGGAAGACGCCTGCTGAAGCCACCTCAAGGATAAGCCAGACCCATAGCAGGTGTTGATGAACCGCGCCTTCTATAATGAGGGATTTACTCGTAAATCCACTGGTCCCCGGGAAGGAGGAGATGGATAGGGCGCCAATCGCTCCGAAAATAAGGGTCCACGGCATGGTCTTGTAAAGTCCGCCAAGATCTGTGCACTTGCTTTTTCCCGTCATATACAGGACAGAACCGGCCGACATCCAGAGTAGTGCCTTATAGATAATATGACAAAAGGCGTGGGCCACAGTACCGTTGATCGACATCATTGTCCCGATGCCCACGCCACATACCATGAATCCCACCTGGTTGATAATGCTGTAGGCCAGAATGCGTCTCATATCATTTTCCAACAGGGCATAAATAATCCCGTAAATCATCATGACGCATCCCACCACGATGAGTATCTCCCAGCCAGGGAACCCCCTAACCAACGTATAGACCGCAGTTTTCGTGGTATAGGCACTGAGAATAACCCCTCCTGTCACAGTGGCCTCCGGGTAGGCGTCGGGGAGCCAGGCGTGTATTGGAGGGACTGCAGCGTTGAGCAAAATTCCACCGAGGATAAGGTAATTAGCCAGGTTCCGTTCAGTCATGGGGTCGAAGGTGACTGAACCTGTCTCGGTGATGTAGAGGATTATCCCGGCCAGGAGGCAGAGGCCTCCGAAGATATGGACCAGGACATAGCGCATGGCGGCTGCTTCTGATTTCTGGGTCTTCCGTGCAAGGATAAGAAAGGTGGAGGATACGGCCATAATCTCCCAAAAAAAATAGAGGGAAACCAGATCCCCCGCAAAGACCACGCCAAGAGAGCTTCCAATATAAAACAGGGCGGCCATATGCTGCGTACTGTCTTTCATATAGAAGGCGTAGACAAAGGCAGCAACGGCATTCATGGTAAAGATATAGCCGAAGACCTTGCTCAGTTTGTCTACCCTCAAAAAGGTAAGGTCGAATCCAAAGAAATGAAACTGCCAGTATGTCCCCGCCTCAAGCTGGGTAATCAAATAGAAGGCGGTGGCAGGTAACAGGATGACATACCAGTTCTTTGCATTTCCCTTGAAAAAGGGAACCAACAGGGCGCCAAGTATCAGAATAATGGCAGGATGAAAGCTATTGGTCATAGTAGTCCTCTTTCACCTTCAACACGAGGCCAAGTAATTTGGAAAAGAGAATCAGAACTGCGCATGAAACAAACCCGAGAAGGGCATAGAATCCAAAAAAAATGTCAAACCCGAAATAGGAATGCGGATGGGTAAATAGATCGGGGATGATCAAGAGGCCACAGACCAGATAGAGCATGATCCAAAGTTTTCTTATATTCTTGGGCTTGTCAAAGAAATCGAATTCTTTTTTCTGCTTCATCTCGTTTCTCCCGTTATTGTCCAATGGCCAGTTTTGCCAAATTCAGGAACACGGTAGGGTAGAAAAAAAGTGCAATGGAAAAAAAGGCTGTAATTACCAGCGGGACAATGCACCACAAAGGAGCCTCCTTCATTCCGTTATCAAACATGGACTCTGACTCGGTGCAGAAAAAGGCCCGGTACACGATGGGCAAAAAATAAGCGGCATTCAACAAAGAACTGCCAAGGAGGACGATCAACATGGGCCATTGATCTGCCTGAAGTGTTCCAAGGGCCAGGTACCACTTACTGAAAAATCCTCCTGTTGGCGGAAGTCCGATCACACTCAAGGCACCGATAAAGAAGGCCGTCATTGTGATTGGCATCCTTTTGCCTATTCCGACCATTTGGCTGACATATTTTTTGCCCGTGGCCACTGCGATGGCTCCGGCACAAAAGAAGAGTGTGATTTTGCCAAAGGCGTGCATGGCAATATGGGTCATGCTGCCTATGAGCCCATTGGGGGACAGCAGCGCGGCTCCAAGTACAATATAAGAGAGCTGGCCTATTGTTGAGAAAGCAAGACGTCGCTTTAGCTCGTCTTGAGAAAGGGCAATAAGGGAAGCCGCTACGATGGTGAAGGCGGCAATGTAGCAGATCACACTACCGAGACCGAGAGAAAGCAAGAGGTCAGTTCCAAAGACTCCTGTAATGATCCGAAGAACGCTGAAGGCACCGACCTTTACGACTGCCACTGCATGCAGCAGAGCGCTGACGGGTGTGGGTGCCACCATGGCAGCTGGAAGCCATGAATGAAGGGGCATGATAGCCACTTTGGCAAAACCGAAAAGAAGCATCATCATGAGGATTGTCATGAGGGGCTTTGATCCGGTTCCGGCGAGAAATCCCTGTCTGGCAAACTCCAAGGTGCCAGCCAGATTATAACAGATCAACATGGCAGGAAGAACAAGTCCTACTGAGGCTCCGACGATATAGAGAAGATACTTGCGGCCTGAGCTGCGGGCCTGCTTATCTTGATGGTGCGTGACCAAAGGATAGGTGGCAAAAGACAGCATTTCGTAAAAGAGAAAAAGGGTCAGGAGGTTAGCCGAGAAGGCTACTCCGATGGTGGCCGAGAGGGCCAGGGCAAAGAAACAAAAATATCGGGTCTGGCTGTGTTCGTCCAATCCTCGCATATACCCGACGGAATAAGCTGTAGTAATGATCCAGAGCGATGATGAGACAAGAGCAAAAAGCATCCCCAAGGCATCAACCTTGAACTTAATCGGCGCCCCCGGCAAGACCTCGGCCACCGTATAAACGAGCTCGGCCCCCTTCAGAACCGCAGGAAGCATTGACACCACAATCATGAACATCAGAAAGGCGGCCGCAAAAGTCCACGCCTCACGTACGTTTGGTGTCTTGCTTGAGAGCAAGACGGGCGTAAGCAGGAGAGAAACTAAGACAGCCAAGAGAGGCTTTATGGATATTATTGTTTCCATTTACACTAAACGAGTTCTACGGGTATGGCGAACTGTATGATCTGTCCGACAATATCACCTGTATACATACCCATTAATATTAGACCGAAAGCGACAATCAAGAGTGGTACGAGCATGGTGAGCGGTGCTTCAACCATCTTCTCAGCATGCTGTTCATGCCCATGGTGTTCACCAAAGGGCTCATAATAGCCGATCTCAATGACCCTGAAAAAGAGGACTACGCTAACAAGGCTGCTAAAAAGGAGTGCCGCCATAAAACCGTAATGGCCTGCGTCGATTGCCCCGGTGATCAGATACCACTTGCTAAAAAACCCGCAAGTGGGAGGAACCCCGATGATGGACAGGGCCCCAATTACAAAGGCTCCCATGGTGAAAGGCATCTTGCGAAACAACCCTCTCAGATCTTCAAAGGCATATCCTTTGACGACATAAACGATGTTTCCCACGACCAGGAAGACGCATAGGGTCATCAGAGCATCATTCACGATATGGAGAATCGCACCGGTCATCCCTGCACGATTTCCGAGCCAGGCACCGCCAACCATGTAGCCGACTTCTATGATGATGATGTAGCAGAGCATTTTCTTCAGATTACGCTGCGCCAGAGCCAGGATGGCACTCACCACAATAGCTATGACGGCAAGCCAGACAATTGGATCCTTCACTGCAATGGCTGCAAAGGCGAATTTGGGAGTGAAGACAGTCAAGATGAAACGAATCATGACGTAGATCATGACCTTTGTCATCAAAGGAGCAACAAGGCCGCTGGTGGCGGACAGGGTAAACGTGTAAGCATTAGGAAGCCAACTGTGGAACGGGAAAAAGGCCATCTTGAGCCACAGACCTACCATACAGACAATAAACGCCACCAATACGGCCTTTGATTCATAGAGGGCGGGTAGATTTTCAGCGATATCCACCATATTCAGGGAACCGGTTACAATATAGAGGTAGCCCACACCGAGGAGGTAAAAGCAGGCTCCTATGGTGCCCATATAGACATAGTTAAGAGCCGCGAGGGGCGCCCTTTTCTCTCCCATGGCGATAAGGGCGTATCCTGTGAGGGATGCAATTTCAAGCATGACGTACAGGTTGAAGGCATCCCCGGTGACGACCATACCGAGAAGCCCTGTAACCATCAGGACATATAGGGTGTAGAATGCCCATGTTTTCTCCCCAAGTTCCCGGGCGATGCTCTTTTGACTGGCGATCAGATTGAGCAGGGAAACCACTGTTACCGCCGTCAGAACCAATGCGTTAAAGTGATCGATATAATAGGCGATTCCCCAGGGTGGTGGCCACCCTCCCAAATGATAGACGATCACCCCCTGGTCCATGACTCTCAACAAGAGACCAAAGGCACAATAAGTTGCCACGCTGAGGGCTGCGACGGCAATGGGAAAACAGAGTCTCCTATTCATCCAACCTGCAGCACTTATGATGAAGGCGGAAATCAGCGGAACAACAACCAATAGGGAGGGGTAATGGTCCGTCATTTCTCTCTAATATGAGTCAGGATCTCATCCTCTTCCAGTGTTTTGTATTGATCGTAGACCTTGATAGCGAGGGCCAGGGCCACTCCAAGCGTAGCCACAGCCACAACGATTGCGGTGAGCAGCAGCACATGAGGCAGCGGGTTGATATAGTCAACGGCCTGGACCAGTTGAGGGCCGACGGTATGGGTCTTGTCGCCATGGCCATGCTCTAAGATGGGAATAGTGGCTCCTTTCTTGGCTCCGATGGAGACATAAAGGAGTATGATGGCTGTCTGCAAGATATTCATTCCCACGATTTTTTTGATCAGGTTGTTCTTGGCAATCATGGCATACAGCCCGATCATCATGAGCGTGATATAGATCCAGTAATTATATTTGGCTATAATGAGTGTAATTGCATCAGACATGAACAACCCCTAAATAAGATTAACGAGTCTCATAGCCCTTGATCATATCTACCGGATGAGGATAGATTATTATAGATCCAGATCATGGCAGCCATAACGGAAAGACCCACACCAATCTCCACGATAAGGATGCCATGGGATCGTGCAGTAATCGGGTCAACATTTAGAACGGATGTGAGGCCACTGTAATCCAGGAAGTTCAGACCCATTAATAGACATAAGGCACCGGTTCCGGAGTAGATAAAAACGCCCGTTGAACAGAGAAGACCAGTTACCTTTTCTCCAATTCGTTTGAGCGCTGTTCTTAAATCATGAGAGATAGCCAATAAGATGATGCTGGCACCGAGAATCACACCTCCCTGAAAGCCTCCACCGGGGCTGTGATGGCCATGGGCAATTACATAGAGACCAAAAAGCTGAATAAAAGGAATGAGCAACCGGCAAACGGTCGTAAGAATCAGGTCGCGGGGAGTCCAGAGGGTGTCAATCCTTTCAAACTCCTCCAAATCGGCAGGTGGCTCTGCAGTATCTCTGATACGGATGGTCATATCTGTTACAGTATGACGATAAAGCCTATGCTTGGGACCTTCCGGTTTGAAGATTCGCAAGAGCAAAAAACAGGCTACGCCCGCGCCGAAAATAACGGCTGTTTCGAACATGGTATCAAACCCTCGATAGTCGGCCAGAACTGCGGTGACAATATTGGGCACGGAGGTTTCGTGTATGGCCTTTTCGATATAGTGGGGAGACACATGCGTGTTGGCAGGCGAAGTGGGGTCGGCCCACGGGGGGAAGTCAACGGTCGCGTAAAGGAGCAGTGTTCCGGTGAAAACCACGATGAGTAGACCGATAACCTTCAATCTTTTGTCCTCCTCGTTGTACGAAAAACGGCTGCCACCAAAAAGACCGTGCTCACGCCTGCTCCGACCGAAGCCTCCGTGAAGGAGACATCCACTGCTCCCATGATGGCCCAGAGCAAGCACATCATGAAACTGTAGGCACCAAAAAGGATGGCGGCTCCCAGCAAATCTCGGACCATGATGGTGCCAATGCTTGCGATCACGACCAAGGTGAGAATGGCCAGGTCCAGTTGCCAGATCATCTGCGCTACCTCCTTTTCTCTCCTTTTTTCCAGGGTGCAAGACCGGCCCTTACCCCTGCATCCACAATGCCATGGATGGCTGTGGGACTGGCCAGAAAGATGAACACGACGATTAAGATGATTTTTAGGCTCGTCAGCAAATTGGCCAGGGAGAGATGGTTCAGGTTGAAAAGAGCCAGACCGATCAACATCAGGAGAGAGCCCAGGGTGTCAAGTTTCCCGGCAGGGTGGAGTCGGGTATAGAAATCGGGAAAACGTAATATACCAACAGCACCACCCGCAAAAAAAATGAGCCCTAAAATCAGCAGTATCGTTACAATTATGATCATCTCAAGACACTCCCTCGGAAATCACACTATTCATCATAAAGCCCTTTTCGCTTTTGAAAATATCTGGAAGCGGCCAATACAGCGATGAAGTTGAGCATGGCATATGCCAGGGCAATATCTACAAACATGTCTACGCGCTCGTAAATCAACCCGATAAGGATAAGCAGAACCACGGTCTTGCTACCGATAGCATTGGCACCAATGAGACGGTCTAATACGGTGGGGCCAAAGATCCCCCGATAAAGGGAGAGCAACATTAAGAAGCTCAGAAATAAGCTGCAATAGAGGAAGATCTGTTGTTCCATCACTCTTCTCCAAATGCCCTTGCGATGCGTTTCTCCATTTCTCCAGGAAGGCCTTGTCTGGATTTTTTGTCAAGGGCATGGACACTAAAGATGCCGTCCAGGGTCATATATACGGTAATGGTTCCGGGTGTGAGCGTAATGGAATTTGCGAAAGTCACCTTGGAGAGATCGCCTTTCAGCCTGCTTCGGAACTTAATGATCCTGGGATCAATAAGTTCCATCATCCTTGGGTGAAAAGTGAGGTACAAGACATAAAGATTGGCAGTGAAGATCTGGTAGAGAAGCCAGGGAACATAACGTATGAAGCGTATCCAGGAAGCCGGTAGATTGATGACTTTGATACCCTGGTTGCCAAATAAGAGATCCGCAGAAAAAAAGGCAACAATTGCGCTGGAAATAACCCCAAGACTCAAATGAAAGACGTCAAACTTCCCAGAGAGGATAATCCAAAGGGCAAACATAATGAAGAAGGTGAGTAATAGAGGAGTTAGATGTTTTCGGACTCGCGAACGGCGTGAGGAATTGACTTTGTTCAGTTCATGCGGGCTTTTATCTTGCTGATGTTCTTGGTTCTTAACGTTCAAAACTAAGATCTCCTTTGCAGGTACATAGCCGATTGTTGAACCGTAAATACGGTTATTTCCAAAAATTAGAAAAGATCTTTTGAAACAGGGTTCTTAGATTAGGAAACTCCTTTCAAAAAAGTAGATCATTTATAGAAAACTTTTTTCAATTTATTAATTCCTTAAACCTTCAGCTATGCTGATGGTCCCAGCTTTGCTATGCGGGTAAGTGAGAGAATGTTTTTCACCGCCCGCTTCGCTCGAGACGCAGAGTTCGCAGAGAGAAAATATGTTTTCTTTTCTGTTGAGAGGCCAGAAAAGAAAAGATCTACAGCATGATAGCGGTCAAGATAATAGCTGTGCACATAAGAACATGTTTTTGAAT
>SDBS01007182.1_pt1 | contig 10833 bp, 11 predicted proteins | sample 2277091 | NCBI WGS metagenome assembly SDBS01 (sample SAMN10404972, study PRJNA504765) | marine sediment metagenome | isolation source: marine sediment core GS10_PC15, 163 cmbsf | place: Arctic Ocean: Southern Knipovich Ridge | collected 2010 | reverse complement strand
CATTATCAGTTAAATCGTTAATTGCAACAACTTCTAAATCAGGGTGATTTTCAAGAATTCTGCGAAAGGTGGGACGACCAATCCTACCAAAGCCATTAATAGCAACTTTTATCATATATTTTTACTCTTTAATCTTTAATAATTTAGTGATTTCTTTTTTATCAAATCCTAATATAAATTTTCCGCCAATATCAACAACCGGTACTTCCATTTGTCCTGATTTTTCTATCATTTCATCCAAAGCAACATCATCCTGCGATACATCAATATCTTCAAATTCTATATTATATTTCTCTAAAAACTGTTTTAAAGTAACACAATAAGGACAGGATGGGGTTGAAAACACCCTAACTTTTACCTGTTTACTATTCTGCATTTTATTAAAACTAAATCTCGTCAATCAAATCCTGGACCTCGCTGCAAATATCGGCGGGCTGACCGTTAGTTAATTTACAGATTAAGGCAGTCAAATTTTTAGTTTCTAATTCTTCGCCTACGCTCTGTCCGGCTCCAACTCTGGAATACCTGCACCCGAAAACCAAAGTTGGTATGCTTCCAGTACTATATTTTTGGAATACATTTTTATCAGCATCTGAATCCATATTATTGTGGAAAGCTATATATCCTTCAAATTTTTCCGCGACAGCTTCCATAACTGGATGCTCCCACTCACAGTAACCACAGCTTTGAGACCCAAAGAAATATATAATAGGTTTATCATTTTCCTTACAAATCTCTTCATTGTTAACTGAAAAGTTTCCAATAGTAGTACCTGTTGGCTTTGCGGATTCTTCAGCTCCTTCTTCAGCCCCTTCTTCAGCTTCTTCTGCTATATTAATTGCATCGGGGAATAAAAGTTTTCCATCGCGAGTTAAATAAGATTCTATTTCCCGTTCTTCAATACTAAACTTAATCTTATATAATCCCATCTCCTCAGAGACCTTAATTAGAGAAGCTGTAGTTTCTCCTGCTAAAATATTCTTATTTATAAAGTTTATGGCTCTTTCGGCTGCTTCCTGAGAAGATAAAACCTCTCCAATGCCTTCGCCGGGCTTGTTTACATAATAAATTGTTCCAGCTATCACAATTCCGGCAATAACAATTGCTATTGGTATATTTTTAGACATATTTTTTATATATTAATTATCTATTAATCTCGACTTTAATCTTTAATAATATTTTAAGTTTAGCAAATAGTTTATTTCCTGGCAAGGGCTAAAACATTTTTCATTAAATCTATTTGTTTTATTGTCCCTAATTTTCCTTTTTTGCAAGCTTTTTCAGAAAATTCTTTCACAAGATTCTGCTTACTGCCAAAGATTAAAACCGGAACTGGCTCCGAACAATGTCTTTTAAGCCCGCAGCAAGTAGAATGATCAGCAGTAACCACAATCAAAGTATTTTTAAGCTTTAAAAGGGGCTTTAAATTTTTATCTATTTTTTCAATAAACACTTTTTTTTTCTTAAAGTTTCCGTCCTCAGCCAAGCTATCTGCTGCTTTAATATGCAAAAAAACAAAATCATATTTTCTCAATGCTTTTTTCACAGCTTGAATTTTCCCTCTTAGATTGGTGCTAAAAAGACCGTTTGCCCCTTTTACTTTTATCAAATCCATTCCTAAAATCTTTCCAATTTGCTTATAAAGGAATTTTCCAGCAATGCAGCAAGCTCTGAGCTTATATTTTTTCTTAAAGCTCGGCAGTTTAGGAAGATAGCTGGCTCCTCTGGTCAAAATATAGTTTGCAGAAGGTAAGCCCAACTCCTCTCTTTTTTTGTTCAAAGGATGATTTTTTAAAACTAAACAAGCTTTTTCTAAAAACTTATTCAAAGTTTTTGCTGTAAAAGCAGCTTCAGGACTTTTATCAAGGGGTCTAATCTTTTTTGCTTTTTTTCCTAATTTTCCGTAAAAAGGATCTCCGTCTGAAATATTAGGACTCAAATTTTTCCCCCTCATTATAATCCCTACGCGGTGTTCCGTAGCACTCTTTAATAAAAATCTTACATTATCAATAACAATCCCATTTAAAGCTTTAATCAAAGAAGCTGGGTCTTTAACCCTTCCAGCCCTTCTGTCAGCCATATTTAGATTTCTGTCAACGGTAGCAAAATTCCCTCTTAAAGCAACATCTCCCTTTTTTGCTTTCATTCCAGTGCCAGTTGTTGTAATAATCCCTCTTCTGATTTTATAGGTCTCGGGGTTGTAGCCAAACAAAGAAAAATGCCCTTCTTCAGAAGTTGGAGTGGCGCCGCGAAATCTAAGCTTTGCCAGACCGCAAACCCCATTTTCTGCCAGCCAATCCAAATTCGGCGTTTTGGCTGCATCTAAAGGAGTTTTGTTGTTCAATGCCCGTATAGGCCTATCCCCTAACCCATCTATAATAATTAAAACAATTTTTCTCATTTTAATTCTTTCTCAATTTCTAATAAACGATTATATTTAGCAACTCTTTCTGGCTTGAATGGACCGCCGGATTTGATAAAATCAGCTCCAATGCCAACTGCCAAATCAGCAATAAAATTATCAAGAGTATCCCCTCCCCTATGAGAAACCATAATTTTCCAGCCAAATGATTTGGCTAATTTTGCTGCTTCAAAGGTTTCGGTAACTGTTCCGATTTGATTAGGTTTAATAATTGCTCCATTGCAGGCCTTTTTGTTTTTTGCCTCTTTTATTCTTTTAATGTTAGTGGTTAAAAGGTCATCTCCAATAATAATTACTCTGTCCCCTATTTTTTTAGTAATTTTCTGGAAACCGTCCCAGTTCTCTTCTCCAAAAGGATCTTCAAGGAAAATAATCGGATATTTCTTTATTAAATTCTGATAAAAATTTAAACTATATTTATTTTTCTTAAACTGAGAAGCTGCGCAATCCAAACCAATCTTCACATTATATCCCTCAGCCGCCTCGCTGATTAAATCCAATGCCTCTTTGGCAGTAGAAATTTGCGGAGCAAACCCGCCTTCATATCCCAAATCTGCACCTAAAATATCGCCAAGCTTTTGATAAATTTCTTTTGCCTGTAAAAACTTCATAACTATCATAAACTCCTGAAAATCAAGCTTATTTTTAGCATGGGCTCCTCCTTCAATAAGAAGAACCGATGGCGCAGGCAAATCAGGTTTTGTTTTAGCTGTTTGAGAAATATATTTCCAAAGAGAAATATTTTCTGCAGCTGCTCCGGCTCGGCAGACAGCAATTGAAACCGCTAAAATAGCATTAGCTCCTAATTTTGATTTATTTTCAGTGCCATCCAACTCAATCATTAATTCATCTATTTCTTTTTGTTTTCTCGGGTCTTTGCCTTTCAGTTCTGGAGCAATAATCTCATTAACATTTTTAATTGCTTTTTCTGCTTTTAATCCTACTGCCTCATATTTTCCCTGAGAAATACCGGAAGGAACAGAAGCAACAAAAACACCATTACTTGTTTCCAATTCAACTTCAACTGTTGACTTCCCCCTGGAATCCAAAATTTCTCTTGCTCTTAAACTCTTTATCATTTTTCTACTTTTTTCCTATAAATATGGCTGTAAGCTGCAAGTGCTGCTTTTGATCCTTCGCCGCAAGCAGTAACAATTTGTTTGTAACGGCCGACATTTAAGTCCCCTGCCGCAAAAAGTCCTGGAGTTTTGGTCTTACAGGTCTCAAATTCAACCTTGATTTCATCACTTTTATTAAAATCAACCAAACCCTTAACATAAGAAGTTGCCGGCTGAGAACCTATTTCAACAAAAACCCCTTCTACAGATAGAGTTTTTTCTTTCTTGGTTTTTCTGTCTTCATAAACTATTGATTCAACAAATTTATTTCCCTTAATCATTTTTAGTTTGGCATTTTTTATAATCTTAACTTTTCCAATTTTTTCTACCACATCCTGACTCGCCTCAAATGCTTTGATTTCAGATCCATATTCTAAGATATATATTTTCTTGGCAATTTTTGCTAAAAAAATAGCGGTTTCAAAACCAGCGTTTCCTCCACCAATAATTGCTACTGTCTTATCTTTAAATATTGGGCCGTCGCAAACCGAACAATAACTTACTCCTTTTCCAATAAACTCTTTTTCTCCCGGAACTTCTAAGGGACGGGGGTCGGCGCCCGAAGCCAAAATTACTGCTTTTGCCTGAAATTCTTTTTTACCACTGGTTAAAACCAAAAATCCATTACTTGTTTTCTTAACTTTTCTCACCTCATCAATTTCAATATTAATCTTCTGCGCTTTCAAATGGTCCTCCATTTTTTTGGTCAGTTCCGGTCCCAAAATTGACTCAAAACCTGGATAATTTTCAATAGCCACAGCTTTCCTTGATACCTGGCCTCCAAAGCTTTTGGTAATTAAAAGCGTTCTTAGATTTAGGCGAGAGGCGTAAATTCCAGCCGTAATTCCAGCCGGCCCTCCGCCAATAATTATTAAATCGTATATCATATTTTTTTTATTTTATCCAAACTGGATACACATCACTTGCAGGATTATCAGTAAGTCTTATTATTTTTCCTGTTTCACTATCCATTTTAAATATATCATTATGACTTTCAAAAGGATTTTCTGCTTCATAATATGAACCAAATACAATTGATTTTCCATCTGGAGAATATGAGGGAAGAAATTCTGCTCTGTTGGCATGATTTCCTTTTACACTCAAATCAACGAGTCCGCTTCCATCTCTTTTAACTTTAAAAATATGCCAAACTCCACTACCCCAATTTCCCCCGGCAGATATAGCTCTTTCAAAAACAATCCATTCATCATCGGGACTAAAAGAAGGGTCATAATTTCCAGGAGGAAATGGACCTATCGCAACGCCTCCTCCACCGTCATAAACAGTTTCTATATTTTTTCCATCAGAATTCATTTTTTTAATTAAAAATCTATTGGTATCTGCATCCAAAGAAGTAAAAACAATTTCTTCCCCGCTATGCGACCATTCAGGATCCCCCTCTATAACTGCTTTAGTATTAGTTAATTTAGTTAACCCTGTTGCATCTTTTTTTATCTTATAAATATCGCTTTGCTCTTCTCCTTTAACTTTCATAAGAAAAACAATCCACTCGCCATCAGGCGAGAAACTATCTCCTTCGGCATGATTGTCCGGATCAGTTAAGCGAATTTCTCGTTTCTCTTCCAAATCAATTAACCACAAAGATCTTTTATCCTCGTCGCCTAATCCATCTGGTTTGTCAGTATCTTTTTCCGCGCGAGAAGTGACAATATATCTATAAGACCCATCAATGCCTATAATAAAATGATGTTCATTTGTGAATGTAATCCTTGTCTGATTCTTTCCATCAGCATCCATCGCGTATATTTCCGTTCTTCTGGACCCGGTATCACGATTTGACGCAAATAAAATTTTGGAAGTAAAAGGAATTGAGATAATTCTTCCTTCGCCTTCAATCACCTCTGAGGGTCCTTCTTTTTTATCAAAAATTATCCCCAAAATTATTAATAAAAGAATTATTGCAGCAACTATTAGGATTATTTTTATTATTTTCTTCACAAATTTATTTAATTATTTTTAATTATATTTTATATTAATCTTATTTTATTCTAAACCTTTCTAATGGTTTTTAAAAACAAATAAGCGATTATGCCCCCTGTTAAAGCAGTCAAAAGCTGGGGCCAGCTCATCATCATTGCCGCTTTTGACGCAATTTCTTTTTTAACAATCAGGTTGGCAACTACTGAGCTGGCAAGAAAAAGAAAAAGAAATTTTAAAAAACTGGCTAAAATTATTCCCAGCCAAAAGTTTTTCTTTTTAAAATAGTCAAAAGTTATAATCAAGATTGTATTTCCAAGCATAATGAATGGAATCATTGGAGCCAAAACAATCGGCAGCAATCCCGTAGACAAAGCAATTAAGCTGGGAACCAGCCCAACCATAATAGCACCCTGGCTTCCTAAAAGCATAACAGAAATAAAAAGCACTGCATTAACAATAGGGCCTGTAATAAACTGCTGTTTTAATAAGGGCGCAAAAATAGCAATGGCTAAAAAAATAGCAAATGCGCTTGTTTTTACCAAAGCTTTTTTCTGAACCAAATCAACTGCGATAGATTTTATTTTCATATTATTTTAACTAATTATTTTTACTAAACCTTTAGTTTTTTTATTATATGAAGTATGTAAAATTTTATGAGCTGCTTTTTTATCCTTATCAAAAAACTCTTTATAAACTTTTTTGACAATAGGATTTTCATGAGCTTTTCTATTCTTTTTCTTCTTATCTATCTGATAAAGACTTTTAATCCTGCTGTCCCTTATTTTATTATCAATTGGCATTGGCTGGCCACCGCCTCCAATACATCCGCCCGAACAAGCCATTACTTCAATACAAGTATATCCTTTTCTTTTGCCAGATTTAATTTCTTCTAAAAACTCTTTAGCCAAACCTAATCCATTAATTACAGCTATTTTTTTGCAATTTGAACCAACTTTAACCTTTGCCTCTTTAATTCCTTGCATTCCCCTAATTTGCTTAAACTCAACATTTTTTAGTTTCTTATTAGTTAATTTTTCATATGCAGTTCTAAAAGCTGATTCCATTACTCCGCCCGTAGCTCCGTAAATTATTCCTGCGCCAGACGGTCTGCCAAAAATATCATCTGCTTTTTGCGCTTTTAGCTTTGTGAAATCAATTTTATGCCTCATTAAAAGCCGAGCAAACTCTCTGGTAGTTAAAACACAATCTACTGGATTCATTCCAAAAACTCTTAATTCGGGTTTTGCAATCTCAAACTTTTTAGCAATGCATGGCATAATAGAAACCACAAATATTTTCCTTGGATCAATCCCTTGTTTTTCTGCCCAATATGTTTTAATCAAACCGCCTAAAATTGTTTGCGGCGAACGGGTGGTTGAAATATTAGGAATAAACTCTGGAAATCTTTGTTCTAAAAACTTTACCCAGGAGGGACAACAGGAAGTTAAAATAGGAAGATTCTTATTGCTTTTTATTCTTTCTACAACTTCTTCTGCTTCTGAAGTTGTCGTAAAATCAGCTCCAACGCAAGTATCAAAAACTTTATCAACCCCTAATTTCTTTAAACCTGCCACTATCTTGCCCGTAACCACTTTTCCAAGAGGCAAATTAAATTCTTCTCCGATACTGGACCTAATCGCAGGAGCAAACTGGAAAACAACAATTTTATCTTTTTCCTTCAATGGCCTTTCTATATCTTCAAACTCTCCAACTGCTTCAAAAGCGCCAACAGGACAATGAATAAGACATTGACCGCAATAGATGCAATCTATGTCTTTCTTTTTTGAAGGAACTACCTGAAAGAGATGTCCTTTTTCTTTTATTTCTAAAAAGTCAACGCCTTGTTTTTGGCACACTTCAACGCAGTTTCTGCAATCAATGCATTTTGAACTATCAAATTGAATAGCATTGCCAAACTGATAAACTGGATATTTGGATTTTCTGTCTTTAAATCTGTCTATTTTCACATTATATTTCTTAGACAGTTCCAATAAATCACATTTGTTATCCCAGACACAATCAGAACATTCTTCTTTATGCTGCGAAAACAATAATTCCAAATTAATTTTTCTTGTCTTTCTAATTTCAGATGAATTAGTAATAATTTCCATACCAGAATATACTTTTGTTGAGCAGGAAGGATAAAGCCCTTTTTCTTCTTTAATTTGAACTACGCAAATTCTGCAAGAAGCCCTAACACTCAAATCAGAATGATAACAAAGCGCGGGAATTTCAATTCCATTTTCTTCGGCTGCCTGCAAAATTGTCTTTCCCTCATCAACCTTAATCTTTTTTCCGTTAATAGAAATTTGTATTTTTTTCATTTAATTACTTTCTGAATTAAAGTTTTAAAAGGCACATAGGCATTCTTGCCCAAAGGACAAAGAGATGTTTTTTCTAAAACTAAAAATATATCATTTAAGGACTGTTTATCAATTTCTTTTTTATTCACCATTTCGTCTATTCTATATATTCCCTCTCTGCAAGGGGTGCATTTATCGCAATTCTCCGCTAAAAAGAAACTTGTCCATTCTTTCATTAAAGCAATAAGATCTGTTTTTTTAGCGTTAAAAACAACGATGCAGCCAATTCCTTGAATTTGTTTATTTAATTCTTTTTCAAGCAAAATCTCACCCATAGCGCCGCCGCCTGATTGCGCAAAAAAAACAAAATCAGGATAATTTCCTGTTTTTTTTAAAATCTGTTTAACTGTATAATTTTCCGGCAGCTCATATACTCCTTGTTTTTTGACGTCTCCTGTTATTGTATAAAAACGGGTTTTTTTATACTCACCACGAACAATCCTTCCTACGCAATAAAAAGTTTCAACATTGTTTACTAAAGTTGGACAACCCCACAATCCTTTACTTGAAGGAAAAGGAGGCTTTATTCTGGGTTCAGCTTTATTGCCTTCTATAACTTCACAAATAACTGTTTCTTCACCTCCTAAATAACCTCCTTTCTTTTTAATAAGTTCTATTAAAAGACCTTTGCTTAATCTTTTTAATTTATTGCCAAATTTCTGATAATAATCTTCTTTAAGATATAAAAAAGCTGAACTATTATCTATTGTTTTAAGCGCCGCCTTGATTCCATCAATAACTATTTCCGGATAATTCTCTAAAATAAACTTATCTTTATAATTCTTTGGTTCGCCTTCAGAACCATTGCAAATAATATATTTTTTATCAGCCCTGCAATTCTTAACTAATTCCCATTTTAAAGCAGTAGGAAAACCGGAACCGCTTCTTCCTAAAAGATTGTGTTTTTTTAATTCTATAATAATATTCCTACTCATTAGAATTTATTATACCTAAAAAAGAAAAACAAAAAAAGCCCTGCAATTTCTTACAGGACAAAATGATAAAAATCTTGGCTATCTTAAAACCTGAGGAATTGCCTCAATTAAATCAGTTGCCATTACTGATTCCCCCATTTTTTTTGAAGCCAACTCTCCAGCTAAATCATTAATTAAAATACCGGCTTGAGCTGCCTCAAAAGGATTTATCCCTCTTGCCAGCAAAGCTCCACAAACCCCGGCCAAAGTATCGCCCATGCCGCCAACTGTCATTAAGGGAGAGCCTGCTTTTACCAAGGCGACTTCTTCGCCATTAGAAATTATATCTATTTTCCCTTTTAATAAAATCGTGGTTTTGAGACGCGCTGCCTGTTCTTGAACTATTTTTATTTTTTCATCATCGGAAAACTCAGCTACCTTTTTTCCCGTTAAAACATAAAATTCACGAACATGAGGAGTAATCAGACACTGTTTGCCAGATATTATTTCCGGCTTTTGTCCCAAAGCATTGATAGCATCGGCATCAATAACCACTGGAATTGAAACCTGAGAAAGATACTCCAAAATTGCGCTCTGGGTTTCTTCCGACCTTCCCATTCCCCCGCCAATTATCACTGCCGCCTTGCCTCGAGCTACGGTTTTGGCTGATTTGGTCATTGAAATCAAAGTAGCTAAGTGCTCTTTGGTTAATCTTTTACCTTCTAATGGATAAGCGGCTAAATCAGGGGTAAAAGAAGCAATTATATCAGCTGCTCTTTTTGGAGCAATAATTCTAACCATATCTACTCCTGTTTTAAATGCAGCGAGAGCTGAGAAAGCCGGTGAACCGCTGTAAAATTCTGAGCCGCCGATAACCAATAACAAACCATAATCATATTTTCTGGCGTTTTCCGGCCGTTTTTTGTAAATGTTTTTTAAAATGGATTTGGTAACCTCAATCATAATATCTTTTTTAAATATTCTTTTAATTCCGGACCAAAACGGGGATGTTTTAATGAAAGATAAAGATGAGATTTTAACCATCTAAATTTATCCCCGCATTCAAGCCACTCCCCTTCAAGTTCATATCCATAAATCACTTTCCCGTCTTCCAGCATCTGATTATTAAAAACTTCGGCAAGAATAATTTCACCTTTTTTATTAGGTTTGGCTCTCTTTAAATATTCAAAAACTTCAGGAGTTAAAATATATCTTCCAATAATTGCTAAATCCGAAGGAGCTGTTTCAAGAGAGGGTTTTTCTATAATTTTTTTAATCTTGTAAAGGCAATGGGCAATTTTCTCAACTCCAACTATCCCATAATGAGGAACCTTTTCCCTGGGAAGACGATGGAGAGCAATAACTGGTTTTTGACAAGTTTTAAAAACATTGACTAATTGTAAGATACCTGGGGTCTTTGCCTCAATAATATCATCCCCAAACATACAAGCCACAGGCTCTGATCCCGCTGCCTTTGCCGCTTGTAAAATTGCGTGGCCATCTCCTAATGGATTTTTCTGCAAAACGTAAGAAAAAGAAATATCTTTAAAAAGTTCTTCTAAACTTTTAACCTCTGCCAAAATATTTTCTTTTTTTCTTTCTTTTAAGATTTTTTCGATTTTCGGAGAGGGTTTTAGATAATCTAAAACTTTTTTCTTCTCAGGACTCAAAACAAAAATTATCTCTTGAATTCCCGATTTTTTTGCTTCGGCAACAATATATTGGACCATCGGCACATCCACTAATGGCCAAAGTTCTTTTGGTACTACTTTTGATAAAGGTAAAAATCTTGTAGATAAACCAGCTATTGGAATAATGGCTTTTTTTATTTCCATAATATCAGTTGTTATCTTTTCTTCTTAAAATAGCCGGGGTTTCCCAAACTTTTTCTTGCTCCAGTAATTCTTTTTCTTCTTCCTCAATAACTTTTTTTAATTGGAGGCCATTTCTTCTAATTTTTTGTTCGTTTCTATCCTCTGTCAAAGTTTGAACGCTCTTTATTTTCGAAACCTTAGACTTTTTTTTAATAAATCTTTTGGATTTAGGTTTGGGCTTAGATTTAGACTTAGATTTAG
>SDBS01007181.1_pt1 | contig 10833 bp, 9 predicted proteins | sample 2277091 | NCBI WGS metagenome assembly SDBS01 (sample SAMN10404972, study PRJNA504765) | marine sediment metagenome | isolation source: marine sediment core GS10_PC15, 163 cmbsf | place: Arctic Ocean: Southern Knipovich Ridge | collected 2010 | reverse complement strand
TAAAAACGCAATTTTTAAGCCCAGTTAATATAAATTTCAAAAACCGGCTTTGACCGGAATGGAGTAGTGTTGCCTAAAAAAAGTTAACTTTTTTCTCTTGACTTTTTCCTGGTGCTCTACTCACGTAGTCAGGCTGAAGCTGTTTAGGCTGAAGGCTGAAGGGGTCAGAAGAGCACAATTGCCCAAAAACAATTTCACATTTCAGGCGTTGATTAATCCTGCCTGACTGCGTTACGTGAACCCTTAACAGGAAAGAACCAGTGTCTGAAGCGTTCATCCCGACCTGCAATTATCTCATCCAGCAGAGCCGAGAGCTTCCGGGTGAACGGACCTGGTGTGCCCTTTATCAACCGGTCTTCTATCTGCTTTACGGGCAGAACCTTGAACGGTGTGCCGGATAGAAATATTTCGTTTGCCTTAAAAAGAAGTTCGGAAGGCAAACGCCCTTCAACCGACTCTATTCCGATGGTCTTGGCAGCGTCAAGAATGGATTTGCGGGTGATGCTGTCAAGGACCGTGCCCAGCGACGGAGTCATGAGTCTATCGTCTTTAACCAGAAATATCGACTCTAAGTTAGAACCGTCATAATAGCGACAGATAATGAGGAAATTTCAAGTAGTTAATAGTTAATCTCCCGCACTTTTTTGTGGATTTTGGCTTCCAGGTACCTTATAGGTACCCCACTCCCCTTCGAACAGTTTTTTCAATTCTCTAACTTGCTGAAAATATTAGGAGCTAATTTTTGGTTTTTGATAGAGTCTATTCGGCCAACCAAAATATTATATAATATTTCAGCTCCCATTTTCAATAAATGCCCAGGCGAGGTCACTGGTCGCCCGGGTGAGACTGCCTCTCTTTAAAGCTTGGGTTGAACTGGCAGTACCCATCAGCCCTCGTTTATAGACACCCTGTAAAATGCTAGCCAGGCGGAAAAAGGCAAAGGCCATATAGAAATTCCAATTGGAAATACCCTCCCGGCCGGTCTGGCGGCAATATTCTTCAACAAATTCCGACTCCCCGGGAATCCCCGATTTCGGTCCGGGGATACCCACCAGGCTGGGGTTGCCGGCCATATTGAAGTGGTAGGGTCCACAGCTATAAGCCAGGTCACCGAGGGGATGGCCCAGGGTTGAAAGCTCCCAATCCAGTAAGGCCAGGATTTTGGGTTCAGTTGGATGAAACAGCATATTTTCCATTCGATAGTCGCCATGAACGATACAGGTGGTATCATCCTGCGGTACATTTTGTGGCAAGTAATTCATCAGATTTTCCATGGAAGGAATGTGATCGGTCCTAGCCGAAACATACTGTTTAGACCATCGTCCTACCTGACGGGCAAAATAGTTTCCGGGTTTGCCGAAATCGGATAGACTCAACGTAACATAATCAACCGAATGCAGGGCTGCCAGCACCCGGATAATCTCAATATAAATCGCCCGACGCTCCCCGGGTGACAGACCTGGAAGGCTTACATTTCGAAACAACCGGCCATCGACGTATTCCATCACGAAAAATGTTGTTCCGATCACTTCCTCGTCTTCACAGAGAAGGAGCATCTTGGGTACAGGTACATCTGTGTGCTCAAGCGCCTTCATGACCCGGAACTCGCGGTCCACTTGGTGTGCAGACGGCAGGAGATTGCCCGGCGGTTTTTTGCGCAGCACATATTTGTAATCACCACAATCCAAAAGAAATGTGGGATTTGATTGCCCGCCCTCAAACTGCAGGATACTAAACGGTTCGGAAAAACCATCAAGTTGCGTTTTCAGATATTCCGCTAATGCAGCTTCATCGAAACGGTGCGCCTCCCTTACCGGCGTAAGTTTGGCTTCAGTGTTCATGATTCTTTTCCCAGTTCCAGTTTGGCAATGACCTCACGATGAACTTCATCCGGGCCATCGGCCAGCCGCAGGGTCCTTATGCTCGCATAGGCCCCTGCCAGCCAGGTGTCATTACATACGCCCAGCCCTCCGTGGGCTTGAATCGCACGGTCGATGACTTTGAGCGCCATATTGGGAGCGACCACTTTTATCATGGCAATTTCATTTCGCGCCACTTTATTACCGACCGTATCCATCCGGTGGGCCGCATACAGGGTCAGCAGACGAGCCTGGTCGATCTCGCAGCGGGATCGGGCAATATCCTGGCGGATCTGGCCCATTTCAGCCAACGGCCGTCCGAAGGCCACGCGGTTTTTGACCCGACGACACATCTCTTCCAGGGCCCTGTCAGCGACGCCAATGGTGCGCATGCAGTGGTGAATCCGGCCCGGCCCCAGGCGTCCCTGAGCAATTTCAAATCCTCTGCCCTCTCCAAGCAAAATATTGGATATTGGAACACGCACATCTTTAAATACGATCTCACCATGTCCGTGGGGTGCGCCATCATAGCCGAAGACCGGCAGCATGCGCTTTATTTCCACCCCTGGGATATCACGGGGAACGAGGATCATCGACTGCTGCCGGTATGAATGCGCTTCAGGATCGGTCTTGCCCATGAATATGAAAATTTCACAGCGGGGGTCTCCGGCGCCCGATATCCACCATTTATGCCCGTTGATAACATAGGTGTCACTATCGCGGATGATACTGGCTTGAATATTGCGTGCATCCGAGGAAGCCACGTCGGGCTCAGTCATGCAGAAAGCAGATCGAATTTTGGCCTCCAACAATGGTTTGAGCCATCGTTCCTTTTGTTCCTGGGTGCCGTATCGCACCAGCACTTCCATGTTACCGGTATCCGGCGCCGAGCAGTTGAAGACTTCCGAAGCCCAATACGTACGCCCCATGATCTCGCACATGGGGGCATATTCGTAGTTTGTCAGTCCGGCACCATACTCACTTTGCGGCAGAAACAGGTTCCACAACCCTTCGACCCTCGCCTTTTCTTTGAGTTCTTCCAAAAGCGGGATAACTTTCCAACGATTGCCCTCGTTTAGCTGGCAAAAAAACTCCTGCTCATTGGGATAGACGTATTTATCCATGAAAGCCTTGAGCTGTTCTTGCAAATCCCTAACCTTATCTGAAAACTCAAAAAACATAATTTTGCTCCCCTCTTAAAAATTAACTTATGCGAAAGAAAATATCATCAAACTCCGGCCGGCCTTCATAGCGTTTAAAAAAACGGCCGGGGAGTTTTTTAATGTTTTTAAAAATTGTCGGATCAACATCAATCCCGGCTTGCTGAAAGGCTTTGACAATCGAATCCAGTTTGGGTGGGCAGCCCTTAACAGGGATCATTTCCCGAATCTTCGCATTGTCTTTATTTGCCTGGTACATGCATTTGCCAAACAGGATGGTTTTCTTTTTACCCGGTTTAGGCTGCATGACTTTGCCGCTAAGCACTTCAATATCATCCCAGGGTTGGTCCTGCCAAGCCTTGGCAATCGCATAGAAAACCGTCCGAGTCAGTCCCGAACAATAGGTGCACAGGCTCAGATCGTACTTGTAAAAAGAGAGCCCCTTGACCCCCAATTTTGAGATGGGCAACGGTAATGCGTCATCTTTGGTATAAGCAAAATCATATTGATGTGGGGATGTTACTTTATCCATGGATTCACCAACGACTTCGATATCGGAAAGATCAACCGGTCTTTTGCGGTTTCTAGCAGCATGGACCAGATGGGGTACATTTTTGGGATTGTGGCCCAATACAGAAGCCCCGACCATGTCGGCCGATAGCACATCGGGCGAGGCGACCAGCAGATTGCTGCGATGCATGGTTCCGTCAATATTTGGCCCTCGCTCGGAAGTATAAATACCATCTAACAGGGTAAACATGGGGGGCATTCGGTCTGCAAGCCTGGCCACCATAAAGTGCAGATCCTTTTTTGGATCTGTATTATGGCACTTTTTGCGTGAAGGGATATCGATCATCCCTTTCAGGTTTTTAATTCCCAGACTGACAACCGTCATGCTATGGGTTTTCAAAACCGGCAAATCCACAACAAAATCGGATTCCAGAATATCGCCATTAAATTTAAGGATTACCTCATCGCCCAAGTCGACCTTTTTAAAAGGCCGCTTCCAAATATTCACCAGCTTAACACCGTAACGTTTTTGTAAAACATCATATCCCAGCGCTTCAAAGGCATGTTCCTGATCCACGGTGGCTTTGGGGTCACTTAATACCGTGCCTTCGCCGATGAGAATGTCATCCACGCCGCATTCTTTCAAAAGGACCACCATATCTTCAACGACACGGGAAGTTGTAATAACACCATATTTGGGAAAATTCGTTTCGCGGGTCCAGAAAACAATATTGGGTTTAATAAAGACTCTGGCTTTATGGGGCAGACGGTCCAAGCCTCGGCAAAGCTCAACGGCTTTGCGAACCGATTCCAGCGGTTTTTCATACCTAGCAATTGATACGAGCGATTTTGGCGTCATGTGCAATTTCTCTGCTGGATTCCTGTTTTGGAAAATTCGCTAAAATGGTTTTTCGACTTTATCTTCTTCTATGCTTTGTCCATTTTTTGCGTTAACGGGCAAGCTGTAGTTGTTTCACTTCGTTTATCCATAGCTAAGCCGACCCCTGAAACGTAAAGCCTAAGAATGAAAGCTACCCGAAGATAATATAGACAGTCAATATATTTATTGGTTTATTTAAAATTACAATATAGATATTAGGCAATAAAACAAAGATATACTTTAAAAAACAGCTTGACAACATATTGTGAACATTAATATATAGAGAAAATTAAGCTGCCATTAATAATTTCTAATACGCTGGCCATTCTTAATTTAGCCCGGGATCTTAATTTATGGCTACTCGCACCAATAATACTTCCTCAAAAAACAACAAAGCTCCCAAAAATCCGGTTAAAGGGGCTGCTATTTTAAAAGCGGCTGAAAGCATTTTTGCCAAAAAAGGTTTTCATGAAGCCACCATCTCCGGAATCGCCAGAAAATCAAAAGTTTCTGAAGCGACAATTTACCAGTGGTTCTCTTCAAAAGAGGAATTGCTTTTTTCGATCCCGGCCCGAACGACCCGCGAGTACGAAGAAAAAAATCGCGAAATATTGAAATATATCCAGGGCGCCACCAACAAATTGCGGGTTTTGATTTACCGCCATCTGAGTCTGTATGCCGAAAACCCGGACTACGCCAATATCGTCATGCTGATTCTCAAAGGTCATCGCAACTTTCAAAAAACCGATGCTTATAAAATCGTCCAGTCGGCTGCTAGAAAAACAATTCGTGTTTTAGAAGAAGGCATTCAAAACGGAGAATTCCGCTCCGATATTCAACCTTTTTTAGTGCGGGCAATGATATGGGGTACCATTGAACATCTGGTTACCCGAAAATGTTTGCTGGGCAAACCGGATGATCTGTTGAGTATAGCAGATGATATGATCGCAACCATTTTTCAGGGGATTGCGGTGCCTCAAAAAGAACCCACCATAAACCTTAGGGTAAAGATAGAAGACAACCATAAACCGAAAGGAGGCAGGCCATGAATAGACCTAAAATTCTGATGACCGCTTTAGTGGCGGTTTTTCTCGTGATGACCATCAGTTTTCCAGCCCAGGGTGCCAAAACCATCAAAATCGGGGTGATTGGACCCATGCAGTTTGTACAGGGCAAAGGACACTGGAACGGCGCCACCATGGCAGCAGAGGAGATCAATGCCAAAGGAGGTGTCAAGGTCGGCAAGAAAAAAATGAAAATCGAGATTATAAAGGCGGATTCTAACGAGTTTTTAAACCTTACGGATGCCACCAATGCCATGGAATTGCTGCTGACCCGTGATAAAGTGGATTTTGTTATAGGCGGCTTTCGGTCCGAGGCTGTTCTGGCCATGCAGGACATTGCCATGGACTACAAGAAAATTTTTATTGGCGCTGGCGCCTCACACTCCAAACTCTGCCTCCGGTTGGCAGAGGATTACAACAGGTATAAATATTGGTTCCGGGGCACCCCTTTCAATGAAAAGTTCCTGGGGAGGACGGCGTTCATTCATTTGGCCACCGTGGGTGCGATACTGAAAAAATCGTTGAATATTCCCAAGGTAAAAGTGGCCATTGTCGCTGAAAAGGCCATGTGGACTGAAGGGATGATTAAGGCCGCCCAAGGGTTTATCCCCAAGGTGGGCATGGAAGTGGTCGGGGTCTGGCGGCCTTCCCAGGCGGCCACGGACGTGACGGCTGAACTCTCAGCTATCCAGCGTTCGGGAGCCCATGTGATCTTTACTGTTTTTTCCGCTTCGGTGGGGATTACTTTCGCCCGGCAGGCCGGGGAGCTCGAAATACCGGCGGTACAGGTGGGAATTAATGTGGAGGCTCAGAAAGACGGGTTCTGGGAGGCCACCCAGCAAAAAGGTAACTATGTGTTTACCATGAATACTTATGCTCGAGGCGTTGAGACTAATGAGCTCACCAAACCCTTTGTTGATGTATACATTAAGAGATTCGGTGAAGTGCCCCCTTACACTGCGGATGTATATTCCGCCATCGTTTATACCCTGGTGCCGGCCATTGAAAAAGCCGGGACACTTGATGCGGATAAGCTTGTGGAGGTTATGGAGAATCGCAAACCCTACAAAGTCCCAGCCGGCAGGGTAGCATACATTAAAGACCCTGAAGGCCGTCCGTTGCATGAGCTCAAATGGGGTCCGGGTTATCTGACCAGTCTGGGTGTTCAATGGCAGGATGGAAAGCTGGTTGGGGTTTGGCCGTTGAAGTGGAAAGCCACCCCGGAAGCACCTGAGATTACCTATAAGGGTATTGTTCCTTATAAGATAGCCCCCTGGATGATCAAAAAATACAAAAAATAATCACTTTTTAAAACATCCCGCCTCTCCTTGCCGAGCAGGGAGAGACAGGGTGTCCGAATTTTTGAGGTCATATGCTACTGGACATCATTATTACCAGCTTGATCAACGGGAGCACTTACGCTTTATTAGCCATTGGATTTTCTCTGATCTTTGGTGTGGCCCGCATCGTTAATATCGCCCATACCGCTTTTTACATGGTGGCCTCTTATTGTATTTATTTTATAAGCCACAAACTAAACTTTCACCCCGCTGTGGGGATGTGCGTTGCCGTAATATTCGTGACTTTATTAGGCCTGGTTTCCTATAAACTGTTTATCGATCCCATACGCGAACACGAGGCCGCGGTTTTAATTGGCACCATCGCCCTGGCCATTGCTTTGCAGGAAATCATGCTGCTTGTTTTCACCGGAGACTACCTCAGCGTGCCCTCTTTGATTGAGGGCTATTTTACCATTTTGGGTGTAAAAGTTTTTTATCAACAGTTGCTTACTTTTATGGCCGCTCTGATCGTCCTGGGTGCCCTCCGGCTTCTTTTAATGAACACAAGGCTGGGGTTGGCCATCCGGTCCACAGCCCAGGACCGGGAGGTGGCCAACCTCATGGGTATGAATGAAAGCCGGGTCGCTACAATTGCCGTGTGTATATCCGTCGCACTGGCCGGCTTTACGGGTGCGGTGGTCGTGCCGCTCACCATTATTAATCCTTTCATGTGGATGCATCCGTTGATCATGATGATGGCTGTCGTGGTTCTGGGCGGATTGGGCAGCATCAAAGGTAGTTTTTTCGCAGCCTACATTCTGGGATTTGCAGAGTCTCTAGTGGTCTTTTTAGCACCCATGGGCGCTTATCTAAAGGGTTCGGTGGCACTTTCGGTTATGATCCTGGTGCTGTTGATCAGGCCGGAGGGGCTCTTCGGCATTGCTTTCGAGGAAGAGAGATAGGTATGGATCTGATTCGTTTCTATATAAGCAAGCTTATCAACATCATAAAAAATGAGGTGCTCGTTTTACCCAGCAGAATTGTTGTAGTTCTATTTTTTTTGTTACTGGTTTTGCTGCCGCTTATCACAACGGACCCGTACTTGTTACGCATCCTGATTCTGACCAGCATCTTTGCCATTCTGGCAGCCAGCTGGGACCTTTTGTCCGGTTTTACCGGCCAGATGAACTTTGGGCACGCTCTTTTTTTCGGTGTTGGAGCGTATGCAGCCGCCATGCTGAATCAGAATGCTCATATTCCACCGTGGGGTAGTATCCCTCTGGGAGCGCTGTTTGCGGTCCTGGCCGGTCTGGTTATCGGTATTCCCTGTCTTCGGTTGAGGGGCACCTACCTGGCCCTGACCACCCTGGCGTTTCCGATTATTTTGATGGGTATTGTTTTCTCCATCCCTGATATAACCGGGGGTGAATTGGGTATTTCCGGCCTGGAGCGCCTTGCACGTTCCCGGCTTGCCGATTACTACATAACCGTCGTGGTCATGCTCGTCCTGTGTACCGCCATGTGGAAAATAACCGACTCCAATATCGGAATTATTTTTCACGCCATCAGGGAAGATGAATTGGCCGTAAGGGCCGCAGGCATCAACACCACCTATTACAAACTCATGGCATTTTGCCTCAGCGGATTTTTTGCCGGAATATCCGGGGGACTCTATGCGCATTTTATGAGGATTGCCGGTCCATGGACCTTAGAGGTATCCATGTCCTTTCAGGTAGTTATCTGGTCGATTTTTGGCGGGGTGGCCACGATCTGGGGGCCTATCGGCGCCGTTTTCATCATTTTTCCTTTAATGGAGTTCTTCCGGTTATGGCCGGAGTTCCGTATGTTAATGTTTGCTTTTGTTATATTGTTGACTCTTCTTTATATGCCGGAGGGATTGCTCCCATGGATCCGCGACAAAATTGAAAGCGAATGCCCCCGATGTAAGATTCGAAATGTTGCCACCCGCAAAACATGCCGGGTATGTGCGGCATCGATGCACTGAACAGTGCAGCTCATAGCTGATAGCTGTTAGCTCATAGTAGAAATTGATTGAGTCTTATTTTTCTGACATCTGAGCCCGGTCATCTTGAATATCATCTGAACCTTGTTCAACAAAGAGGTGGAAACCGGGATATATCCGCTGCGGAGGAGATTCGACACATATGGAACCAAAAGAAGTTTACATGTCCAAACCCTGGTTAAAGTACTATCCAGAGGGGGTTTCCCCTGAGATAGATGTTCCCGATATATCCGTACCGGATTTATTTGACCAGATGGCAGATAAATACAGCAGTAGAACCGCATTAGCGTTTTATGGAAAAAAAATAAAATACTCGGAGCTTAAGGAGCTGACGAATCGATTTGCAGCCGCCCTGGCTGATCTTGGAGTGACCAAAGGAGATACAGTAGCATTATACCTGCTAAATTGTCCCCAATATGTGATTGGCTATTTGGGCGCCTTGAAGGTGGGAGCCAAAGTAACTCCCATCAGCCCTGTTTACACAAGTAAAGAGGTTAGACACCAGCTTGAGGACAGTGACGCCAAAACGATTATCTGCGAGGACATCCTCTATGATAATGTGGAAAAAGCTGATGTAAGGATGGACAACGTAATTCTCACTCATATTGGAGATTACCTCCCTGCGCTAAAGAGGATTTTCGGGAAAAGCGCCCTGGGTAAGGCATACAGCGGCCTGCAGGTACCCTCCGCAGAATATATTGAGCAAAGCGGATTGAAATTATTTATAGACCTTATCAAAAATTACCCCCCAAAGCCTCCTCAAGTCTCCATCGATCCGAAGAATGATATCGCGGCTTTGCCTTACACAGGCGGCACAACCGGACTTCCCAAAGCCGCTATTTTAACTCATCAAAATATGGTGTCACTTCAGGCACAGCTCATGGAATTCTGGCCGATATTCGAAGAAGGAAAAGAAGTGGTGATTGCGTTCCTGCCTTTTTTTCACATCTATGGCCAGGTTGTGGTAATGCTCAGTGGCCTGGCACAGGGTACAACCATAGTTTTATTTACGACCCCGGATATCGACGACATCCTTACGGCGGTCGAAAGATACCAGGTTTCAGGTTTTTATGGTGTTCCTACCCTCTTTGAATATCTCAAGGAATACGAAAAAACGGATCGAGTGAACTGGAAACGGCTTAAATTGATTGCATGTGGGGCCGATACCCTTCACCACAGCACAATTGAAGGGTGGGAGATGCGTACGAATAGTAAAATTCTTGAAGGCTACGGAATGACCGAAACCACTGCCGTCAGTCACGGCACGCCTTATAACAGACCCAAATCCGGTTCCTTTGGGGTGCCTATTCCAGGTGTAACCGCCGCAATCGTTGAGTTGGACGGCACCGATTTTATACCGGTCAACGAAGTGGGTGAGTTGATTCTCTGCGGTCCCAATATCATGCAAGGTTATTGGAAACGCCCCGATAGTAATGCTGAATCATTTGTTGAGATCGATGGCAAGAAATGGATGAGAACCGGAGACATGGTCAGGATGGATGAGGAAGGGTATTTTTATTTCTTTGATCGCAAACGAGATTTGATTAAATATAAAGGCTATTCCGTATTTGCGCGACATGTTGAGGAGGTTCTCTACAAACATCCTCAGGTAAAAGCAGCCGGGGTGGTCGGCTTGCCTGATCCGACAGTCGGTCAACTTATTAAAGCTTATGTGGTCTTACAGGGTGAGGCCAGGGGTAAAGTTTCCGAAGAAGAAATCTTAGAATTTTGTCGCCAGAACCTCGCTCACTATAAAGTGCCTAAGATAATCGAATTTAGAGGTGAGCTCCCGAAAACGGACGTCGGAAAAATCTCACGACGTGAACTGAGAGAAGAAGCTGAGGAAGGCTGATATGGGTCAACCCTTTTTGGAAGTAAATGGGATAACCAAAAGTTTTGGCGGGTTAACCGCTGTTAACGATGTTAGTTTCAGCATGACTCGTGATGAAATCATAGGTCTGATTGGTCCCAATGGAGCAGGAAAAACCACCTTGCTCAGGTTGATAACCGGGATATTGAAGCCTGATGAAGGCAGTGTTCGTTTCAACGGCAAAGAA
>SDBS01007177.1_pt1 | contig 10836 bp, 2 predicted proteins | sample 2277091 | NCBI WGS metagenome assembly SDBS01 (sample SAMN10404972, study PRJNA504765) | marine sediment metagenome | isolation source: marine sediment core GS10_PC15, 163 cmbsf | place: Arctic Ocean: Southern Knipovich Ridge | collected 2010 | reverse complement strand
ATATTACACGAGAGGAAACAGACAAGCCCTGTTGCCAGTGTTTGTATTATATTCGGGGTATATTTTTCTTTCTTACCAGCGGATTTTTGCCGGTGAATAGAAATATAGATCCGGCTTTTGATGCCAGGTTTACTGTGACACAGAAATTTTCATATACTTGGAGTAGGGTACCTCATGGGTTCTCGGACGGTTCCGGGCAGGATGGTGCTTTTAATGGGATTGAAGGACAAGCAGATCAATATATTTCTTTTAAAGATGGTAGGGTTTTTAATAATAGGTTTCCAACAGGAGCTATTAATTTAAATGTGCCAGTCGGCACCGCAGCTTTTTTTCCTTCGGTTAAGTTTGCTCAAGATAATTCAATTCCAGTTGACGGTCTTGAACCAGGTGATCCTAAATTAAAAGGAGGCATTCCTGTAAATGAAGATGGTGAATCCCAAGGAGAACCAGAAGCAATAACTTTAGATATGCGTTTTGATACGTATGTAAGAATTAAACAAGTTACGATCAGGTTTGTGGCAGGGTCTGGGTTTCAGGTTCCTAGGGTAACATTGGCGAGAATAGATCAACAAAACAGGGTAGGGGATGTGGTTACTCGTAGGGTAGCGTCTATTATAGCTGAGAGTTTTCTTACTGCGGTGGGAACAGATTTACCAAATGCTTCCAATTTTAGATCTGCCGATATACAAGATGGGTCTGTACTCTTTCCTGTAGATATATTTCCATCTTACACCGATGTGCCTTTTTGGAACCAATTCGCACAAGAATTCCATTTGATTTTTGAGCCCCGCTCCGGAGATAATTCTATGGGTATTGCTACTATAGAGGTAGAATTGGATGCATTTGTTTCAGGTGATACGGTTACTGAAAAAATTACAATTAATGAAAGAAAATATTACACTTCTACCGGATCTCCTGTTGGTGGAAATAACCCAGAAACATTTCTAAGTGCGATGGATAGTGCTACAGGGTACTGGAGAAACACAGAAACTGCTGCTAAAAATGGGGCAAATCGTAACAGAGCAGTTTCTTTTGGTAAAAAACTTGAAGAAGATGGAGATTTTATAAGACAGAGCCCTCGATCTTTAGAGGCATTGCAGGCAAAAGAGTATTTAACAGCCCGAGACCTTATGGACCACCCGTACCAATGGCAATGGAAAAGTTTTTTTCCTTTGGACGAAGCGGAACAGTTAGAATTCTTTGGTAATACCCCGCCTAATTGGAATCTTAATGTAAGCATGTCTGTTTCGGCGGTTGATAAGCTTAGCGAACATGATTCTGAGAACCTCGTCTTTGGCGAGATTCAGGATAGGGAACCTTGGAACGCCCCTGGGCATGCGTGGACTTGGCAACAAAAAGAAGCTTATGAGGTCTGTTGTTCTCCTTGCCCAAAAACAATGGTTATTGATTATAATTTTGCTCATCTACATGATGGGTTAGCTATTGTAGAGACGGCCCGTTTCTGGGATGAGTTGCCTTCTGGATTTACCCGTTTGATTCGCTCCACCATGATGTCTCCGGACCCGACTTTTGGAGGGGCTACAGATACAGGTCGGGGGTTAAGTGGGGGCAGTTCGGGCAATTCGTTTCTTATGGACGCAAGCCAATTTCTTGATTCTCAAGGGAATGCAATAGATATTGAAACATTAAATAATGCGGGTTTTCAAAAGGGACCCGATGGAGGTTTTCTTATTCTCGACACTGGGGGAGCATAATGCCTTATCTTACTTATCTATTTTGTGAAGATTGCGGAAACGATGTCAATTTAGATCTTGATTTTTTTGGAACTTTGGAAGCTTATAAAAGTGAAGGAAGGAAAAGTGTTTTTATAAATCAATACACAGCAATATGGGATTACTTGATATACGCCTGCCCCAGTTGTCAGAGGAAATATAGATACACTTATAAAGAGGTAGAGCTCCGAGTTCGAGAATATTTTTGTGACCTATCAGGTCGACATAAAGATATTTTTGAAGCTTTGTCCAAAAAACAAAAGTTAGAAGAACAACGGATAGAAAATAAACAAAGTTTTTCACAAACGGCTTTAACAAGAGTCAAGGAAAGATATACTCATAAAGATAAATAATGACATACAGCATCTTAACTGAGGCCAGAATTCAAGGTTCGCTTGCAGACCAACAACCAGAGTCTAGAGGCTACAGTACTTTCTGGCCTGAGAATGGAAATTTAGAAGACTGGACAACTTTTGTGGATTTAGATATAGTGGGAGTATGGAACGGATTCTTATTTGGAACTAAAAGAAGCGCAACGGTAGGGTTTATTGGGCCTTCTACCCCCTTTCCTGCTGTTGATTCTTTTGTAAACGATAGAATTTTCTTTAGATTGAAGTACGATAAACACCCAAAAAATAAAGCCTTGACTTCTTTAGGAAAGATCAGATGGACTACTGTATCAGACCCTCTCTTTGATGATACTAAGTCAGTAACTTTTGATTTAATTTCTGATCAGAAATGGAATTTCTATGAGATCAACGTAGGAGATGTTGGTTCTTGGATTGGGGAGATAAACAATATTCAATTCTTTCCCAGCATTGACGGTGCTTTTAATGATGAATTTTTCCTGAATTTTTTCGAGATAGGCACTAACGATTTTGATTTTTCATTTGATAACCCTAAGGCGGGTACTCCCGGAAAACTTACAGGAGGTTCACCTGTAGTTGGGGAAATTATTATTGAGAAAGATATAAATGATAAACTTATTGTAAATATTGATGGTTTTGGCGATGCTCAAATCACATTGACTCCCCAAACTGCAAAGCCGTTGATCATAGCTCGGGATGTATCTCTTCAGTTGGGGAAAATATCCATAGGGGGTTATCTTCGGGCAGAGGCTTTTATAGATATTCAATCACAGAAATTGATTATTCAGTCCGGAATACGTGCTTCTGATTCTACGGTACGCGTGAAATTTGGATCTCAATCCACTGCCCCTACTTTAGGATTAACTGATGCAGTTGGAAATTTTATTGGTACTACCGAGGATGGAACAGACCCCGATTCTGATTTTGTTCCTTTGTCTTCATATAGCCCCACTACGTTAGAAATTTTGGCCATGTTTGATAATGATAACACCCTGCCAGCATTCACATTAGATCCACAGAGACCAGTGATAGAAGCAGGTCGATCAGATTTTGCTTTAGTTAATAGGAAATTAAAAACATCTATTGTTATAGAAGGGTTTGTTGGGCTATTAGCCCCCAAGATAGAAACTATTGGAACACTTGATTTTCAAACTAAGACCCTAATAGACCTAAATCACCCCTTTACAGATAGTGGATCGTTGAAAAAGATTTTTGCTAATGGGGTTTTTGACTCAGGCGGTGCGTCTAAATGGAAAATATTTAGACCCAATTTAGCGGGACAATTAACTTTAGTAAATGAAGGTTCAATTGGCGGTAAGACAATTGTAGATGATCCTTCTGGAGGATTAGTTAATAGTCCTATACAAGATATGGTTTCGGCGGACGTTTCTGCGTCCAATGTCAATGTTCGTGCTGGGGATTTGTTGGGCATGTTTAATGCCTCTCTTCATGCAGGGCAGGGAGGGACATCTAAAGTTGATGCTATGTACTACGCTATTGATGGGGATGTTAAAGGAACTATTACCCCTCCTACACCAGCCGGGGCAGGAGAAGCCGGTTTAGCCTTATACGCTATAGGAAAAACGACTAAAAGTAGATCGGTTATAGATATAGATTTAGGTAGAAGGCTTAATCTGGATAAAATTACAGTTACTGGAGATGAAGATTCCAGAGATTTAGAATATAACTTAGGACTCGCATCTTCAGCAAGTTATAGCGCGGATACTTCAGGAGAACATACTGTTTGTTTTACAGAGAATTTTGAGAGAGTTTGTGTTACAAGAACTAATGCGGCTTTTAATCTTCAGGCTTTGAATGATGGAATAGTAATTGCAGAAAATGGAATTAGTGCTTTCGGAGACGGGGGGCCTTCAGGACTAGGCGGCGCAACTGCGGAGGGAGCTACATACTTTTATGTGAATGGAGACTCTGAGTTTTTTGGCACATTTGAGTTTGTTGATCAGGGCGGTGAAGCTTTTGATTTCATAAGGGACCCCATTGGTCTGGATGTTTTTTTTAGTAGCTCTACCCCAAGGCTGGATAAACCTATTGGAAAAGCGGTTATGCATTTTAAAGAAAAACGCAATCAAAGGGTTTTTCAAATTGAGTTTTCAGTGGGAACTGGGGGCGGTAATGGTTCTAAGCAAGGTTTTTCTTTGGTGCCTGAGGAAACTATTTCTCTTGTAAAAATAGATACTAAAGAGATTAAAGCTTTGGATGGAAATTTTATTACTCAAAAAATTGAATCAAGTTTATCTGATGTTCTTTTGCGAAATCCCGTGGAGTTAGATGTAATTGCTGGAGGTATTCGTAATCCTCAGAAGGGAATAGATTTTGAGGAAGCTGTGGATGAGCTGGGAGGAACTAATTTTAAAGAACAAATTACTTTTCTAGAAAGCCAATGGAATAGGTTTGAATGGAACTTTGATACCCTTAGGACAGATGGATTTAGATGGTTCTGTGATCTTCATTTTAGTACTAAAATAACAGAGTTTGAAGTTTTTGGAGTTTCTAAATCTAATGAATCTTTAGGAGACAATGTTCAGATTTTATTTTCCTCAACCGGAACCAGTTTCACCACAGCTGAGTTAGTTACTGCAAATGAAAAACAGGCAGAATATAAACTTGGAAACTCTCCACAGTTTTTGAGAGTGATTGTCCGCCCTACTCTTACAACCTCAATAAATGATTTGAAGGTATTTTTTGAAGAAGATCAAGTTTGTTTTGGAGAAGAAGGGCGTATCTTAGGCAATATAAGTATAGAAGACGCAAGGAAAGGGGTAGTGGGAGAAGCTACCTCCGTTTTAATTACTAATAACACAGGACAAACAGCAGATTTGATCTTGGATATTCCGTCTGATATTCAAACATCTAAACAACTGCTTTATTTTAGTAAGTTACACAGCGAAGCAGATATTAAGGAACCGCAAGTAGGCCCTCCTGGGCGGATAGATTTTGAATCAGATAAGATATTAAAAGAAACTGAGAATGTAGCTATTAATGCTAGATCTTATGGTCTACTTAGCCTTGCTCGAGGAACGGAAAGCAATTTTTCAAATAGTCTTCTTGTAAATCCTGGTTTTGAGGCAGGCGACTTAACTGGGTGGAACTTAACAGTAACACAATCAGGAACTAAGTCTTTTCAGAGTCCTCGGGTTCTTGATATTAGCGCAGGTACCGAGAACGAAAGTACTCTTCCTAGTTTTCAGATTGAGAACTTTGTATTTGGTTTTGAAATGGACAATGAAATTCCGATTACTTTAGATCAATTTACTCCTGTCCATTTTACCCTAGATCAAACTATTGATATCAGTGCGTTTGCTGATGATGTAGATACAGGATTTGTTAATACGACCCTTGCTTTAAGGCATCGGACTTATTATAATCCTGAAAGCACTGGAGGACCAATTGTTCGGGTTATAGGGGCGCCGACGTTGTCGGGAGTAAATGAGCCTGTAGGAACAACCATTTCGGGATTTGGAAATAATCTATTACGAACAAGTGTTCTCTTTCAACCCGACTCTGTTGGAGCCAGTGAAGTTAATTCTATAATTGATGATATTCAAGCCAGTGTTGTTTCAGGAACTAGGTTTCTTAAACTACAGTTCGATATAGCTGCGGACAGTGAAAGATCAAGTGGTCTTACTAAACGCATGAAATTTCTTCTTGATGAAATAGATTTTAAATTGAAAATACCTGAAACTACTGGAGCCAGGTGGTACAAAGCTTGGAGAAATTCCATTGGTAATACAACTAAGGAATTCGAAGGTTTTACAGACGCCAGCTTTGTTGATGTTAAAGCCAGGGACTTTGTTACCACTATAGGATCTACCCATTGGTTTCAACCTTTCAATGGTTTAACTACATCAACTGGTTTGCCTGAATCGGGGCAGAATCAAGGTTTCAGTAATGCCTTTCTACAAGATAGAACAAAAGGTATTCAGTCTTTTAGAAGGATGATAACTACAGATCCCGGTATTTTAGGAGCACAGTGGGAGGGGGAACGAGACATAGCCGGTTTGCGACTAGCGTTTTCTCATAACACTGGCCTTAGCGCGACCTCCTCTGATGCGTACCCAAGGCATTTCCACTTGGAAGTGCTTAAAACTAGAGATGAGTTGGGGGGCATCACTCCAGACATCAATAATCTTGCCCATGCTAAAATTGTACGGGCATATGAGTCCCAAGGTCCGTTTGCTACTCCAGATTCTATTACCGCCACTACGGCTACTTTTGAGGCCCCAATTTCAATTGTTACCACTTGGTTGTTTGAGGATGGCCCTGTAAGTACAGAAGGTATTAAAATTATTTTTACTAGAAATTGTGATAGATTTGAAGTGGAAGTTTTTGATCCTACTCCAGACTTGGGAGCTATTAACAGCAGTGTTACGGGGGCTGATTTTACAGCATTTACAAACGAGACAACTTGCCCTAGCAATGTGACTGCGGGTGTTTTTACCTCCTTTAGAGGGATTGGGATTTCTTTCTTTGTCCCATTAGAGGCTGGAAACATTAGTACTCTGCCTCTTCATAATGTTAAAGAACATAATGAATCTAATGTTAATATATTTGCTGCTGTGGATTTGGGTAGGGTACATGATATAGATACACAGTCTGATTTGTTTGAGTTAGTAGCTACTACGGTTGATCAAACGCAATGGATAGCGGATACTGCTACTTTTAGTGATACCAATACAGATGATCCTAATCTTGTACAGTGGGATGGGGGCTCCGGTAAAGCTAGGTGGATTAGATTTTCGTGCCCAGCTGTAGACGAGTTTGAGCCGGAAGATCAACTTTTTGATGGCACTAACGTGCCTGTGGATGAGGGTAGGGTATCTTCTATTCCGCAATCTACTCTTACCCAGGCTAGAATATATCCTAAGATTCAAACAACTCTTTTTCCTACGATAGGATATAATTCATCCTGGCAAGATCTAGGCGATACACTATCTGATAATAGAAACGATACCCTTGTTTTCTATTCTGATTTCCCAATTATAGCTGTAGATTTGGGTAAGCCATACCTATTAAACAATGATTCTACCGTTTTCCGTAAAAACCATGATTTTAGTACACCTTCAGCGGTTACCTTTACTGATAAGTTATTTTGGGATCAAGATGGCGAAGATGATTTTGCTTATCCAACGAAAGCTTTTAAAGGAGTAACTGTTCCAGAGAGAGTTGAATTTGGCGACTACGGTGCTGGAGTTCCTGATATTGCTATTCGGTGGGTGGCGTTTAAGGGCACGACAAATTTACAAATAGGAAATACGGGTCCTAAGGAATTTCTTTTCCAAACTACAGGACAAACCCTATTTGAATTTGCATTTCGACCTCGAAATGAAGAAGTTTTGACTGAGAATCCAAACTGGTTTACTACTAATAAGGCAGTGTTGAAGGATATCTCTACTCTGAAATTTACTAAAGGGCTTCCTTTTAGTGTAGTTGACGGGGTTGATTTTGGTTCTAATAATGATAATCTTGGGATTACTCTCAATGCTTTTGATGGAAGTTTTGATGAAGTTGCCTTCGATATTTGGGGGGTGGCAGTCAGAGACACAGAACGAATAGTTACATTAAATTCGATTGGAGGTGCCGCCTCAGGACTTACAAGAACATTTTTAGACAATCCCAATTTGGATTTTCCCCATTTTATTTGGAGAGTGTTTAGAGATTTATACCGTGGAGAAATCCTTACGAAAAGTGTTAAGGCAATAACTATATTAGGAGCTGATGCAGACTTCCATCCTAAAAGTTTTATTATACAAAAATTAAGAACAGGTCAAGATCCTAACTTAGATGCTTCCTGGCTCGATATTGATAATGCCACTTTTACTGACGTAAATAGTTTTCAAGATGGGGCAGGATTTACTCACATATTCGTTGAGCCCGTTTCTACTACAGGTATTCGAGTATTTATTACAGAAAGCGAGTTTCCAGATGATACAGTTCTAACTGAAATAAGTTCGGAGGGAACTGAATCTTTCAGTACTGTTCAAGATGTTAGTGGCCCTCAGACGAGAGTTGCGGCCATCACCATTTTTGAAGAAGAAATAGATCAGACATCTTTAGTAGGTATAATAGAAAATAATCATGCCCTTGGGGCAACTTTTTCTTCTTTAACTGAAACTCCCGCACATGCCGTTGGGTTTTTAGGGGATGGAAATATAAATACCTCTTGGCAATCCACAGGTTTTACAGACACAGTTACAATTACATTGCCTCGTAAAACTACAATAAATAAATTTGAGTGGGAACAAGATGAAAATATAGGCAATCAGACCGGGGGTAGAAGTGCAGGGGCTCCAGAAAATTTTACGGTACAGGCTAATATCGCTGGAGTACCGACCACTATTATTAGCGACACGGTGATATCTGGTAGCTCTTTTACTACGGATATAAATCCTCCAGTATTTTCTGATACATTTACTTTTGATATAACATCTGTTCAAGGTGAGCTGGAGGATGCCTCTGGAATAATTCTGAGCGAAGTCCGTCTTATTGAAAAGTTAGTTCAAACCACCCCCCTCCTCACTTTTGAAGAGGTACCAGATAGAAGGCCTGAAGGAATTAATAAGATAAGTACAAAAGCAACTTATGCTGCTAATTCAGACGTCATTGTGGCTGCTTTAATGTCAGGAATAGACGCGGGAAATGACGAGCTGTGGTCCCAACGAGATTTCTTTGTTTTCTGGTTAAAGATAAATGATATTAATTTATTTGATACAACCTTCGGTTCTATCAAACTTGGCAACGACTCAACGATAGCTTATAGGTGGAATATAGCAGATTTAAACCTAGCAACCGGTTGGAATAAAATCAAGCTCCAGTTCCGAACTGCGCCAGATATTACCCCAATTGAATTGCAGATATCTAATTTAGATCCCGATACGGGAGAAAGTCAAGTCGATTTTGTAACGGCAGATTCAGAAGTGTCTAGTTTTGAAGATGGAGTCAGTAGTTTTAGAATTGTCCAGGCCCCCGGCATCCGGGCCTTTGAGTTTGAATTTAGAGGGGTTAAAGGTGCCGATGAGTTAGAATTAACTTTTGATGATATGCGGTTCGAAAGAAATAAATTTGATGATGTAGTTAAATTTGAACCCTCATTGTACTTAAATAATAGTGAATTTTTCTTAATAAATTTAAACGGAATAGATCTTGCTGCAGGAACTGTGGAGTTTTGGATGTCCCCGGACTGGACTGTTGGGGGTGTAACTAGAAAAGGCACCACTATTATTCCAGCTTTGTTTAGAATGATTAGACCAGACGGCAAGTTTCTTAATCTCTTTTATCGTCCAAATGTTGGTTTTGTAGTTAACCTATTCGATGGAGAAAAATTGCTAAATTTTATATCAAATGTCGACCTATTTCTTTTCGAACGTTTTGATGTTTTCCACTTCGCTCTTGCTTGGGATGCTAACAGGAGAGCCAGTGTTGAAAAAGCCTCTCTAGTTATGTACATAAATGGCGAGCCCATCTATGGGACTGATAAAACTTGGATAGGGGTTCGAGAGTCCGGAAATAGAATAGGGTTTGGGGGGGAACTTAGCCAGAGATTTGCAGCTACCCCTTTTAACTCCACTGCTTTGACTTTTAGTCCTGTACCGACTCTTCCCACCGATGCTACTGCTTCTTCTTGGGCAGCGATTGAGAATTTGAAAATATATAACTATGCAAAATTTGATTTTAGTGATAGGTTTGATGCAGATTTGCAGAGAACCCAGTTGGTGACTCCTTCTGAGCTTATACAAATCTCACTTAATAATGTAGATTTTGAAGCGGTGGGCTCAGCTAATCTTCCTTTGGTAACTAAAGGTATAGCAGATAATGAATCAGTTACTATGTATGTGAGGTCCGATATTCCTAGAGATCTTACGGGGTCTGAAAGTCGAGATGCTTCAGTCCTTGTAAGATGGAAGACCCCCTTACAGGAGTGTGAATAAGGATGAGACATGGCTGAAAGAAATATGATTAAAGAAGGGTTTGTGAAGAATTCTTTAACTGTGTCTGGAACTATATCTGGAACTCAGGTAGTTAGTATTTCCCAAATTGATGCGCTTGTTGACGAAGATTTTACAACTACTGCCTTAACAGTGAGTGGGGGAGAATTTATTGCGCTTGACGCAGACTTAGGCGCTCGATGGAAATTAGATAGGATAGAATATTTTACCGATGCCCCCTCTGTAAGTGGTATCACAATGGAGATTAGCGATAATAATCTTGAATTTTTCCCAGTAACTCTGACTGGGTCTCCCCCAAAATATGTGGGTGATATTCAGGACAGTACCATTTCTGGATCTCCTCAGTTTATTCGTTTAGTCCATAGCGGTGTATCCGATACAGCCGTGCAAGAATGGAGAGCCATTAACGATGACTCACTAGTTGATTTTGGGTCTGATGGAACACTGACCGAAATTGAAATTGAAGACGCTCCTATAGGGCAACCATCAGAACAAGTAGAAACGTTAGTTTTATTTAATAAGTTCAATAAACTTGCTACTGGGTTTGTTTTTATTGATGATACAGGTACTGATGCTGACGACGAAATACAAGTGGGGAGTAGTAGTAATGGTCCTTTCTTTGGGTTAACAACAGCTAATGGACGGCAACCAGATATTACCCCTTGGGAATTAGGAGAATTTATAAATACTCGGGTAGCTGCTAGCGGAACCTATTCAGTAGACTTTAAAGATAATACGGAAAAGGGTTGGACAGCCACAGGGTTTGTTTCT
>SDBS01007175.1_pt1 | contig 10840 bp, 6 predicted proteins | sample 2277091 | NCBI WGS metagenome assembly SDBS01 (sample SAMN10404972, study PRJNA504765) | marine sediment metagenome | isolation source: marine sediment core GS10_PC15, 163 cmbsf | place: Arctic Ocean: Southern Knipovich Ridge | collected 2010 | reverse complement strand
TCCATAAAACTCACCGATTTTAGCCAGAGCATCGCCTGTTTCACTCTGATTCCTCAGAAAAATTCCTCTTACTTCCTTTTCTACCAGTGTAAGAGCTGCCGCACCAGCGATCACGTATCCAAAATTCAGCCAGTCATCACCTTGCCAGTACAAAGGCCGGCTAAATACGTGAACCGATCCATCAAACGCATCACCAACGTCTGACATAAACCGTTGCCCCATCGTTGATGAATTATTTTCCTGCCCAAAACTGATAGATACTACCATTAAAAAAAGAACTATTTTCTGAAAAAGATATTTATATCTATTAGTATTCATTTTGTACCAACATTATATTGAATTAAGATTATGAGGAAAATTTACGAAAAAGTTTACATAAAATTTTAAAAGAAAAATCCCGGCCCGAACAGAAAGAAAGTATCTTCAGTTGAAAATCCGGCTGAAAAACGCAGGATCAACTCACCAACAACATCATACCACACCCCACCACCATAACCCGGGTGCCATTTTTTCGAAGTTTCTCCGTCAGCCCATACTCGTCCTATATCGAAAAAGCCCAGAACACCTAGCCTCCCCGGTAATACGTCACCCCCAATTCGAAATAAACTCAGGCGCAGATCGGTGTTTAAATACAAACTAGTCCTGCCTGAAAACCGCGTGCTGCGATAGCCACGCAAATTTGTTGTACCGCCCAGTGCATTTGAAACATAAAATGGAAAGGTACCAAAATTATGGGCACCGCCAACACGAATGGCAAATGTGTATTGTTGTCGTGTCCAGAGTGAAGCATACCAAGACATTTCAGATTCCACCGTGAGATAGTTATCAGGTGCGTTTTCAATACCTATATTGCCATCAAATGTGGTCAACCATTTATAACCACGTTTAGGATTAGACATGTCGTCCCAGTAGGTGAAATCAAAGAAAAGACGTGTTCCCATATACCACTGTGTGTCTGTTGTAAACTCTGATAAACCTGGCTGGTCCAGACTACCCGCTCTGGGTTGGTCCTCATCTATTTTGGTCGCCCATAATTTGGGTGTTATATCCATTATCCAACCGGTTTCATCTTCATATATAAAAGGCACTTCGAAATTAAAAGAGCCTAGAAAAACACGCACACTATCGACCTCATCCACCGGATCTGTTTCGTTACCCACTCCGTAAAAATTGCGGAAATTGTTGGGATTAGCGAATTCAACATTTAATCCAAGATGCCAGTAATATCCAAAAGTCTGACGATAGGTACCGCTGTAATTAAGCTCAAATGCATGCGTTGACGTAGCATATGATCCGGAGATAAGATGCTGGTTTGCATAGGGATCTTTTCGAAAAGCATGCGTTCTATGCAGTGCCCCACCTAAAATGACAAATCCATCATCCGATGTGTACCATGCCAGAGCGAATGGATATGTCTGAGGAAATTCATAAAATTGGGTATAATCATTATCCCGCGGGTCATCCGATATTTTAACACTGGTTTCCGATCCTGGAACGATCTTGCCCTCGCGGGAATCATAAAAATATGTTTTTTTCCCTGCGGCCGATACCGATGAGCTGTCAATAAGTGAATCATCGCCAGTGCCACCAACCGCATAAATAGTGGTTCCTGATCGAACCTCACCGTCAATATAAAACTGATCATTCCCACCTAAACCATAGAGACAAATTTCATCAGTATCATCTCCATTAATTAAGCGCCGGTATAGTTCCTCTCTTATTTCGCCTTTTTTGGAGGTTTTAAACACCACAACCTCGGTTTGATTATCATCTCGACGTAACACTTCAAAGCGTTCATGTTTATTTGATCCAACCACATCTACGCTTCGTGCATGTAATTCGTAAAATTCTTCCGCAATCTCCGGCAATTTATCACGACGTATTTTTCCGATTTGTATCATCTCTTCACCGTTTAGTTTAAAAACCGGGTCAGGCCATTGTCGGAATGCTGATTCAATAACCTCATCACTCAGGGCATCTTTGAGGCTGTCGGCTATCTCTAACCAATCTTCTTTATCCAACTCGCTTAAGAAGCGGTGATCCTGCTGACGGCCATTGGTTACTAGTCCTTTGAGACTTCCGTAGCTCTCACGGTAATCCTGAAATTTTAAAAAGGGTTTTATAATAGGATGTAAAAAGAAATTTAGCCGGTTAAAGGCCTGGTCCCGGTCACGTGGGATTGGCTTAAAAATTTTACCTTTTCCATCAGGTGCATCAAATGAGGCCCAGCGCCATTGATCCTTGTGTCGATCCCAATCGCTCATCCACATATCGAACAGCCGAGAACGGGCCAAGGCAACGGCATCAACCCGGTAATCGTTATCATTGGTCACTCTGCGGTACATTTCCGGTGCTCCGACAACATCCTTCGTATTTCCAACCCATGCTGCCTCAGACATATCTTTATTTGGTCTTTCTTCATAGAGCATGAGCATATTGCGAACCAGGTCCTGATAAATCCCTAACCGGGGATCATCCGGCACATATACCAGCCTGGGATTGGTATGATATACCCCGGCAGCCTCAGCCAGGGTAGGTACGATGAAAGCGCTATGCGGGTGGGAATAAGAGAGAAAATCCTGCGAGATGGGTGCCACAAAGGTATACTGAATTTCCTCCGGTAAAAAGCGCCTGCCATCTTTATTTACGGACCTTAAAACATACTGTTTACCGTCGGTAGCTTCCATACGTATTGAAGTGGTCTGCATCCCGCCACCGCGCTTAACAGGTCTTAGTCCGCCATGTTCCTGGCCAATATCAAAATAGGGTACTTCTATAGGAGTAGTCCAGATATCCCGGTGATTGGAACCCACTAAAAATTCCTGAAGCCATCCTGCTTTATAACCCGGCTCCGGTGCCACGACGATGGTACTGTCACTGTAATTTGGATATTCATTCTCAGCAGAAACAAGTATTGGCTCATCCGATGCTATTCCAGGTACGCGCAGGATCGATTCATGAAGCATTCTTCCTGTACCATCCTCGTTAACTGCCCAGAAATCAACCCATACCGATCCATCCTTATAAAAATTCAGCGAGGAAAATCCCTTTTCAGTTGAAATATACTGTGGCTTAATATCCATTGTTTTATGACCGGGTGATGCATATTCAGATATTGCTGCTGATCCACTTATAAGATATCTTTGCATTTTATTCAGTTCACTGGTCTTAAATAGCTGCTGGCTGTAGTCATGCGCTGAAACATATATAAAATCTTCATGATCTCTTATAATATTATCAATATTTTGGCGCATCCAGGCATTCCGTTTATGAGAAAAATACTGTTCGTCGCCAATGTTCTGCCGGATCGCAAGTGTCCCCGTGCCTATAATAGGCAAAGGCAGATAAGCATATTCCCAGGCCAGCGTCAGAGGGAAAAGATGTGTTTTTGGATAAAAGTGTCCTCCATAGGGCCCATTGGAATGCAACGAATGATGACCAACGATGATCAGATCTTTGGTAGAACGTTTCATGATCACATCTTCCAGCTCCACATAAAATTCATCATCTTCTTTGACATTATAATTGCCTGTATCGCCGGTACGTTTTTTATTTTCCGTTAGCAGCCACTGGGTGTTAAGGGCAATAAGTCTGATTTTGTCAGTCAATTTTACATGCTCAGGTCCGGGAAATCCACGGCTTGGGATAAACACATTTCCGCGGTCTAAAGTCTTCTCAATAAACTTTTCCACTCTTAATAATGATTTCCATCCGACTTTCTTTTTTTTCCCCCAATCGTGTTCACCCGGAATAAAAAAGATGCGCCCTTCAAAATCTTTAACAGCATCTGTTAATTGCATCAGCCGTTTCTCTGCTTCAATTCGATCTACATCACCAGAATCAGGCATTCCTTTATAGGGCAGCAAATCACCAAGAAAAATAACAGCACTATTGCTACCTGCTATCTCTAATTTATTCTTGAGCAATTTAAGAGTAGGCTCGAGTTCCTCTGAAGAGCCGGCACCGGTATTACCAACACAGATGACTTGGTAAGCCAGAACGTCCTTAGAGGGGCGAAGATAAATCTCTTGTGCAACAAGGACATTTAGTAAGCTCAGCATCAGTATAATAACTACGATAATCAGAATGTGGTTTAATTGATTTTTCATCTTATTTTTCCTTCAACACTGTTATACCATCCTGACTGGCAAGAGATGGATTTTTAATATACTCCTGACAGCGCTGGATATATATTGAAGTGATCGGATCACCGGGACAAATTTGCAGGCATTTTTCAAAGCATGTTATCGCATCCGGCCAGTTTCTTTTGTAGTAATATTCCAATCCTTTTTTATAGTCATCCCTACTATCCATCTTTTGAGTTCTTATTGGTTCAGGATCGTTTTCAAAAAACTCATAGACCGTAACCGGCTCCGTTTTACCTTTAACTTGGACGGTATCAACCTGCCGGTGGCAAATTCCGGATGGATTTAGCAGCTGATGATAAGTGGAATCTGAAATAAGAATATCAACCTGATACTGTTTTGTTAAACTCTGTAAGCGTGACGCAAGATTTACCGTGTCCCCAATTATGGCAGATTCCATACGAGATTCTGACCCAATGGTCCCCCAGATAACTTTTCCGGTATTGACTCCGATACCAATCTTAATTTCCGGTTTACCTTTTTCCACACGGGTACTGTTATATTCCTGAAGAACCTGACCCATTGTGATGGCCGTATCAACTGCAGCATCTCCATGGCCAGCCTCGTGAAAGATCGCCATGATTTCGTCACCGACAAACTGATTGATAAAGCCTCCTTTTTGATTTATTATCGGCTGCATGCTTTGCATAAATGCATTCAAAAAATTGAGTGTTTCATTAGGGGTGAGTTTTTCGGCAATAGTCGTAAAGCCACGAATATCTGCAAAAAGTATTGTGGAATGTGTTTCTTCTGCGCCGCCTAGTTTGATACTGCCCAATCCCTTCATAGCGATCTTATTGAGAATGGGATCGGGTACAAAGCGGCGAAATACATTCCTGGATTCCCTGACTTCTTCTTCGATAGTGCGAAACTTTGTTGCTGCTCCGATTGCTATCATAATGGTAAAAAAGGCAAAACCAGCGTGTACCCAGATATCATCAAGCATCCGAACAGCATAAATATTTCCTACAGCCAGGGGCAATACCCCAATCGCAGCAATTATACTCCCTACCATCCTTTTTCGCATAGCCCAAAATATTACAAAAATTCCTACTACCTGTACTATTTGAGACCATCTCAAACGACTTTCAGACAGGAATTCCGAAACTGCCAGCTCATGGGGTAAAACTAGGGTTAGAAAAAGCAAACCCGAGACGCCTAGCACAATATATTTTAACCATCGGTTTTTAAATTCAAATTGCCTGGTAAGTACGAGATAGAGCAAAACTGCAATTGCCAGGAGTAAACAATGAACAAGTCTGAAACGGTAATCAAAATCCATTTCATGTAAACCCCACATCTCGGTCAGGACAATAAAATAAGATTCCAAGAAAGACATCAGAGCAATATAGAGGTATTCACTGCGGGATCTATTTAATATAAATAAAACAAGATGTACAATACCTGAGAGTAAAAAAAGTCCTATAAGGATGCTCATCCAGGCAATTCGGGTTTCGTGATGAATGAATAACTGTTTGTATGAACCAAATACCGGGACTCCTAAGATGCTTCCACTGAATGAATGGAAGTTGGAAGTTCTGATGCTGATCAGATGGCGACCGGCTGTTTTATTATTCTGAGGTATGAGAAACAGGTAATCGCTTTTACCGGGAGTCTCTGTTTCCTTAGAATCGCCCACTTTGCCATAGCGTACCAGGAGATTTCCGTCCCAATAAATTTCTGCTGCCGATACTATCCTCCCGGTTACAAGAGCCCAATGTTTGGCACTATTCATATGTTCAGGGACATCGATCCAGGTCCGGTACCAGGAGATACTTTTTCCTGTGAAATCATTACGTGTCCATGAACCCGGAACCGGATGAGTTTGCCAGGTACTATCATTAAATTCTGGAGAAGCCCACCTGGAATTATCTCCCTGCCTGAATTTCCATATTCCGTTGAGTGGCAGGATCTTCTCATCTGCCTTCATTGTAAACTGAGTTTGATATGTGTCTTCAAATTGACAGGACAATAGAAAAGGAATGGAAAAAAAGATTACAATAATTGGGATCATCTTCATCGATTTACTTACCTTTTATCATCAGAATTCTACAAATGTATGGAAAACGATTAAATACTTCAAAAACTCACTCATCACAATTATTTCAAACTCTAAATCCGTCGACATGTTAAAAACCAACTATTCCGACATTTAAATAAGATATATTATTTATCATCTAAAGTAGAAAAGAAGCAGATAACATTCCTTTTATCTTATAATATGTCAGTTCTCCGTTTAAGATTGATACCAGGTCTCTCATCTCTTTCTCAATTCCCATATCCGTCTCGAAAGGATGTGAACCATAAGCCAATTCCAATCCTAGTGTCAAATAGGTCGTTCCAATTTTTATATTTGCTCCCGATGTAAAATGGTTGATTATCATATCGATATCAAATAAATCAAATCTACTGACATCCTTGTTTGCATTATGATCAACAAAATAGCTACCATATAAAGATACATTTTCACTTAGATATAGTTCATAACCAATCCCGAAATTAGGAACGGACTTTAATGATAGAGATATTGTATTCTGAAATTCTTTGTCTGTCCCCTGAGCTAAAAAAGATTGAGGCTCGAGAATATTGAATTTAAGAACTTCATCAAACCATTCGGCGCTGAAATGTAGTCGTGATTTACCAAATGAATATGAACATCCAAATCCTATATTTACAGAATTTTTATATTGGGAATGGAGGTTTTCCTGATAATCAGCAATTAATATCCCGCTATCAACACTTCCATCTTCACTTATCTGGTCACTGACGGTAAGATTAATATAAGTATGTCCTTCTCCACCTAAGTTGATGCTGGATGTTGTCATATTAATTCCAAGTGTAAAGGGATCATATATCCAGAAAATTCCGATCTTTGCTAATATTCTAAGATTATAATACTTATATTCGCTGACACCCTGTGCAGTAGTTACGCTGTTAATTATATTTGCTGAGGACAAATTATTATTTAATCTCAGCTCATCACTTCTTATGATTAAATAAGGGGAAAATCCAATACCAACATTTTTTAATGGGGAAAATGCCCAGGATATGCCAACCCAATTCTCTGACATATCCTGTAAGGCGTATACCTCTCTGACGGATGTTATATATTCATTACTTGAGTTGGCGTTATCAACAAATTTAAAACTAAAATTTACATCGCTAAATTGTCTAACTAAAAAGGAATAGAAAAATTTAAAGGTTCTGGTACTGTCAAGTTTAAAACTTCCGGCAAAAAAACTGGGTGAAGCGGAGAATTTCCGTGAGCTTAAATTCTCATCTTCAAATTCGTCAAAACTGATTTTATAGTTATTCAATTCGTAAATTTTAGCTCCAATAATAATTTCCGGATCTTCTACCAAACCCAGATAGCCTGGATTATAGTATGTGGCGGAGACATCATTAACACTGCCGATGACCAATCCCCCAAGAAGATTTGACCTGGTTCCATAATTCTGACTCCAGTAATACACACCCTGACTATAGCATCTCATGTCTATGACAAAAATTAATACCAGGTTAAAGAATAGAAAACTTCGATATAAAATTCGAAAGGAAAGATCCATTTTAAAACTGATAACTCACCCCAAGTCCGGTATAGTATGGATAAATAAGGAGACGCCCTCCTCCTATAGAATGCTGCTTCTTTTCGCTATACCAATCAACGATGGATATAGCACTGTAATATCCCATTGCACTACCCATCACTACATCTGACAGCTAGTGCTTTTCTGCATACATGCGACTGAGTACGGTGCATAATCCCAGGCTGGCGAATAAAGCAGTTGCCCAGTTATTATTAATTTGTTTATAACTCGAATGCTTTCCGTCTAATCGCTATTTATGTACTGTCAAAGGTTGTTTGAGACTGACCTCGGCGATCGTTCCCTCAGGAATCTGAATGTGGTTACCACCGGCCAACAACGACAAACCAGCCCCAACTGCTGCACCCTTAGCGGCTCCGGAACTGCCCCCGGCCGCCGCACCAATCAGAGCTCCGGCACCGACAGTTTTCGCTGCACCGCCTCTACCACCTTCAGCTCCAACAGGATCTATTGCAATAGGTACCAATTGATCGTTGATACTGAGATCAGTGAATTGGATCACCAACTTCTGGTTACCGATTCTTCGTCCACCGACAGATTCCACTACTTTACCGTATACCTTGGTTCCTGCCGGAACCACGATCACCCCGTTTGCCGCTAAGGCGGTTTCAAGAACAGCGGTAAAATGAGAACCTGCTTTGTGGCTTTTGGTACTGATAGTACTGGTCAACTTCACCATCACCTTCGATCCGGCTAGGATAGTAAGGTCACCCGTACTCGGAGCCGTCTCAGCGGCGGCTTTTGTCGCAGCAGGGGCCGTACGCGGCGAAAAGGTCAGGGAAGTTATATCACTAATGCTTACTTCCTGAATATTGCCATCAACTTCAAATTTTATCACCTCTTCTGTCGCGCTTTTAAACGTGCCCTGCAACACCCGGCCATCCTTCAAAACAACCGTGTCGGCTAAAGCCAACGTGTAAGTTAAGGGAATGATTAAAAGTACAAAAAAAACAAATAAAAGTAATTTCTTCATTGTATCCTCCTTCATGATAATTATAATTTTTGTTATGAATTTTTACCAGATTTCACAGATTACCCTGATTTATATCTGGTTATTATTAAATTAGCTGAGATTCTATTCAAATTAAAATATATCTGTGACAATCAGTGTAATCTGTGTTTAAAATAATTCGTGAAAATTCGTGTAATCCGTGGATAAAAATCTTTGCATCTTAGCATCTTTTCGTGAAAAAAATTCTAAATTAATCAAATTGAAATCCAATCCCCAGATTAAATATCCAATTCAAATCGCTGTCATAAAATGAATTTTCCAGCCAGACCGGTACAACATTAAATCCAAGATAGACCTCAGGGCTCACAAAGGCATTAATGCCCACAGCACCGGCCAGGGCAAAACTGCTGATACTTCTGGTACCCAAAATAACATTCGGATCCTCAATGGTATAGAATCCTGAGAGGGCGTATTCCTGATAATTTGTATGAACTCCCAAGCCAAGCCCGACATAAGGTGTCCATAATCCCGATGTAATAAAATAATACTTACCTGTTAAATACCAGGCCAACGATTTAAGATTCAACCAGGCCTTCGCATCCTGTGAAATCGCATAGGCATCATCAGCCCATAAAAATGACATATTCATACCCACAGAAAATCCCGAATTACCAATTAGTTTTTCAATAGTGGTATTGAAACTATAAGCATCCAAGCTATTGTCCGTTGTTGAATTCTTTACCTGGCTAAAGCCTAAATTCAGAGTCCACAAGTAAGCATCATCCTGTAACTGGGCAGATGATGAACCAATGTTGAAAACAAACAGCATTAAAAAAATTGAAGTTAGTGTGTTTCTTAACATGATATGTATCTCCTTTTATGATTTGGTTTGTTCAATTTGCTTTTCAGAATTATTCCCTTAATTATTCGATTCAATTGGACTCTCAATGCCCCTGCATAAGTTTTTTCATATTTTCCGAGGCCGTATGCCAGGCGTAGACAAACTGAAGCCGAACGATACTGGTTTCCAGGTTTTTATCGCCAAATACATTGGAGCTGTAGCCGGTGCGTAAAGTGACGTTGTCCGATATTTGATAATTTAAAGCAAAGCCAAGATTCCCAATTTCCAGATTTTCCCCCAAATCAACGCCATTAATTTTTGACTGAAAACCATTACGGTATAGCAGATCCAGGGAACCGAAAAAAGTAGGGGTAAAATCGTGTGTCAGATGCGCTTCCAGTGACCACAGGGGATCATTTTCTAGTTTCTGTTCCAGAAAATCACCGTTCTCAGCAAAAAACCAGACGGATGGCACCAGCTCAAAACTCGACATGTAACCGGGGCTAAACACACCGAAATGCCATTTGAAGGGAAGAGCAATACGGCCATACCAGCGATTCAGACCTATATTAACCAGTTTGTCGTTTTGATACTCACCTACGGGAAATGCCAGTAACATCGCAATGTCAAGACTCCAGGTCGGTTCATAGTTTAACAGATCGACACCACTCCTTAGCGGCGGGGTGCCAAATAGATTAACCACCAGCTGCATATTGGGATCAGAGAAACCGGAACTGGATTGGCTGAGCGCGGTACCTGGTGAAATACCCGGGGATAAAGAATCATTTGACACTTTCGTGTTAAAATTTGCATCGACACTGCCACCAATGATATTTACGGCAAACGCCGACGGCCGGTTGAACAATGTCATGTGCCTAGCCCAGGTGCCGATAAAAATATTAGCGGCAATATCCGAATTCGGATAAATATATTGTCCGGGGGCGAATGCCTGAGAACCGGAAGCCCCGATATTAATTGGCAAATACTGAAAGGATATGACATTTGTGCCCGCCCTTGTATTCCAGTAGGCGCGGGCGCCGTCATCCTGAGCGAAACTATGCTGGCTGAGTAATAAAATGATACAAATAATGGCAAGTAAATTTACTACGCGGGTGTATTTGTTTACTTTTTTCATCACTTACCCTCCTTTTTACCGGCCATAAGTTCGAGAAGCTTTTTATAAGGAATTGTTTCCATACCGCGGACAGGAGGATAATTATCATACTCCGGTACCGCGTCGGGAAGCGCTTTCTTAGCTCTTTCAAACGGTGACCTGTCTCCAATGATTACGCCGTTC
>SDBS01007174.1_pt1 | contig 10841 bp, 9 predicted proteins | sample 2277091 | NCBI WGS metagenome assembly SDBS01 (sample SAMN10404972, study PRJNA504765) | marine sediment metagenome | isolation source: marine sediment core GS10_PC15, 163 cmbsf | place: Arctic Ocean: Southern Knipovich Ridge | collected 2010 | reverse complement strand
CTACCGGGAAGCGATTGCCGCGGTCCTGGTAGGCTCCTCCAGCCACTTTGAGATCGCCATTGCCACCGCGGTCGCGATGTATGGCGTGGGGTCCTATGCCGCCCTGGGTACGACGATGGGCCTCTTCTGGGAAGTGCCGGTCATGCTGGGCCTCGTGTACCTGGGGAAGGCCTTAGGTAAAAGAGGTTTTTGGAAGGCTGGCGTTGAGCCGATCGCACCCAAGTATTCGTTGCCAGGGACTCATAGCGCCGACTAGCCTCGCTGCTCCGGGTTTGCTTTAAACGCGGTTTGATCTTCGCTGGTGGAGCCATCTGCGTAGGAGTACATATTGTGGACGGAGGGTTAGGTACTGTAATCGAATTTTAAGCACCGGGTGATCAGGTTGTGCGAATTGCTGGCCACCATAGCCAGCTCAGACACTTCCCCTTGCAAAGAGGAACGATCAGATTACTTGTCGAGCTTGCAGCTTGACGCTGGTGGAGACACCAAAACCCAAGAGGAAATATATCTAACTAAGATCCTGAAACATGCAGCCTTGGATCAGTCGTCCCAGTGAAGTGTCACTTGATCGCTGTGATCATGCAAAGAGATGCAAGCGCTTTCTATCCAACAATTCCCACTCGAATGATGGCTCTCACATTTATGAATCAGGTCTTGGTATAAATATAGATTCCAAAGCCAATGTTCCACAAAGCATATTGATCAATCCCTCATGCGAACCATTCCTAAATACTATGTTGCCATGATAGCGATTATCAGGCAAAGGAGCGCGCTCATAGTCAACGATGTCATGTGTGTTCGGATTTGCCTTGAAGTCGTCCAGATGGTTACGTGCGAGTCGCGCTGCCCCATATGCGGAAGCCTCGGTGTTTTCGAAGATGTCCTTCAGTGCCTCTTCATCATCTTCCCAATTGATGGAGGTCGCAATCCACCCATCGGTTCTCCAGTCTTTACTTCTTGTATCAGGCTTGTACGCTTTCGCATAAACCTGTACGCGGCCATACTGCTCTCTGATACCGCTCCTGTTCCTAATGCCCCTGAGGCAATAATCTGGGAATTCCGTCACGACAGTTCGCTCAGTAGTGGTTGTAGTATGGGAAGAATATCGGGCCATTCAGACTTGGAAATCAGTCCATGCTGTAAGCTCGGTCCGTCATCAGTCCTCGAAACTACATACCAGTGAGTTTCATCCACTTGTGGTTCCACAGTGAAGCCCACTCTAACATTCGCGAAGAGCCACTCTAAATGCACTGATCCTTCAGGCGACTCGTCCGCCCACAGCTCAGATTCCTCCACTATGGATTCAGGTAGGCTTCTAGCCAAATCGCGTAAACGTGAGACTATGGGGCGTACACGCTCTCTAACCGCTGGATTAGAAGCAGTCAGCAACACACCTCGTGCTGCGTGGCTAATCCACCGGGGCCACGCAGATGCAGGAAAGAGATCCTTTTCAGGAACAAACTTCAAGGTAGAGTAGATACCAGCTGGTACAAGCTGAGGCTGAAACGACGGTACTTGCTGTGAAGTGCTCCGAAGAGAAGAGGATAGCAGTTGATGCTTCAATAACATCCCGACTTCATCGACTTTGAGGAGTTCTTGCCCGACATACTCCGTCACACCCTCGGAAGGTTTAATGTAGATTATGGTCCTCGGCTGAACATCGGATTTGCCACGTGTATGAGGATAGGTGCTTCCTCCCACCAAATCCTCACCTGACTCCTCTGCCCACTCTGAAAGACCCTTGTCAGTAAAAGCCGAGGCGTGATAAGAGCAACGAGCGAGGTACTTCTCTCGGAGTGTATCAACCTTACCAGTCATGGTATGTCTCCGTGACTTGCGATTTCCTTCCCAAGATCCACTAGCTCTTGGAAGATAGCGGATAAGGTCTTCTTATCGATTTCTTCAGACCTATCCTCGCTTGTGTTTATGTCTAATACCAACGAACAGGCGAAGATTGGCTCACTTATCGAAGATCGTGATTGATCTTTGTTCACCATAACGCCTAACGTGGCAAAACCCATCACAGACCATCTCGACAGGCGATTTATGTCCAAACTATCTGCGACCGAGCGACTGCAGCGAGGTCGATTGATCTGGTACATGAACTCCGATGAGCTCTGAGAATCCAAGTTCACATCAGGTAAGCACGAGCTAAGAAGCTCATACCCTTTCTGTTGACTGGGTACCCGGTGTAGAAGCGTAGCCCCGAAGGCCAGCCGACTTATCGGTTGAAGGCTCAAAGATACGATCCACTTCGTCATCAGTGGTTTGAAGATCCCCAGCGCTCCGATGAAATCGCCAACAGATGGTGGGCCTGGGATCTCATCCTGTGGTTCCGGATCAGAAGCTTCTAGTAGCCAATCTATTCGAGCTGGGAACAAGGTCATCTTGAGTATTCCGGAGCCAATTGGTCCTTCCTCTCTATGTGCTTGTATCCTGGGCTCTGCCGCCTTCAGTGCTGGCGGTTCACCCACGAGTTGCTCCCACCAAGAAGGTTCTGTCGCCGGGTAGTTGAAGTTCGTATCCTTGGCAGGAAAAGCGGTCATCCGCAACACTTGCGTCTCCCATTCAGCAATACAGAAGCGATCCTTTGCTCCATGGTCTGGCTTCTTGCGGGCACTCATGAGCCCTTTCTCCTCTCACCTTCTGACCACTCGATGGATCTGTCGGGTGATCTATCGTTCACCGCACTGTGTCTCCTAACTATTAGTGGCTTCATGCCAACTGCGCGACTCAGATTGAGCGCTCCAATCATCGTAAGCAACGGATACATGCAACCGTTTATGGGGGAAATGGTAGTAGTTTTGCAATTGTAACGCTAGACAGTAAGTCTGTCAATAGCATGTTCGTGTTGGTTCCCGGTCTTCACTCCGGCCCAACGGCCTCTTCCAGCATCCCCGCTACATCTTTGAGATGAAACGAGACGACTCAACTCCACTCTGCGAAGCGCCTGTGAACATTCACAGCCTAAACCCACGATTTTAATGAATCTTGCTTGACCTTCTCACATTTCCTCTTTGTACGCCTTGAAGCCCTCCACCAACTGCCCAAACCCGGTCGGCTTGTACTCGTCGAAGCTCTCCTGGTCCACATAGACGAAGTCATACTTCACGTCTCCCTGCACCCGGTTCACGTCCTCGCACCACTGCCGCAGCCGGTCCATCTTCAGAGGCACATCCAGATCCTCAAGCCCCTTGGTCTCGACGATGAAGATACTCCCATCTGACAGCTTGACCAGGAAGACCTGCGAGGGGTCAACCTCTCCCCACGCGGGGGGCATCTCGGCGGATCCTCCTCGACGTCCGCCGTTCGTCTCCGACCTTCCTTTCCTCGTTGAAAGGTGGATATAGGGGCTGGGAAAGCTCAATGGAGGTATAACGTCCCCAGACCTTGCAGGTGATCTTCGATTCCGGCCATCCGCAAGGCTCGCCACATGGTGGCTTGGTTGGATGTGACCACCGGTTTGCCCAAGGCGCTCTCGAGAGGTTCGATGATGTCCACCGTGCTCAAGGCTGTGCAGCTGATGAAGAGTCCCTGTGAGCGGGGAACGTCGGCCTCCTTGGCCAGCTCGAAGACCTGGCTCGAGGACAGGGCACCGATGTCTGATCCCAGTCCCAGGTTCAAGCTACTGAAACCGACTACGTCAAGGCCATTGCCCTCCAGGAAGAGGCGCAGCCGCTCGCTCACCTCGTCGAGGTAGGGGGCGAGAACGGTGACTCGCCTGATATGCAGGGTTTCCAACGCCCGAACCACCGCGGTCGAGGTGGTGGTCGCGGGGATGCCGGTGCTCCTTTGGATCCGCTGGGAGATCTCCTCATCGTAGCCGGAGCCTCGGAAGAAGGTGATCGAAGTATCCGCGTAGACGATCACATCAGGGCGGATGACGGCCAGGCGCCGTGCCGACTCCTCGATGTCTTTGCTCTCCGTTAAAGCAAGATGAGCTTCGGTGTCCAGAGGGCCTTCGGGCAGCCAAGTTCGCGTTATGTGGACTGTGACATCGGAAGGCACCAACTGCCAGAATTCGGCATCAAGGTCCCCGTCTGCCAGGTAGAGCAGTCCGATTTTTGCTCGTCGGGGCGCAGTCGTGCCTCCTTCAGCCACGCGAATCCTCCATTTGGCGACTAATCGCTCTTGGCCCGTGATCCCTCCGAATGGGGGCGAGGTGGAATCTAGATCACATGGTACTTCTTGTACATATCCTTCACGCTCATCCCGGCGCGCAGAGCGTCCCTGGCCAGGTCCTCCTTGCTCCGCTTTTCCTCCGCCAGGGTGATTACCTCTTCGATCGCCGCCTTAGGAATGATCACCACGCCATCCACATCCCCGAAGACGAAGTCGCCGGGATAGATCTTCACTCCCCCAATCTCGATGGGAATCTGGTAGGCGACGGAATTCACGCCCCCTGCCGAATCCCCAGGATTGATACCAGTAATGAAGCAGGGAAACTCCATCTCGTTGATCATAGGGACATCTCTGGTGGTCCCCTCAATCACTACCCCCCGCCCTCCACACGCTCGCACGCGTGTGGCCATTAACTCGCCCCAGAAGGCCCGTGTAGGATGCTCGGCTCCCGCCACCACCGCCACGCTGTCGGGCGTCATGTTATCCACTGCCTCGAACTGGGTCTTGTAGAACTCCTCTGCATCGGCGGGAACAACATCTACGATCTCACACTGCACCGTGTACGCAAAGCCCACCACCACTGTGCTCGGATCGAGGGGGCGAAACTTCGCCGGCAGTATCTGATTCCTGTAGCCCACTTTGTCGCAGTTGTCTGCCACCAAACCCGCGTAAAACGTGGATGCCCTATCGATCCATTCCTGCTCTTTGCTCACCTGGTATCCTCCTAAGTATTGATTATGGACTGTAGCCCGATGCATCCCCTTGAGTCGGGAGAGAAACCACTACAGCGATGAGAGGATACACCGACCTTGATGCAAGGGCAAGGAGGGCGATCGATGCGAGACATCGAACCCCGCGGTCGCCGTCCGAATCCCCGCTAGGGCTCGAGTCGGCCGTCCTCCCATTCATCCTGGTGTCTTCTATCTGGCCAGCTCTTCTGGAAGCTCGTACCATCGCACGCGCTCCCCCTCTTAGACCACGTTTTCTAGGATCATTTGAGACTCCCTGTGCGTAAGCTCGGCCTGTGTCGTGTAGCTCTCGGTCTCGGATGAGGAATATTCGCTCCGATGCCGGACGTCATCGGAGCCTCGGCATCAGCCTGAAACGAGCTGATGCCGCACTATCCCCTTCTCATTCATGGACTCGTTTCGCTAGATGGCCCCCTTCCGATCCTTTTCCCTGATTCTCCTCGGTCCAATTCATCAGCATTCTCTTCCTTGGAATGACTCTATCTATCGACGGGACGTCGGATTCACGATGTTGTCAGGCCACTCCCCCCGAAGCACCGCCGCCACCGTCTCGGCCGCCTGCGCCTGCAGGTCGGCCATGGCCTCCTCCGAGTACCAGGCCAGGTGGGGTGTCACCGTCACCTGGTCCAGCTGGAGCAATTCCCTGTAGTCTTCCTCCTTGGGGGGCTCATTCTCCAACACATCGAGGCCGGTGCCGGCGATTCTCTCTTCGCGGATCGCTTCCGCCAGCGCCGCCTGGTCTACCACCTTTCCGCGTGAGGTGTTGATGACATAACAGGTGGGCTTCAACAAACGAAGGGCCTCCCGATCGAGCATGTGGCAGGTTTCCTCGGTGAGGGGGATGTGAAACGAGACGTAATCCGAGGCGCGCAAGACCTCTTGTAGCGGCAGGAGGGGAACGCCGTAAGGCTCAGCTTCGGATGGAGAAATGTATGGGTCGCAGGCGATGACTCGCAGGCCCAGTGCCTGGGCCTTTGCCGCCACCCTCCGCCCGATCTTGCCGAAGCCCAAGATCCCCAGGGTTCTCCCCTGGAGCCGGTGGACCGGCTGTATGGGATGATAGTCCCAGGGGCTCCTCCCCTCCTTCACGGCCTGGTTCTGGAAGGCCAGCTTCTTTCCCGCCGCCAGGAGAAGCATGATAGCGTGATCGCTCACCTCCTCCACGCAGAACCGAGGCACGTTGGCCACAGGGATCTCTCGCTCCGTGGCCGCCTCGGCGTCGATGGAGTCGTAGCCGATGCCATAGGATACGATGATCTTGCATCGTTCCAGGTCCTGGATGGCCGCCCGGGTCAGCGGACCATATTGCACCAGGATGCCGTCGGCATCGCGGCAGATTTCACGGATCCGATCCGGATCGCCGCGGGCCTGGTGCACCTCCAGGTCGGCGTCCATGGCCTGGAGGATGCGTCTCTCTTCCTCATAGGAGAGGAACTCCCCGTCGGTCACCACCACCTTGTAGCGCATCTGCTGGGCTCCTCTCGATCTCAGGCTACTTGGGGAGCTGCGTATCCTTCATCGCTTCTTCCGCCTCACTCATGACCCGGCGAAGCTCCTCGAACACCTTGTCCGGCAAAACGGGGGCAGGCTCTTCATCGAGGATGACCTGCACTCGTTCGTGGGCGGTATGCACCGCATCGGGGCTGCCTCGGTCCTCCCAGGTGGCGGCGTTGAGGCGGTTGGCGATGGAAGACAGATCATATTCATGGCGGAAGTGGCGAACGGTGTGTTTGTCGCCCAGGAAATGGCCCGCGGGGCCGACCCGGTCGATCACGTCCAGGGCCAGAGTCTCCTCATCCATCGGTATTCCCCGCAGGTGCCGGTACATCCGCGCGTAGATGTCATCGTCGATCACCAGCTGCTCCAGGCTCACCGTGCTGAGTGCCGCCAAGCTGCCTGCACCGGCGTTGATGTTGGCTCCGGCCATGAACGCGGTATATCCGGTGAACATCTTGTCGATGGCGGCGTTGGCATCGGGGATGGGCGAATCGGTCTGCACGCCATCGCTCCCGGTGGGCAATCCATAGTGGCGGCCGATGTCGATGCAGGCGCTGGCGATCAGCCCAGCCTCGCTGTAGCCGAAGGCCGCCAGGCCAGTCTTCATGTCCATCACCAGCGGATGGCCGGCGTAGACGATGGGCGCGCCGGGACGGGCGAGCTGGGCGAGGACGATGCCGGCCAGCATCTCAGCGTTCATTACGGCCAGCGTCCCCGCCATGGTGATCGGCGAGGTCGCCCCCGCCACGGCCGAGGAATTGACGTTCACCGGGATGCCGATCTCCGCTGAGGTCAGCAGCACATCGATCTGGCCCTGGCCATAGATGAGGGGACTGTTGACCGAGCTCAGCACCATGGCGCGTGGTTGTCGGCCCGGAACGACCTTCAGCAGCTCTCCGATCCAGCGCATCCCTGGGCCCGAGAGGCCGGAGATCGTCAGGGGCTTGTCGGTGTATTCCAGCATGATCTCCACCACCCGCACCTCTCGGCTGGCCAACGGAACGTCCCACGGGAAGGCGCCATTGCAGACCGAGATGTGAGGCAGCGCGTGAGTCACTCGCACCCAGTTGATGGCATCCTCGAGCATCACCTTGCGCCGCTTCTTGGCTCCGGCGTCGATTATGAAGTCCAGCCCACCCGCGGGGCGGGTGTAGATTCCACCATCGACCCCCATGTTCGCGTCCAACGATTCGTCCCCGCTGCCGGCCAGGACGAAGGAGCGTGGCGCTTTCTCCAGGGCGTCCTCCACCACATCGGAGGAAATCCAGGCGCGTTGGTTCTCACCAGCCACCCTGGCGCCCGCCTCCTCCACGAGCTTCAAGGCGCCACCATGCTGCAGGATGATCCCGGTTTCGCTCAATATCTTCAGGGAGGCCTCGTGGATACGCTCGATCTGCTCGTCGGTCAGGGTCACGAAGCGAGGCAGCCCGGCTCCAGGCAAGCGATCGTTCGTCATCATGTCATCCCCTTTCGCGTCTCGCACAGCCGAAGGGCTGTCTGAGCCGCCGACCCGGCATCTGGCTCGTAACCGTCGGCGCCGATCTCCCTGGCGAAGTCCGCTGTCACCGGAGACCCCCCCACCATCACCTTGACCCTGTCCTTGATTCCCGCCTCTTTCAGAGCGTCGATGGTGTTGGCCATGGAGGATATGGTGGTGGTGAGCAGTGCCGACATGCAGACCATGTCCGCTTGCGAGCTCGCGGCGCCCTCCACGAAGGTCGCGGGGCTCACATCCACCCCCAGATCCAGCACTTCGAGGCCCGAGGCCTCCAACATCATCTTCACCAGGTTCTTTCCTATGTCGTGGATATCTCCCTGGACGGTGCCGATGACCACCCTGCCCGATTTCCTAAGAGTGCCTGGGGCCACGTGAGGGCGCACCAGCTCCATGCCTTTGTTCATCGCCTGGGCGCTCATCATGACCTCGGGGATGAACACGAGGTCTTTCTTGAAGCGATCTCCGACCACCGCCATCCCTTGCATCATTCCATCATCGATGATCTGGTCAACGGGCAGTCCGGTGTCAAGGGCGCTTCGGGTAAGCTTCACCACCGCTTCATCGTCCCCTTCGATTACGGCTCTGGCGATCTCTTGCAGGGAATCTGCGCTCATGCTTTACCTCCACGGAAAGACACCTTTGTGTCAGGGCCGGCGTCGAGCCCGGGTTGCCAGGTCGCTGGGGAAGCTCTTTCCTCCGGTTGCGTCTCATCTTCCCCCGGGGCTCGATACCTTCATGCGTCGACTTTCTCTTCCCTCTGGGGTGGGGCTACTTCCCTCCCGCGTATGCCACGACGTCCACCTCCACCATTATGTCGAAAAGGCCGGCGACCACGAGCAGCCTGCAGGGAAGGGGCTGGGAGAAATAGGTGAGGTATACTTCGTTGAAGTCGTCGTAGAGCGACTGATCGGCCAAGACGACGATCACCTTGACCACGTCGGACAGGCTGAGGCCCGCGGCCTCAACGATGGCTTTGACGTTGTCGAGGGTCAGCCTGGTTTGCTCTCGAATATTCTCGCCTCTTGTCTCGCAAGTATCGGGATCCAGGGGCCCCTGACCGGAGACGAACAAAAAATCACCGGCCCTTATGGCCTGGGAATAGGGAAAACAACCTGGGGCTCCTTCCGTTTCGATCGCCTTGAACATGTACTCCTCCTGGGCTCGAAGGTGGGCGGTGCGCTCACATGATTCCGTATTCGTTCCAGGTCTCCCGGATGGAGCGGCCAAGCTACAGACTTCCGCGGACGGTGTCCTCTCCCCGGGCCTTGCTCTCGGCGATCTCCAGGACCTGCTCGATGATGCCCTTGGGCACTGCCACCAGGCCATCGAGGTCGCCGATGATGTAGTCGCCGGGCTCGAATCTACACTAGCGTGTTTGACTGACCTCCCACATTTTAAGTCTGCCTCTCCGAGCCTCGATTTGGAATCGCATAGTCTCAGACTTCATTTCTTTGCCCCAAGCCGTAATCTTCAGCTTGTGGTCGGAAAGAGGTATCGCTCTATCACACTTAGGCTCCGTATGTAGAACCTCGATAACGTCATCCATACCTCCATTGTAGCATAGTTCATGTGGCTATCCGTCACCGATATTTCTTATGCCCCGAATTTCGCGACTGCCTACCCGGATGTTTCCTTAAAAATGGGGTTGATTTGGCGAATCCAGACGCCCGGGTGTGAAGTCCCGACGCGCGCCCATGAGTTTGAGGCGCTCCGCTTGACATTCAGGCGAGTTAGTGCTATATAATTCCTGAGGGATTTACAACCGAATATCTTTGGCAGGGGAGTTCGCGCTCTCTCGGTGCGAACTCATGGGGGGAAGTCCGGTCGAAGTCCGGCGCTGTCCCGCAACTGTGAGCCGTGTGGATACATGGCAAGCCAGAGAACCCCGCCCTGCTGGAGCTCCGAAACCTTCGAGAGAAAGGGGTAGGGGACATGACCAGAGCACCGTAAAAGGCCCACTTTCATAAGGGAAGGGGGCCTTTTCTTTTGGCTCCCTCCTAAGCCGAGTTACTCGGAATCGCCACTTACTAGAACAGGAGGGAGAAACCTATCATGAGGACCAGCCAATTCCTTCGGCTGGCAATGGTATTTGCCATTCTGATCGCGACGCTCGCGCCGCTGACGGCTTATGCAGCGGATCCTCTGGGGGAGGTACAGCCACTGGCCACGGCTCAAGAGCAGGCTATTGAAGATGCTCTGGCTTGGCTGCGGACGCAGATGGCCGATGACGGTAGCTTCGATCCGGCGGAGACGGGCATCACCATCGATGCCATACTGGCCATCTATGCGGCGGGAGAGGATCCCAACAGTTGGAAGAGCGACACCGGGAATTCCCCCGTGGACTATCTGGCGAGCCAGGTGATCGCCTACACGGTCGCCTCTACATCCAAGGCGAGCAAGGCGGCCCTGGGAGCCGTCGCTGCTAATCGGGATCCCCGCGATTTCGGCGGGATGGACCTGATCGCCGAGGTCACAGGCTACTACAGCCCCACCACGGGAATGTATGGAACCAGCACCTGGGATCAGGCGCTTTCTATGATGGCATTGAGCGCCGCCTACGAGACCATCCCCACCAAGGCTACGCAGACGTTGACGAGCTTGCAGCACAGCGACGGAGGCTGGTTTTACTACGATGGTTCCCCAGGATGGGATAAGACAAACGTGGACAACACCGGCCTTTGCATGCAGGCGCTCATCGCCGCTGGAATCCCACTGACCGATACCGCCATCATCAGCGCCACCAACTTCATCAGCGACTCGCAGACTAGCAGCGGCGGGTTCCCCGGCTGGGATGACTCGGATGCCGCGCCCACCACAGCCATGGGCATACAGGGGCTGATCGCTGCTGGCGTGAGTCCCTTCACGGACACTTTCACCATCAGCGGCACCAATCCCATCACCGACCCCTTGACGGCGCTGATGGAACTCCAGACGCCGCAGGGAGATTTCGGTGGATATAACGCCGTGATGGCCAC
>SDBS01007172.1_pt1 | contig 10845 bp, 10 predicted proteins | sample 2277091 | NCBI WGS metagenome assembly SDBS01 (sample SAMN10404972, study PRJNA504765) | marine sediment metagenome | isolation source: marine sediment core GS10_PC15, 163 cmbsf | place: Arctic Ocean: Southern Knipovich Ridge | collected 2010 | reverse complement strand
TTATTACACCGGTCATTGTCAGGGAGGACTGCATGGTCGCGTCGGGCTATTTCCCGGTTGGAAGGGAGGAGACTTACGCGATCGAGAAAGACGGGCTTTTTCTGATAGGGACGTCCGAAGTGACGCTCGTGTCCTATCATATGGACGAGATACTCGCGGAGGATGAACTGCCCTTAAAATACGCCGGGTGCTCAACGTGTTTCAGGAGAGAGGCCGGGAGTTACGGAAAAGATGTCAGGGGGCTGTACAGGGTGCACCAGTTCCAGAAAGTGGAGCAGGTCGTTATTTGTAAAAATGACGCAAAGGAGATGGCCCGGATACACGCGGAGCTTCTTTCAAACGCGGAGTTCATCGTTAAAAGCCTCGGTCTCGCTTACAGGGTCGTGGAGGTGTGCACAGGTGAGATGGGGATGGGCCAGATAAAGAAGCACGACATCGAGTGCTGGATGCCCGGCAGGTGCGGTTTCGGTGAGACCCACTCCTGCTCTTCGTTCGGAGATTTTCAGGCAAGGCGGTCCCGCATAAGGTACAAGGCCAAAAGCGGGGGAAACCAATTTCCCTTCACCCTCAACAACACGGCAGTAGCCAGCCCAAGGCTGATAATAGCGCTTGTAGAAAACTTTCAAAACGAAGACGGCAGTGTAAATATCCCTGAAGTGCTTGTTCCCTACATGGGAGGGAGAAAAAAGATCGGGTAGCGCGCGTGATCCTTTAGAAACTACCCGGGTTATTTATAGACCGGAGGAGGTATTGTTATGTCTGAGGTAAAGCAGAAAATAGGATGGATCGGCACAGGGGTTATGGGTAAAAGCATGTGCGGCCGCATCCTGGAAGCCGGTTATCCGGTAACTGTTCACACCCGCACAAAAGCTAAAGCCGGGCCCCTGCTCGAGCAAGGTGCTGAATGGGCGCCCGGTCCCGCTGCCGTGGCGGAGAGGTCTGAAATAGTATTTTCAATAGTCTCCTTCCCGGGTGATGTAAAAGAAGTGTACCTAACGTCTGGCGGAGTGCTGAGCAGCATGGCGCCCGGCAGTGTTGTAGTCGACATGACGACGAGCAGCCCCGGCCTTGCCGTTGAAATAAGCAGGGAGGCTGAAAAAAAGGGGGTCCGGGCGCTTGATGCCCCGGTGTCGGGCGGCGACATAGGCGCGAAACAGGGCACACTCTCGATAATGGCGGGCGGCAACAGGGAAGCGTTTGACCGGGTGAAGCCGCTTTTCGAGCTGATGGGCAAAACCATAAACTACATGGGCGGCCCCGGCGCGGGCCAGCATACAAAAATGGCCAACCAGATCCACATCGCGACCACCATTATCGGCGCCGTCGAGAGCCTGCTGTACGCGCACAAGGCCGGGCTGAACCTCGATGAGGTCATCGCGGCGATCGGTAGCGGCGCTGCGGGGACATGGACAATAAATAACCTGGGCCCCCGTATCGTTAAAAGGAATTTCGACCCCGGGTTTTTTATTGAGCATTTTATAAAGGACATGGGTATAGCGCTCGATGAGGCAAAAAAGATGGACCTGTGCCTCCCCGGCCTATCCCTGGCGCACCAGTTTTACCTATCAGCGAAAGCCCTCGGGCTCGGGAAGCACGGGACCCACGCTCTGAGCCTGGTGTTTGAAAAGATGAACGGGCTGGACATGGACAGCCTCAAGTAGCCGTCCAGCTGAATAGATTTCGTAATATCTCAGTTAAGATGAAAAATGAGTTTATAAAAAACAAGGCACTAAACAATGCTTTTTTCGGCCAATGATAGATGAAGATTTATCAATAGATGGTTTGCTTGGGGTAAAGCATTCTGTTCCTTCAGGGAAGAAGGCCAAACTTGTTTAACTGATTATTATACTTATCCGGAATCCTTCGTAGGTCATCAATTCTTTTCCGAGTTCGATCCAATTGTATACCTTGCCTTTTGTCACAATTTCAGGAAGCTCTCCATCAAAGGTATCATCCCATTCAATTGTGCCCTGGATATTTTCATATTCATCTTTAACCGCAGATTTGTCATCTACCTCTTTCTTTTCCGCAATTTTCAATAACTTACGGAATTGAATGGGATCATATATTTCTTTTCCTTTTGGATCCCAACGTGTTCCTCCCCAATTAGATATACGACCATTATCATCACAAACAGGACACCACCATTGGAGTTCTGTGCCGTTTGGGTGCAGTTCTGAACAAATAATGCCGGTACACGGTATCCTGCCAGGGCGCCTTCTGCATTTGATACCAGAATAATTATTTTTGGCAGGTACCCTAGCTACTGTTCCTTCAATAATTGATCCAAAATATTCAGCGAGTCTTATAGCCTCTTTTGGTAATCTATAGGCTTCCTCGTCTGGGTAGTCAAAATCTGACATATTCGTAATCCATGTATCACCCATTTTTCAATCCTTTAATTTCATTGCTCTGGTTTAATTTTACTCAAATGAAAAAATAATGCAAGAAAGATACGAAAGAAACTAAAAACTTTTTTCGCCAACATGCACCCTTGGGAATAGTTGTGAATTTATTTTGACAAACCAGCACAAAAAACTAGTAGAATAAACAGCATGTTTCCATTATTATGCTAATAGATATAGCAAAACGAAAAAAGAAGAAATCATTACCACCACGCACTAAGAGAATGAAACGATCACAGAGGATGCAGTCAGCAAAACAGTGGTTGAATAACTTTTACCATGATAATGTTATTCGAGCATATCGAAAACGATATAGTGTGGGCGGAATGCCTTATGGAGTTACATGGGAAGAAGCCGAAAAGGAGGGTTTATAGGAAGATGAAGAATAGGAGAAACTTTTTCTCCTTGACTCCCAAACGGGGCAATCTACATCGCTGTTTCTCGAATCTGCTAATAAAATTAACCTGAAAGGAAAAAAATAAATGGATAAAATTCAAATAGACACGGATATGTTAATCTGTGCTTTGGAGGATCAAAACTTCGAAGTAAATCACTATCTGGATATAAAAACAGGAGAAATCGTAACTCTTACGGATCTTGATATTCCGGAGGAAGATGAGCTGCGGGAAAGTCTCGATAAGGATAAAGATAGATATATTTACATAGAGCCAATTGATTCGAGAGAAAGCTTTGAAATAATGGAAAGGTTTGTTTATCAACTCCCGGAAGGAAAAAGTAAAAACAATCTTGATGAGGTCTTGAGGCGGCGAAAACCTTTCAGGCAATTTAAAGATATATTGTATGACTATCCCGCTATTAAAGAAAAATGGTTTCAATATCACAATCAAGAGATAAAAAAAATAGCCCGGGAGTGGCTGCAGTATAATAGCATCGATTTTGAACTACTTCCACTTCCAGAAGAGAGAATTCAGAAAGAGAAGAAACAGAGGGAACATATTCTAAGCACGAAACAAATTAAGTATTTATCGTATGGTTTTGATTTGATGGCCGATGAAATCAAAAATGACATAAAAACGCTTTCCAGGAATGAAAAGGAAACGGATAATACCTGGCTCTGGGATGTACTTCCGCCGATTGGAAGAGCGGAATTAAATGATATGGGTATGGCGCCTTTAGGACGACGGTGGCGACGGGTTCCCAACGGGTTTTTGGATAGAGACGCTCCTGATCCTGTGCGATGTGCCAGTCCCAGTATTCCTCGAAATCCCCCTACAGATAGACTGCTCTCATCTTGACCATGGCTTCCGCCCCATCTGATGACCACCTCATACCGGAACGTTCCATTCTATCCTACTTCCAATGGACAATATAAAGACGTAGCATGCCGATCCCTTCTTCGAAAGCTAGAAAAGCTTGAATATTTCACTCTACCCAAACCTATTCATTCTAGCCGGAGGGTATGGTCCTTGTCTAGGTTTTTCAGGCTTGTGTCAAGGTCGTTAAGGAGGTCCTTTCTAAATAAAAAATAATTTTATCGTTAAAAACAAGGAAATTCGCACAAGGGGATTTATACGTTTAACAACAGCTCAGCTCAATATCCTGCAATCAATTCCTAAAAACTTTCCCAGAAGTTCAAGCTCTGCGGAATAATCACCATACGCGATGCTCCAGTGATGCCCCGCTCCATTCCGGACGGCAGATTGAAGTATCTCCTTAACAGGCCTTTCGAAACCGATAAGCATCGGATTGCCCTCATAAACCATATCGGTTTCCACGGCTTCCCCGACCAGGACAGACAGACGGTACTCTGACCGAGATCCTATTAGGTTGACGGCGGTAATAATACCAGTCTGGCTAACCGGGAAAAAGACCCCTATGCCATCATGGGTCTCGATCGATTCGTGCAATGTGATGTCATCCCTGGTTTTTGCCATCGAAAAAGATCCTGCACCGCAGTGGGAAAACAATATCCTGTTTTCATCAGGATACAATCTCATGAAATCGCCGTTTATAGCAGAGCGCCCGTTGAGCACGTAAAAGAGACGCATTACTATAGTAGAGTGAATGTCTCCTTCACATCCCGCGCCTATCCCATGGTCGTTAAATCTCGCTATGGGAAGACAAATCTTTGATTTAAGATGGCTCCAGCAATTTATAGAAAGCGCGTTCAGCCTCAGCTCCTTCGTCAGGTCTACCATGGATAAAAAAGCTTTTGAAGCCTCTATACCGTCTTTTTCAGAAACCCTGACTTCCCCCACCTCCCCTTTTACATTGTTCCAGTCATTCCTGGCATCTTTATCAGATATCTGCTCAACGCGTTTCGTATATTCAAAATCACGGATCGGGACAACGGTGACCCCCAGCTTCTTTTTCAGGCCGTACTCGTCCGCGGCCATGCTGAACATAATGTCCGGGTTTTCTCCCATGTACCCGGCACGCATATTGCGAAGCACCCTCTTCATCATAGCGGCCCTGGCAAAAACCATCAGGCTGCCCAGGACGTCACTGTCACCTATGTCTCCGGCGTGCAGCTGATAATGTTTTTCAAGCTCGTAAAGTGTAGGGTTTATAAGCATTGCGCCTACAAGAGATATACAATCCATTTCCCGCTCAACGGCCCACAAAAAAACAGGTATATCGCCGGTGTCAACAAGTTCGGCGATAAAATGGTCAGGCACAAAAGTAGTGAGTACAACAAAAATAAAGTCTACTTTTTTTTCGGCAAAAAACCTGCCTGCGTCTTTTGCGCCGAAAGTATCAGTTACTACCTGATCGACTTTGATGACTTTTAAATCAAGTTCCTGTATATAGGACAGCATCTCGCTGTATTTTGCAAGCGCCTTTTCCTCCCCGAGATAATACCCCGGAAAAGCCATGGCGACTATACCTGTGTATGGTAAAAACATACCTTTTTCTGACATAGCTCCCTCCTGATTCATTTAAATCCCGAAAAGGTGAAAAAAAATAATATGGATTCTAAATAAAAATAATCTAAATTCGGATCTAATATATTGAAAGTTGAAATCATCCCTGATTTCGTGCAGTTTCATACATTGCGAGAGCATTCTCAATACTCACTTTCTCATGTATGTCACCGCAAGAACCAATAAAAACGCCCCCATACTTATCGGCAATAGCTTTGACTTTTTTGGTTTCAGCGATAACCTCATCAACAGAACCGAAGGTCAAAAGCTGCATGCTGTCGATCTCCTGACATAGCACTAACTTCGGATACTTCTCTTTAATGTCCTCGATATACATACGGGAAGCGTGCTCGACAGGGGTGTATGCTTCGATTCCCATTTTTATATAGTCTTCAAATATGGTCCTGTTGTCACCTTCTGACTCCACTATAACATAGTACCCCTTCTGTTTCAGCTTCCTGTACAGCTTCTGTATCCGGGGGAAATATTCTATTCTGATAAAGTCGGGGGAAAAAATCAGCCCGCCTGTGCCTGACACGGCTGTGCCGGCTAAAGCAACAGGGGTCAGTGAGCTGTCGAATGCTTCGATCCTGAACAGTTGGTAATCGATATAAACATCGAGCAGCTCCCTGATGAGGTCCGGGTGATCATTGTACAGATACACGAAATTCGTATAATCGTACCTTGTGCTCAGCGGACCTATCCCGTCAAAAAATTCCGGGGCAACCATGACAGTCCCGTCCATTTTTTCCTGTATTCTCCTGAACTCGTCATTCAGCTCTTCAGGGTCGGTCAAATCCTCTCCTAACAGTTTTAAATTCCATGAGGCCTGGGGGCAAAACCTCTTTTTTTGGATCGCGAGATTGATTTTTTCAATGTCGTTTTTAACAATATCGACTGCTTCAGCTTCAGTTTTAAAAGGCCGGTAAATAAGGTCCTTTGTATACCACTTCACCCGGTAAACAAAGCCGTCCTCATCCTTTTCGATATGCTCATCAAGCGTGTACGGTATGGCGACATGCCTAACCATATCGCAGAGCTTGCCCAGGGCCCTGCATGTTACGTCCTGGGCGTTCTTTTCAGTTATCTTTTCCCCTGCAGCATGTTCAATAAGATCTATATTATGAATTTTGTCGTATATCGCGTACCGGTCCAGTTCAGCATATTCAAAAGTATTCAGGACACGGTGTTTTTTAGACAGGGATGCCATTTTTTTTCCTCCGGATAGAATAAAATACATTGCTTTGGGAAATATCATTTGTTGATACTGGATAATTTTAAGCGTGATCTCTCACTTCTTTCCTGCCGTCGGGCGTGGCACCTGTTTCTTTTCCAATGGTCTTTATAGGCTCATAAAAGCTGTAAATTCCTGGGTGAAAGCTGCAGCCGTTAAAAGTTTTGAATATTTTAGCGATCCCGGAGTACCGCAAGCTCACTTCTGCTGCCAATTCATCGACCTCTTTTTCGCCGTTGCCGAATTTCGGTATTCGGTTTTTGATCATCAGCCTGAGGTTCTCTTCGTTTTTAAAGTTATTTTCCAAAACTTTATTAAATTCCATGAGACTTGTATATTTAAATTAATAATACTAATTGTTCTCCAAGAACTAATTATACAAGTACCGGGAGTATTATGTCAAACCAAACTGATCGATCTTTTTAAAACAGCTATTTTTTCCGGGCCTGGGATGGGGAGATCACCGGCCCTGTATTCTCTCTCCAGGGCCCGATACTTTGACCTGCCAATATTGTGGAACGGCAATAGTTCGATTTTTTTCACACTTTTATACCCCCTGACCATTTCCGCAATTGATGCATTTTTCTTCATAATAAAATACCTCCCTGCTGGAAGATTGAGATTCAGGGTTCTGGCACCAGAAACAGTCCATATTGCAGCCTTGAAGAAAAACTACCGTTCTTAAACCCGGGCCGTCGTTCCATGAAAAACGATGTAAATCGCAGATGTTGATCTCATTACGACAATGTGTAATAACTCTCTTGAATTACGCGTTGAATAAAAATCGGTAAAAATAACAATAATATATTTTCCGGTTTGAAAATAGATATTATACTATTTATTGGCCATATCAATTTGAAAATATTAATTTCTAAATCGGGATTGATGGGGGGGACATGGCTCCTGAACCGCAGAGCAAAAAAATAGCCGTCGAGCCGTGGGAAGATAAGGATATCTTGCGCAGTGATCTGCCTTCCGCTCCGTTGCGGGACATCGGTCGGATACTGGTAACCGGGGCTACCGGGTACATCGGCGGACGTCTGGTCTTCGAGCTTCAGTCCAGGGGATACAAAGTAAGGGTGATGGTAAGGGCGGCGTCACCCGAATATGAAGAGCTCTGGCCCGATGCCGAAGTCATGGTGGCCGACGCTCTTGAAATAAACAGCTTGAAAAAAGTTCTGGATGGCGTTGACACGGCGTATTATTTAATTCATTCTCTTCTTTTAGGGCCGAAAGAGTTCGCGTCAACAGATATAATGGCTGCCGTCAACTTCAGAATATCCGCTGAAGAGAAGCAGATCAAGCGGATCATTTACCTTGGGGGGCTTGGTGATACCAGGACAAAACTGTCGCCACATCTGGCGAGCCGGCTCAGGGTCGCGGAGGAATTAAAATGCGGGAAAGTCCCCGTAACGATCCTCCGGGCGGCAATAATAATCGGCTCGGGAAGCGCTTCTTATGAGATCATCCATCATCTAATAAAAGTTTTCCGCGTGGTTCCCATACCGCGCTGGGCAAAAAATAAATGCCAGCCGATCGGCATCCGCGATGTGATCAAATACCTTGTGGGGGTTCTGGAAACTCTTGAAACCTCAGGTAAATATTTTGATATCGGCGGAAACGATATTCTGACTTACCAGATAATGCTCAAAACCCTATCCGAGCTGCTCAACAGAAAAAACATTTTTATCTCTATACCATTCTCATACATAAGGGTCTATTCCTATTTAGCCAGCCTGTTCACGCCGGTACCCGCTCCGATAACAAAATGCCTACTCGAAGGGTTGAAAAACGAAGTAATCTGTCAGAACAATGAGATACAAAAAATCCTGCCATTTAAGCGGTTAAGCTACAGAGAAGCAATCATTCTGGCAATGACCCGGGAGGAACAGGATAATGTACACACCAGGTGGACCGGAGCCTACCCGCCCGCCCACGAGCTCGCTATTAAGCTCCATGAGCTTACGGACGAGCCAAAATACACAGCCTCGTATTCGATTGTTACAAAAAAAAAGGCGTCGTCTATTTTTACCTCCATCTGCAGGATCGGCGGGAAAAAGGGGTGGTTTTCAAGGAACTGGATGTGGCGGATGCGCGGAATGATCGACAAGATCCTTCTTGGCGTCGGCTCCTCCCGCGGGAGAAGGAGCCAAACCAGCTTAAAGATCAACGATGTAATAGATTTCTGGCGGATAGAAGATATCGTGCAGAACAGGCGTGTTTTACTTCGCGCGGAAATGAAATTACCGGGGTTAGCCTGGCTCGAGTTTAAGATCCAGGATGAGGGCGGGAAAAGAAAGATAACTGTAACACCCTATTTTCACACAAATCAGCTTTTCGGCAGGTTGTACTGGTACATAATGGTGCCTTTCCACAAGTTTATCTTTACCGACCTGATAAAGCAGATCGAAAGAATAAGCTGACATTAAAATCGCATTTTTGTAAACCAGGGCTGATTCACAACCCTCCCTCATATTTCCGACATTCCGTAAACAGTTTCTTCAGTGTCTGCCGTAATAAATCTACGCCCTTTGTTCCAATGTGTGCCGGTCTGCTTTGGGACATCCGTCCTTATCGATCAATCCCAGATAGGTCGGAAAAGTGATAAAAGCATCCATTTTTGCACGCGCGCCGGCAACTCCGAGCTTACCCGGCGTTTTAAGGGTTTAGCCGGCGGTGTCACCAATTCACCCATCATTCCCGGTAATCAGCTGTCAGTAATTCCCGTATTTTCTACCAAACTCGAACATCGCCAATACGTTTTCTAAACGGTTAGCAGGATGAACCTGTCCGCTCGACCCGAGCAGCAGCCTCCCGCTGCTGCCCGTATCCTTAATCAGGTCCTTTACAGCCTGCTCGACCTCTTCCACACTGCCCCTGCACAAAAGCTCGTTGTTGTCTATCCCGCCCCAGAATATAAGATCCGGGAAATCCTCCCGTATCTTCTTTATGTCCAAAATATCGGGCTCGAGGGGATTTATCCCGTCCGCGCCCGCGTCCACTATATCCTGGATCACAGGGGTTATTTCCCCTTCTGAATGATAGATGACCTTGATACCGTGGCTGTGCCATTCGTCGATCAGCATCTTCAGCCTCGGGAAATACTCATCACGTAAAAACCCGGGTGAGAACATCAGTCCCTGCTTCGAAGCAATGTCGCAGTATATACACGCGAGGGGTGACAGCTTAAAATCGGCGCACCTGCTGATCCGACGTTTTTCATGCCGGCAGAGCGCGTCAAACCATTCAACAAGAAGTCCGCGGTCATCCGCCAGCATGTATGAAAAAATATCCATACCGAGCATCATGTAGCAGGTGTCAAGGTGAGCCGGGCTTCCCGTGTGCATGAGGACCGTGTCGCCAAGCCAGCTCTGCTCCTTTAAAAAACCGCCTGCATAATCCCCCTGACCCATGCCCCACATACCGCTGTTTCCGGCAAAGCTCCACATGACATCGGGGTCTGATTTTTTCACCTTCATTATCATTTGTTTTACCCACGGCACGGCCTCTTCAACCGTTTTGAAGGGTCTGTCCACTATCACCTCGGTCCATTCCGTAACCTGGTAGGTCAGACCCAGCCTTTTTTCTTTATGCGGCTCGAGCGAAGGCGCAAGATCAAACGCGTAGTCAACCCCGGAGCTGCCAACACCCCTGCAGATCTCCTCGAGCGTCCATTTTCCCTTTTCTTTTGTTTTATAATAATGGTCGATAAATCCCCAGTGCTGGAACAGCCCGTCGCCTATCGGGACCCTGTCAGGTACCCGGAGGTCGAGTACTGCTTCCACCCTTTCACGGGGAGTCATTTCTGCTTTCATCGTTTACCCCTTTATTGAGCCCATTGTGATCCCGGAAATGAACCATTTCTGGAAAAGCACAAACACGATAAGAATTGGTATAACAGTGATCATTATTGAAGCGGCATACGTTCCCAGCGGTATCATGTACCTGCTTCCCCGGGCGTAGTTAAGCGCGTCAAGATAATTAAACAGGGTAACCTTTTTTGGAATGACAGCAAAGTAATCCTGGTTCAGCGTTTCCTTGGGCCGTATAGAAACTGAAAAAATATACACGATCGGGAAAAGGATCGCGATGATCGTAATAATTATTATTATCCTTGAGAATATCCAGAAAGCCGTGTCCCTGTCCCTTCTCGCCCCATAGGTAAATATGTGCGGGCCTTTCTTCATTCTTTATTTGTTCTCCCGTCTCAAAAATAAAATTCTAACCATTCCTAACAACAGCATGATAAAAAACATTATGACCCGTCGACCTTCTGTAGAAAGAATGATAAAACGATTAAAGTGTGATCTTAGCGATGATC
>SDBS01007171.1_pt1 | contig 10846 bp, 7 predicted proteins | sample 2277091 | NCBI WGS metagenome assembly SDBS01 (sample SAMN10404972, study PRJNA504765) | marine sediment metagenome | isolation source: marine sediment core GS10_PC15, 163 cmbsf | place: Arctic Ocean: Southern Knipovich Ridge | collected 2010 | reverse complement strand
AGGCTGTAAAGTATTATAACGAAGAAGATAAAAGGATGATAACTATAGTTCTCAAGAACGGCGCTGTGGAAGAAGCGGGGAGTCGCTTGAGCACCGAAGCCGAGCCTGTTGAGACTGAAGATGATGATCTTGTCATCATCGATAAGCCAGCAGGTCTCCTCAGTGTTGCCAAAGACATCGATCTTGAAGCCAGCACTTGTAAACAGCGTCGGGCTGATGCGTTGACCGTCATATGGCGCCGTTATCGTCGCACTGGGCGCACGGAGGTCTGCGAATCGTGGTCTTAGTATCTTGTTGTCAACGATCTGGTCAACATCTATCTCAGGGGATGTGACAGGATCGATCCCTGCGCTCTCAACTGCTTTCGGATAGATTTCCGGGATAATCTCGTGCAAAGCCTCGTGTAGGACGGCATCCCTGCCGATCATTTGATCTATAACGGCCCTTGGAGCTTTTCCGCTACGAAACCCTTTGATCTTCACTTTTTTCGCTACATCGCGATAAGCGCGATCTACAGAGTCACCTATGTCCTTAAATGGGACCTCTACCTTTAGGATAACTGTATTTTTTTCGACTTGCTCAACCTCGGTTTTGATATTTGTCGTCCTCCTCTGCTCGTTCGTCAGCTTCCACTAAACTCTCTGATTTAGCCTGATAATACTATCACCTATAAGTTTTTATGACCATCGCGCGGTCGTGCGGGTGAGAGGACTTGAACCTCCACGTCCTAAGACACATGCTCCTAAGGCATGCGCGTCTGCCATTCCGCCACACCCGCTAAAAAGTCCTCATTTTCATTAACCAAACACTTTGCTAAAGCAGGGTCAACGGAAAACACGGAGAATAATACAAGAATTTTGACTATATGACAAACAACAGACCCTAAAAGGCCGAAGCGGAATGTGCTTTTATCACAGCGCTGGCCGGGACAGTGATTGTCTTTCCGTGGCAATCTTCTTATTTCAGCTGGTCTCCATAATTGCGTAATACTTTAGTATTACAACGAGTGTACTCCCAAATAGTGCGATTAACATACATCTCTGACTTATAAATTTCCGTCTTACGCATACTTATCTGCGGCTTCTGGTTATGACATTGTCTTGGCACGGCATTAATAATGACATTTTGGACTTAATAAAGGATTTGAATGGAAAAGGTCAGTGTTTTGTTGGCGGGGTCATACGAGGGATCAGGAGTGAATATGCACAAATTACTCAAGAATGAAAAGTGGATTCAAGTTGTAGGAACACCTAACTCAGTAACAGACGCCATAGAGATGACTGAGAAGTTGGCACCTGAGGTAGTTGTTATCGACCGTGATTTGGCCGACTCAAACGCCTATATCGAACAACAATTGCTCGATATAGACCCCGGGATCAAGATTATTTTCTTAAAAAACCCGGACTCAATCGGTCACGGCAAAGACAAACCAATGCAATATGAGCGAGCAACAATGATTGAGCCAACAGAATGATTCACGAGCCAACTGAAGGAGAGAGTCCTTTGAAGAAAACAAGAAGTGCCAATAATGCGCGAGTTGCTATAGGTATTGAGCTCTTAGATGAAATCACGCAAGGGGGTTTCTTGCCTGGAAAAACCCATCTCATATCAGGCATGCCCGGGACGGGTAAATCAATTCTCGCGCTGCAATTCTTGATGGCGAATCTGGCTGAGAACAGAAACAGTACTTATATCTGCGTAAATGAGAGGCCAGACGATCTAGTGGCCACAGCCAAAAGTCTCGGTTGGAATATTGAGCCGGCCATTTCTGAGAGCAAGGTTCAGTTTCTCGACATGTCGCCTTTCTTCTCAAGATTCGCTGTGAAGGGAACCAATAAACAAGAAGCTCTGCAAAATGATGTCAACATCAGAAAAATCATGGTCGAGTTAGTTAAATATATCCGTGAAAATTCCAGTGAGTGTCTGGTTATCGACTCGATCAATACACTCCTGCCGGGTCACGAGGAAGCAACCGCAGCCTCAGCTGCCAGAGAGCTAATCTTATCAATAGAAGAACATCTAGGTTGTACGAGCCTTTTAACCTTTGATCTATGGCAAGATGGCGAGCAGAGTCGTATTCATCCAATTGAATCCTATGCCGCCAGCAGCATCCATCTCGGATTAACGAAAGAAGAGGCCAGTTATAATCGCACCCTTTCACTTAAAAAGATGCGAGCAACAGCGGTAGCTCCCGTAATCTGCAGATTTGTGATTGACCCAGTCAAGGGGATCTCCCTCACCCGACCAAATCGGGACGCCTCACACATCGCTAACGACGAGAGACCGGTGACAAGACCCGCGGAGAACGCGACCGTGCGCCGTAACGGGATATTTGTGAGGCGCTAGAGATGTATTTTGAGCGTCTGGCTCTTTTCCTATTCTTAAATACACTCATCTTCTTGTCCTGGTATAGCCTACAGAACAGGAAGATATACACCGTAGCCACGCGACTACTATTCGCGTCGGTCTTGTCGATAGCGCAAATTCTGGGCTCAATCTTCTTACTTGGACTTCCCAGACCCCTACTGACGGCGGTCAATCTGACTCTACTAAACGTCGGCTTTTCTAGCGTCTTGCTTATCTTCGCGATAACGCGCCGCGACCCCTGGAATTCAATGAGTGATCTTGGTCATGCGATTATTGAGGTGTCTCGCGAAATTAACCGTGGCGCACTACTTAAGATAATGTCTCTGCTGGTAGTTGTGACTATTGTCTGGATCATCGGTCTCGGAATCATCTTTCCGCCGATCGAATGGGATTCGTTGATGTATCATCTACCCGCGGTCGGACACTATACTCAACAAGCATCGCTCGCCGACCCACAGCTACCCATGGACGCCTACAGTCGCTTTGGAATAGACGGCTCAGTTTGGGTGAACTCATTTCCAAAGAATATCGAACTTATCTTTTTATGGACGACAATTATTCCCGGCAATGATCGGCTCGTAGATCTCGTTGAGCTAGTTTTTGGTTTAATAGGTATTCTCGCCGTCTACGCGCTGGCGACCCGCATGAATGTGTCTCGAAAATGGGCAATCTGCGCTGGATTTCTCTTTTTCCTTACGCCTATAGTCATCGCTCAAAGCCGATCTAACCAAATCGACCTTAGCAACTCAGTGCTCATATTGATAGCATTGGCGCTTCTCTATCCGGGAAGCTCGGAACGACACCGCGGTGAGGTCATTATCGCTGGTATTGCCGCAGGGATTGTGATGGGGGCGAAATGGTCCGGCTTGATGTTCTTGCCCGTGTTGTTGTTGATGCTTATCGGTCAGCGCCTCTACTGGAACCACTCTCTCAAGCTGCCTAAACTAAATAAATTGATTCCTGAATCAGCACTTTTTCTGGGCCCGGCTCTTATTGCCGGCTCATATTGGTACGTAAAAAATTGGTATTTGTACGGCAATCCACTCTGGCCTTTCCGCATTTCAGTTTTCGGTCGGCAAATTTTTGACGGCGTGCTTAATAATAGTGCCATCATGGCCAATACGTTCCCAAAACAACTTGAGGGAATGAATGCCGCGCAGATGCTCTGGTCGTCCTGGCGTGAACTGATAATTTTCGGTTACGACTACGACATGAAGCTGGGCGGACTCGGACCTTTCTGGTTTATTTTCGCGATTCCAGCGATTTTCTTCACCTTGAGATGGATTATCAAACGTCGTGACATGGCTCAAGCCCTTATCTTCGTGGCGGTCGCCGTGATGCTCCTGCTTCACCCCCAAAACTGGTGGACCAGGTACACCATGTTCATCGCCGGTATCGGCGCGATTGCTTTTGTGAAAATTCGAGCATCTTACTACAGGCCTCAAGTTGCCAGACTAGTTGATATCATGCTCGTAATAACTCTGATCTACTCAACAGTAGCCAGTTGGGCGACTAGCTACTATCAGCCCGTCAAAATACAAGCTCTGCTGGCGAAACGTCCGGCCCTTCGCACAAGCGCCACTGTTAGACCGGAAATAGTCAGTCAAGCATATGACTATATTGTCGAGCAGACAGTCGATAAGCCGGCCAATATTGCTTATGGCTCCGGCCTCGATTTCACTTATCCCCTCTGGGGGTCAGACCTAAAGAACAATGTCTACTATATTGATCCTCTCGACCTGCCAACCTGGGTTAATAAACTGCGGGATAAGAAAATCAAATATCTGCTTATTAGAACGAATGGTCCTGAGTACAAATTCGTTAAGAAATCATCTCTGTTTACCAGAGACTTTCATGATCAAAGGGGTGGCTATGAAGTCTACTCGTTCAGTGGATGATCAATCAAAATATGGCATTAATTTTGTCATTGAACCAGAAGACTTTGATCCCAAGATCTCTGGTTTCTTGGGCATGGTCTTGTTTTTATTCGTGATTTACGCATTGACGTCCCGACCAGTTCTATATGCCGGGATCAGTGAGTGGATCTCTCAGCTTCTAGAGCTAAAGTTTTTTATAAATATAGGAGGATAATATGAAAAAAGATTTTATGGTCTTCGGTAGCCCGCATATCGAGCAAGAAGAAATTGACGAGGTTGTTGATTGCTTAAAATCCGGCTGGTTATCGACCGGACCCCGCGTCCAAGAATTCGAGAAAGCTTTCAGCGAATATGTCGGCGTTAAGCACGCGCTGGCTGTCAATTCATGCACTGCCGGTCTCCACTTGGGCCTGCTAGCCGCTGACATCGGCCCCGGTGACGAAGTGATTACGACACCACTTACTTTCGCGGCAACAGCCAATGTTATCGTTCATGTCGGGGCTCGCCCGGTTTTCGTTGACATCGGTGACGATGATATGAATATAGACCCGAGCAAAATCGAGGCTGCCATAACTCCTAATACAAAAGCGATAATCCCAGTGCACTTTGCGGGCTACCCCTGCGATATGGATGCCATACTTGAGATAGCGGACAAGCATGATCTCTATGTTCTCGGCGACGCGGCCCACGCGGTTGAAGCTAAATATCGGGGCAAACATGTCGGGGCCATCAAACACTTGGCTGTTTTTAGTTTCTACGTAACCAAAAATCTGGTCACCGGCGAAGGCGGCATGGTCACCACGGACAATGATTTTTGGGCGGAGAAAATAAAGATATTAGCTTTGCATGGACTGAGCCAGGGAGCCTGGAATCGCTATTCTGATGAAGAATTTAAGCACTATCAGATAATTTTACCGGGCTATAAATATAATGTGATGGATATTCAAGCCGCGCTCGGCTTGCATCAACTGGACAGAATCGAAACCGGACTCAAACACCGAGAATCAGTTTGGGACAGATATGATCAGGCATTCGCTGATCAACCATGCATTACCCCGCCGAAACCCGGCCCGGACATGAAACACGGCCGTCATCTATACACATTATTGATCGATGAGGCGACCGCCGGAATTTCCAGAGAAAAATTCCAGGCTGAGCTTCATGATCAAGGGATCGGTACAGGCATACATTTCATAGCCTTGCACCTTCATCCCTACTACCGAAACCGTTTCAACTACACTCGGGGGCAGTTCCCTAACGCTGAATTTGTCAGCGACAGAACGATATCTCTGCCGCTATCTTCTAATCTTACCGATAACGATGTTTCTCGCGTTATTGAAACGGTAAAAGGCGCGCTTAAACATAAAGTATCGACCGCCGGTGTTCACCGCGCATTTGAGGCCATATGACAGACAACCCGGCAGTTTCTATTATCATCGCTTGCTATAACGAGGAGTCACTTTTAAAACAAAGTGTCGTCGACATAGTGGCGACGATGAATGCTTCAGCTTACACTTACGAGCTTATCTTTATCGACGACGCCAGCCAAGACCGAACGCCTGAGCTGATCCGTGAAATCTGTGCCAATCAGCCCAATTTTCGCTATATCTGCCATGCTCAAAATGTTGGTCGGGGCGGAACAGTCACTGAGGGTCTCCGGCTCGCTCGCGGCAAAGTAGCCGGATTCCTTGATATAGATCTGGAAGTACACCCCAGATACATCCCTTCGCTAGTATCATCTATTGAAAGTGGTATTTGCGAAGTTGGAACCATATCCCGGGTTTACGACCTGAGCTTTCGCCCATTATCTCTTTTGCGAACAATATTGAGCCTCGGCTACCGCCGGATCGTCAACGCGACTCTCAAGTTGCCTTTAACGGATACGGAATCGGGTTATAAGTTTTTCGACCGGCGACAGATCTTGCCTGTTCTCGATGAATGCCAAAACAAAGGGTGGTTTTGGGATACAGAAGTAATGGCGCTTTCACATAAAGCAGGATTGCGCGTATTAGAGGTTCCCGGTCTTTTTGCGCGACGCCATGATAAAAAATCGAGCGTCAGGTTATTCCGGGACACTCTCTCGTATGCCAAAGAACTAGCGCGATTCAAGGGAAGAATGAATGCTCCGGAACCTGCCGGCGCTCAGAATATTCAGATACAACCGAAACCTGAATTCGCTCATAAATCTAGAGGCTTTGCCGGCAATATCCGGACACCTGCGTTTATTAGCAAATTACAAAACCTCAGTCACAAAACCGAGGGCTTCGCCGCGACATCCACCGCTTTCTTGACGCCGCGCCTGTCATTATCTCTTGGGCTAAGCGGATTGCCGGCGTGGTTCTTCCAATCGCAAAAAGATAATATCTACCGTCAACTAGGTCGCCTGGGCGCTAAGATGTTCGATCGTTTTGAGCAGTATGTATTGAAACTGGCAGCGCTCTCCATTGTTCTGGTAGTTTCCTTCTTGAGCTATCACGCGCTGGTTATCACTTATCCTAACTATGAACCGATCGAGAAGGTGATGGCACTTGGACTTCTAGTTTGTGAGCTATTTTTCGCCGTCAACGGCATCGGCTATATTTTCTGGATAACCCGGTCAAAGAAGTATAAATCTTCTCACGATCAGTACTTAACCAAGCTCTCTTCATCATCAGTCGCGTGCTTGTTGCCGGTTTGCGATGAGCCAATCGAGACCATTAGTGAAACAGTGGCGAGCGTCTGCGCGATGCGATACGAAAATAAGCAAATCTATATCTTAGATGATTCATCTAAGGAAGAAAGTAAAAGAAACATAAGCGAATTAGCGAAAGCGTCAGGTGTCACTTTAATCAGACGTAAGAATCGACGGCACTATAAAGCCGGCAATATCAATAACGCTCTCAAACAAATCAATGCCGACTATATTGCGGTTTTTGACGCTGACCAAAGACCAGCGCTGGATTTTCTCCAGGATATCGTACCGCTCTTGGATAAAGACGCTGGCGTGGCTTTGGTTCAAACACCACAAGACTATGAAAACTCAGATTCACTGATAGCTCACGCGGCCGCGCTCCAGAACGCGCTCTTCTACGAATATATTGCCGAAAGCAAGGACGTCACAGGCTCCATGTTCTGCTGCGGAACAAATTTTGTTATGAGGCTCAAAGCGCTACGAGAAATTGATGGTTTTGACACGGCAACTATAACCGAGGACTTTGCCACCACTTTGAAGCTGCATGCCCGAGGCTGGAAAACCCGTTTTCACGACAAACTATATGTGATGGGTCAAGGTCCTGAAACCCTGGGTGAATACTTAAAACAATACAGCCGATGGGCCACAGGAACGCTTCAGGTTCTAAGGGCAGCGGCTAAAATGCTGGTTACCAACCCGAGGGCGCTATCGCCAAAACAATGGTTTGAATACTGGCTATCATGCAGCTATTACTTGTCGGGATTGGTCAATTTCTACCTTCTGCTTCTGCCCGCCGCCTACATGCTGTTTGGCGTAAACCTCATCAGGGTTAACCCGCTCATGTATCCCCTGTTCTTCTTTGTTGTCTTTATGTCATTCTGGTGCTTCTTTTTGTTCACATCAATTAAGAGAGGCTATCCAGCTCGTCAACTGATAACCGTCTGCGCTCGTCTCGAAACATGCAAGTTCTATGTTTACACAAAAGCTTTTTTCTCGGCGCTTCTGGGCTTGAAACCAAGCTTTCAGGTGACCGATAAAGGCGGCAGCCGTCAGTTGGATTGGTCCTATTTGACTGTTCCGCTAATAGTCCTGGGCCTTAACGCTCTATCGGTTTTGATTGGCTTATACCGACTGGGCGTCGTCTTTCACCCGTATCTGGCGATCAATGTGTTTTGGTCGGCATATAACGTTTGGCAGCTTTCAGCCATAATCCAATACAATTCGGGAAGCGAATTTAGAGTTTTAGAATCTTTCAGCCTCTTCATGGCCAGCAAACAAGAAGCCGGCGTGCGTGTACCTGCGTCCGACCTGGAGTAAGAGTGTGACCGGCAGACGATTAATATTGATAATAGTGGGGTTTTGGCTGCTACTCAGCCTTTCCCTGAGTGTTCTCGACAACCAGCGCGGACTTAACCCGGGAACGAGTTTCAAAAACCTTAAACGATCTCTTTCAAAGTTGCGGCCGGCAGTGACGTCACACGAGACAACCGTGAGCAAACCGATTTTTGACAGCCCAGGCCTGACATCTCCAGGTCACCCGCGCAAATCAGAGTGGCTTGAAAAAGCACAAGGTGCTGATGGCGTAGCAAAAAAGCTCAAACCGGTTAAGGGCAAGACCCTTTCAGGAGTATTTGAGTCCCGCACACTTTCCGGTCATACTCGCTTTGAAGAAAAGATAGACACGGATGTAGCGGTTCTAGCTCTATTTCAGCCTTGGTCAGGAGAGAACAATGCTTTTCCCCGGGCATGGGTTGATCAAGCAATAGACCACAACAAAGTCCCAATGGTCACCTGGGAACCCTGGAGCTACTCACAAACCAATTTTGATCAGCCCGATTTCCGCCTGAAGACCATCACTAATGGCGACCATGACGACTACATTCGAGAGTGGTTGTCAAAAGCCGCAGATTGGAAAGGTCCGATGTTTGTCCGTTTCGCGCATGAGATGAATGGAAATTGGTACCCCTGGGGAAGCCATCTCAATTTACCCCAGGACTACGTAGCCGCGTGGCGGCATGTCGTCGACCTCAGCCGCGAATTAGGGGCCAACAACATCACTTGGGTCTGGAGCCCGAATGAGCTCAACGAGCAAGATGTTCTGGACCACTTCTACCCGGGAGATGACTACGTCGATTGGATTGGCGTTTCCGGTTTCAACTGGCCAGGCCTCGAACCTTGGCAGAGATGGCGTAGTTTTGGCGAAATCTACGATGATGTTTTTGCTCACGTTAAAAAATATGAAAAGCCCATTATGATAGCGGAAATAGGTGTGGCGGAGAATACTCGCGACGGACAGACAAGGGCCACCTGGATTACCGAGACCCTGGCTGCCATTAGAACAAATGATCCACCAATCTCCCTGGTTATTTGGTTCAATGATCTATACACAAGCGGCGGCAAACTCTATGAATGGCAGATTAACGAGTCATCTCCGAGCGTAGAAGCCATGAAAAAGGGTCTGGCTGACCCTTCCTTTAAGCACAACTTTTTCAAACTCAGCACGAACTACTCCAAGTAAACTAGAGCTAATCTCCTTTTCGAACACTCACCAATCCCCTTCCGGCAAAACAACAAAATAGTGCTCTTTTTCTTGATCCATAATTCCTTGAATGCCCCTCAAGTCAAGACTCTCCAATCAAACACCAAAACTGGAAAATAGCTGAATAACTTCCATCTTCAAAACCTGTACAAAAGTACACCATAAATCGCTTATACACATGCTCTGGGCTGCCGATATCAATACTAAAGGAAATACGCTCAATGCCGATTATGCACTGAGATAGAGGAAATCCTAGGGGGCGATTGAGATTGACCAAAACAGTAGTTTTTATAAGTTTAATACTCATAATAGGACTGAGTTTCACGACTTCCGCATTTGCCGCCAATGACCTTGAAATCGGAGTTTTCCTGCCTGACAGAAGTCAGCAGGCGATCTCCGACCACGAAGCTCAAGTTGGTAAACACCAAGACATTATTATGTACTATGAGGCTTGGGGGGCGCCCGATGGTGGCAATTTAGACACTGAGAGAGTTCAGTGGATCATGAATAACGGCTCTACACCCATGATAACCTGGGAACCCTGGGCATGGGGCGCAGATGCTAACAATCAACCTGAATACAGCCTGGCATCGATCATTAATGGAAGTCATGACAACTATATCCGCAACTACGCGCGCCAGATAAAACAGATGAATGGCGTCATTTATATGCGGCCGATGCACGAGATGAACGGCGACTGGTATCCCTGGAGCGGCACCGTAAACGGCAACAGCCCGCAACAGTATGTTCAAGCTTTCCGGCACATCGTCAATATTTTCCGGCAAGAGAATGCCAATAACGCGAAGTGGGTCTGGTCTCCTAATAATAGTGGTTTGCCCGATTGGAACACTTCGTCCTTTCAGTCTTACTATCCCGGCGACAGCTATGTAGATTTTGCCGGCATTGATGGCTATAACTTTGGAAACATGGAGAGCTGGTCGCAGTGGGAATCATTCTCGCAAGTTTTCGACAGCTCCTATCGCGCCATCACCAGTTTCACGAATAAACCAATAATCATCGCCGAGACGGCCTCAACTGAGGGCGGCGGCAATAAAGGGGCTTGGATAACCGACGCGTTTCAAAAAATCACAACCAATTACCCGAGAATCTCCGCCATTATATGGTTCGACGAGAATAAAGAATCAGATTGGCGCGTCGCAAGCTCTTCGGGCAGCTTGGCAGCGTACAGATCAGCGCTGAAGATCCTAAGCGATGAGACTTCCCCCACTGGCAGTATCGCGATTAACGGCGGAGCGCCTCTGACAAACACCCGAGAGGTCACCTTAAGACTCCGAGGGAACGATGCCGATGGTAGCGGTATAGCGCAGATGCGATTTATGAATCAGGGCGGTTCTTGGAGTCAATGGCAACCCTTTAGAAGCTCAACAGCAT
>SDBS01007170.1_pt1 | contig 10846 bp, 8 predicted proteins | sample 2277091 | NCBI WGS metagenome assembly SDBS01 (sample SAMN10404972, study PRJNA504765) | marine sediment metagenome | isolation source: marine sediment core GS10_PC15, 163 cmbsf | place: Arctic Ocean: Southern Knipovich Ridge | collected 2010 | reverse complement strand
GTTGTATTCCGTATCCATGTCGTTGCCTCCGCCGCATACGACGGAATACATTCCCTCTGCCAGGTTGTACCTGCCGCCGCAGACAGTGGAATATTCATCCATCGCACGGTTGCTGCGGCCGCCGGAAACCGTGGTAAACATGTGATTAGTAAAGTTTTCGCTTCCCCCGCCTATGGTCGACAGAAAGCCGCCGGCGTTATTGCGGGATCCGCCTGCGATGGTTGAAGTATCGCCCATAGCGGTATTGTAGTATCCCGCTACGAAGACGTGGCTGCCTGGATAATCGTGACCCGGACCGATGATTGCAATGCCGCTCGCACGGATGTTGCCGTCCACCTCGAGCTTCTCGGTCGGAGAGGAGGTCCCTATCCCAACGGAATCCGAGACCGCCTCGAGCCTCAGTACGGTTCCGTCGTCGACCCAGCCTCCGCTGCCGGAGCCTCCGGTGCCGACCGAGTCATTCGCGGCAATCCACTCCAAGCCGTTCCATTTTATAACCTCACCTGCCGCTGCACCGCTCTGCCCGAGATCGCTGAAAGCGATAGCGCCATCGAGGATGTCCGCCGAAATTATGCTACCGTCCAGTATCATCGAGCTGTCGATCGAGCCGGTCTGTCCCTCGTTCACGTAGCTCAGATCGTGGTCGTGATCGCTCCTTGCCACTGAATCGGCGACACCGCTACCGGCAAAATCGACGGCCAGCGTCACATCCAGGGTATCTCCACCGCCTGCCAATCCCGCTCCGGCCGTAACAGACGTAATGTCCCCCACTCCTCCTTCATTGTCGTCGTCAGCCACCCAGGCCGAACCGTTCCACATCATAACCTGGCCCGTCGCGGCTCCGTTCTGATTGATATCACTCAGCAGGATCGTACCATCGTCAATCTCTGTCGTGGTAACGGCGTTATCCGCGATCTCGGCTCCTGTCACGGCATCCGGGGCAATCTTGTCCGTTGTAACCGAACTGTCCGCGAGTTCGTCGCTGTCGACAGACGCCGTCGCCAGCTGATCTGCGGTCAGTGTGTTGCCAAAGATCTCATCAGCCGTAATCGCCGCGGGAGAGATCTGCGCCGCGGTGATCGTGTTGTTGGATATTTCCGCTGCCGTGATCGTGCTCGATGCTATCTGCGCAGACGTAATTGTCCCGAGAGCTATCTCGCCAGCGGTTACCGCCCCGGACGCGATCTGCGCCGATGTGATCGAGTTGCTGCGTATCTTGTCACCGGTTACTGCGCTGTCGGCAAGCATCGTCTCCTGGATGCCTCCGGGTGTGACAGAGAGAATCTTTGTGTCGCCGGCTATTTCTTCTGAAAGACCCTCCCCGGCGATGATCTCGGAGATCCCGCCTGCGGCTGTATTATCTATCCCGTCGGCAAAGTCGGCAGGGACGTTCTTCAGCATCGTCCAGTCTACCGGGTTCGCCGGATTGTTCAGCGTTCCGGCAGTATTCAGCTCTGTCTCCGTGTAGTACCGGTCATCGTGGTCATGAACGGGGAGCTCCAGGACTGTCCTCGCCGTATCGGCCCAGAATGCATCGGCTGCGTTCAGCGCGTATGCCACGGATGAAAGAGGCTGCCTTGGAAGCAGATCCTCACCGTCAACCTCAATTCCGAGGCAATACTCTTCCTTGAAATCGAGACTGTCGGGAAAAACTGTCTGGCTTCCCAGCGTCACGCTGAAGATCCCGTTGTCGAGCTCGACGGACATATGCGTCTCCGACCATAGCGCGTCGGAAGGAGTGCCCGTATCGCAATCGGTCAGGCTGAAGATCCGGAAAGTCAGATCTACCGGGCCCGCAAGCGCGGTGCTCGTCGCCGGATCGGTCAGCCGCCCCTGGAAATCCAGCAACTGAGGGACCGCTGAATATGACGATCCGAGAAGGAAGCCCCCAAGGATCAGAACCGCAATAATTGTCACTCTGCCTTTCATATCATTTCCCTCCTTATCGCAGGACGACCATTTTCTTTATTTTGATGTTCCTTCCGGCAGTCAGCCGGTAGAAATAGATGCCGGTTGCCACTGGCCTGCCACCGTCATTGCGTCCGTCCCAGACGACAGAGTAGCCGCCGGGCAGCTGCTTTTCACGGACCAGTGTCCTCACTCTCCGGCCGGACACGTCGAATATCACCAGGCCGACCTGAGTCTTCCCGGCGATCGAGTAGTCAATCGTCGTCACCGGATTGAAAGGATTGGGGTAGTTCTGTGAGAGGCTGAATGCGAGCGGTGTCTCTTTGGCCTCGGTGGCGACCGGATTCGTCTCGTTCCAGAATCCGGCATACAGGCTGTAGTTCGTTCCTGCCGATGGCCCGATCGGAAGCGATTGTCCCAGTGTGCTGACCATCGAATACGACGAGCTTGCGGACGATCTGCCCGAAGAACTGAAGACAGCCGAGCTCAGCGCGAATGACTCGCTCTCTGCGAGATTCCCCGGGGCCTTCCCCTCTTCCGAGGCAGCCACCGGGTATGGCGGAGGCAGAAGCGCCACCGCCAGGATGAGCGGCAGCAGGGCCAGAAAGACCGCAGAGCGGCCTGCTCCCTTTACATGCATGAGTATCTCCTTTGAATTTCCGGATGAAGAAATGAAAATGTCCTGTTGTGCGAATACGCCCATGGAACTCCATCGGGCATCTGATACTGGCGAGATTTTTTCAAATGGATTTAGCCGGTTCGTATTGTACCACCTATCTCTTATTTTTTCAATGAGATGTAGCCTGAATGCGCCGCCCGCCGCTATCCATTCCATAAAAAGAATCCGATTTTGCCCTTGACAGAATGATTCAATATATGTATACTTCATATTGATTGAAGTATACAACGGCATTATTGACAACGTAATCAGGGGAACTTCAGAGAAAAGGAACCAGAATGACGATAAGATTCGAGAGCGCGAAACCAGTCTTCAGCGAGGTAAAAGGCATGTCACACGAAAAGAAGCTCAAGTCCGACCATTCACTCGCCGGCCTGCTGCCGGCCTTCTGCTCCCTCATCGTAATAGCCGTGGCGGCCGTCATCTTCGGCAGGCGAGGTGTGGCCTGGTCCGCCACCCTCCTGTTCGCGGGATTCACCGGCTTCGCCTTCGCCGCCCAGCGAAGATCCGGAGCGCTGTCATACATCGCATCAACAGTCTACCTTCTCATCGCAACGCTGGCGCTGGCCAGCGCGCCTGACAGCGTGTTCGGGTTCGGGGACAGGACGGTATTCAATCTCTTCAAGATCCTGACACTGCCCTCGATAGCCGTTCTCCTCTACCTGATGTTCACCAGGCGGGCCAAATGGCGCGGACGTGACATACTCGAACTCGCCGCGGCGCCGGTCGATGAACTGGGCGACGGCTTCACCGAACGGCCATACCCCTCGGGAAAGGCGGATTACTCCTGGGGTGAGATCCTCGGGTTCGCGAAATTCTGCGGGAAGCACATGATATCCCTCCCGTATATCGAACCGGAAAAGGTCTACCTCGTCCCGGTCAGGATGGGAAAGGAATTCGGTCACCTCTGGAACGTCTCGCGGAATATCTCGAAGGATACCTGGGTCTGCTTCGACTCGGAGGGCAACGTCACCGTCAACATCTCCAGGGACGACTACTATCTCTATCGCGACGACCTCTCATTCGACCAGCTCTGCGACTCGATGGCACGGGTCTATATCAATTTCCTCGACCTGTACAGAAGGGACCTGCGGGTCCGTATCATCGACAGGCTTAACGCAGTCAAAATCGGGTTCTTCTCATAGACCGGAAGGCACGTGACCACGATGGATTTCGCGACAGCGGCAAAACTCGGAACGTTCATCTCGAAGGATTACGCCCGGGATATGTTCGTGCTGCTCGCCAGGTACCGCGACATCTCCGCCTCGGAGGCGGCATCGAGGCTCGGCCTTCACATCCGCACCGCGCAGGACTTCCTCGAGGCTATGGAATCGCTCGGCATCCTGTCGAAGGAGGAGGTCTACGAAAAGAAAAGACCTTACTTCCGCTACACGCTCGCCAGGACGAGGATCACGATGGATATAGATCTCGCTGGAATGACCGTGGATGAGCCCGAAGTGGAAACTGGAGGCAAGTTACGCGAGATGAGGAATTCCGGCGCGATGTTTACTACCGCGAGGGGCGGTAGCCGCATCAGTTCGGTGACTGTCTGGACGGGCGAGGGCAGGGACAGAAAGGAGAGGCGGATAAGCCTCACAAACGCCCAAGGATCGTTCCTCTTCCACCTTCCCTTCCCCAATGCCGCACCGATGAGCGCCGCAGCCATCATGGAGAAATCCGGTGTGGATGAATCGTACTCGCCTGAGATCCTGGACCTCGTCGCGGCACTCGTGGAGAGCGGCGTGATCGAGGTTTACGTTGATCCACGTAGAGACATGGAGGAGTGACCGGCCCGGTCACTCCATCGACCTCTCGGCTGCGGCAGCGGCATGTATCGTCATCGTGTCGAATGACGGCACGGGGATCTGGCCGGCCTCGATAAGCAGCGGCAGCTCGGTGCAGCCGAGGATGATGCCCTCGGCGCCGTCGGCGACAAGCTTGTCGGATATCTCAAGGCAGGCATCCCTCGATTCGTCGAGGAACTTCTCGCGGACGAGCTCCTCGAATATGATCGTGTTTATCCTTTCGACGTCTTCATCTCCCGGGATGACGACGTCGATCCCGTGTTTTTCTTTCAGCCTCACGCGGTAGAAATCCTCCAGCATCGTGTACTTCGTTCCGAGCAGCCCGATTTTTTTCATCCCTGCAGTTTTTATCGCCTCCGCGGTCGTATCCGCTATGTGAAGCAGAGGGATATCGAGGGCTTCCTCTACGCGATCAGCGACAATGTGAACAGTATTGACGGCCAGCATGAAGAAATCCGCGCCGGCTTTTTCCACTCGCCCCGCTATCTCGACGACCTTGTCACCGACGGCGTCCCAGCCCCCTCTATCGAGGAGTTCGTACATCTCGGCGAAATTCACACTGTGCATGATTATCTTCGCCGAATTGCTCCCGCCCATCTTCTCCTGGACGGTCCGGTTTATAATACGGTAGTACTCGACCGATGAGGTCCAGCTCATCCCTCCGAGCATCCCTATGGTCTTTAGAGACATTCTACTCTCCTTCGGTGGGAACGATCTCGATCGTCCGCGCACCTTCATCGACGGGGAATGTCAGTTTTCCCTTCCACATGATATCGGGCGTATCGGTATTGATCCGGTTCGCGAGAAGCACCGCCGCTTCGATAGTCTGCCGGAGACTCGCCAGCTCCCATTCGGGATCGTACTCATCGTCGACGGTATGGTAGTCGCCGACAAAGAACTCGTAGATGTGGTTTATCCCGCTCTCGAAATCCTGTCCAGCCGAGATCCATATCGAAGGGATACCCTTGCGGGCAAAGCTGAACTGATCGGAGCGGTAGAAGAACCCGCGGTCCGACATCGAAAACTCCGAATAACCGAGGCCCATCCGGTCGGCCACGCCGATGAGGAGCTCTTCCATCGTCGAGAACTTCGATCCCACTCCCATGAGGCTCGTCGCGGGTCCCCACACCGGAGAGGATTCGAAGTTGATGTTACAGACGATCGCTTCAGGGTCGAGAGTATTCGCGAAATAGAGTGAGCCGAGAAGGCCCGCCTCCTCCGCCTGGCAGGCAAGGATAATAACGGAGTACTTCAATTGGTCCTTGCGCTCCCTCAGCAGTTTCGCCGTCAACATCATCGCGGCGACGGCCGAGCCGTTGTCGATCGCTCCATTGTATATGTTGTCCTCACCCGGCCCCGCGTCGCTCATCCCGAGGTGATCTATGTGCGCGCTGAGCAGGATCGCCCTGTCGCTCACCGTGGAATCACTGCCCGGGATATACCCGACGACATTTCTCGTATCGATGTTTCGCGACTCGCCGCGACCAGATATCGAAATATCGAATCGCAGATCGACCGGGATGAAATCGCGGCTCTCCGAGGCGGTGAGAAGGTCGCCGAGCGAGATCCCGGTCGGCAGGAGCATGTCGTAGAGCTTTTCCTCGCGTATCCAGCCGCGGAAGACGAGGTCGCTGTCTATCTCCGACTCCAGAAAAAGTTCTTCTCCCCCCCACGAGTTGCGCACGACGTGCCATCCGTACCCGGCCGACTGGGTTGTGTGCACGAGAAGGATCGCCCTGGCCCCCCTACGAGCCGCTTCTTCAATTTTATATGTCCACCGGCCGTAGTAGGTCAGGGCATCGCCCTCGAATAGAGCCGGATCGCCGAAGCCCGGCTCGTTCACCCGGCAGATCACGATCTTTCCCGCTACGTCGACGTCCTTGTAGTCGTCCCATGACCAGGTATCGGACTTGATCCCGAAACCGACGAATATCGCGCGGCCGGTGATATCGAATCCGGAATCGCTGCTGGTGAAGCTGCCGACCGCATCATCTCCGAACGCCAGCGTCACCCCGTTCGCCTCGACCTTCAGCTCGGTCGTTACGAATCCCGACAGGGCGAACTCCTGGAAGTACTCTCCCCGGTACGGTTCAATATCGTAAGACTTCAGGAGACTGCGGATATATTCCTCGGCAAGCTCTCCTCCCCTCGTACCCGGAGCGCGCCCCTCGAGAAGATCGCTGGCGAGGTACTCGATGACAGACTGCATCTCGAGCTTCGATACCTCCCGGGGTGTATCGTCTACAATACCGAATTCCCGCTCGGAGCACGATAGTGACATGGCGATTATGATCATAATTGTCAGGATTTTCGTTTTCTTCATCGTATATTCCTCTCTTCCCGGATATTTTCCCGCCCCCCCTGCACCGCTTCCGAATCAGTAGTATAATATTAAACGAGGGAACGAATATGTAACAGCATAACATTGAAAGAGGCCATGGCCTGCGGGCCTCGCCGCCGCATGCCGAAAAAAGGATCGGATCGATGAATACTCGCAGAACTTTCGTGATCGCCGCGTGTGTGATCCTGCTCGCCGCGGCTTCTTCCCTGATATCGGCCGCCGGAGACGCGGAAAGACAGGAAGCGGCACCGACCAGGCCGGCGCCGCAGGATATCGGGAAAGGCGGATTCATACCGCCGCCTATGTACATGCATCACCTTCACGCGACAGCTCAGCAGATCATGGCTATGCCCCAGGCTCCCGTCGCCTGGGACTGGCGGACCAGCGGTGATGTCACTTCGGTAAAGGATCAGAATCCATGGGGCACCTGCTGGGCCTTCTCTACGATCGGCTGCCTCGAATCGGCCCTGCACATACAGCGTGGGCTCACGCGCGACTACTCCGAACACAACATCGTCTCCTGCGCGAAAAACAGGTTCTACGAGGATTACGGTTATTTCTGCAACACTGGCGGCAACGCTTACATCGCGGCCAATCACCTCTCCCAGCATGGCTCGATAAACGAATCGATCGATACATATCCCGGCTACTGTAACGATGCAGATATCTGTTACGACCCTGATCCGTTCATACAGATCAACGTCAAGGAATTCAGGGCGATAACGGCAGATCCTCCCGTCACCACCCTTGATAATGAGGCGATCAAGAATGCGGTGATGACATACGGGCCGGTAATCACATCGATGTACTGCAGCTGGGGGGAGTTCAATGACTATGACACCGATACCTGCCTTACCTATTCCGAGGATGAGGACCCCAACCACAGCGTCCTTATCGTAGGCTGGAACGACACCCTCTGCGGCGGCACTGAGGGTGCCTGGATCGTGAAGAACTCCTGGGGAACATCATGGGGAGACGCCGGCTACTTTTACATAAAATACGGCCACGCGAATATAGGATCCTGGTCGAGCGTCATCACGGAGTACCAGTTCCACGACGACCGTGAGAGGATCTACTCCATCGACGAGTTCGGTTTCACACTGGCGGTAGGCTGGACGGCGGGCATCGACTACGAGGACTGGGGAATGGTAAAATACACGCCCGAATGGAGCGGATTCCTTCACGCAGTGGACTTCTGGACGACATCCAGCCCGTGCGATTACCGAATAATCGTCTACGACGATTTCATCAGCAACACCCCGCAGAACGTGCTGGGCGGACCCTGGGACGGATCACTCACTGAAGCGGGATTTTACAGCATCGATCTCCCCGATTCAATTGACGTGGTCTGGAACGATCCCGTCTACATAGCGATCAGGTTCACTACTCCCGGCTACGAGCTCTGCCTCCCCTTTGACAGCTACGGCCCCATGGAGACCGACATTTCGTGGGGGAGTACGGACGGGAACAACTGGTACGCCCAGGACCAGTCACATCCGGATCAATGGGGCGATCTATGCATCCGCGGCCGCGTGGTGCCGGAATGCCTTCTCGGTATCCCCCATCTCGACATCAGTATTTTCCACACCGAGATCGTCACCCTCGGTTCGACCGATTTCAAACGCTACTGGGTCGAGGTGCACAACCGCGACGATGTGCCTTCCGAGCTCTTTGAGCCTGCTCCAGACCTGTATCCTTATACTCCTGACAACTCCCGTGGCAGGTTCGATATCCTGAACGCGTATGACTGGGGCACGCTGATTCAATTCGGCGAACTCGATTCATCCGACGATCTCGACAGCCTCTACTTCGACGTCTACGTCGCCCTCGCCTCTCCCGACTCGATCGCCATGGGGCTGGCGGACAGGCGGTGCTTTGTCATGTACGGTTCAAACACCGCCCGCGTCCCCTCGATGACATGCGGTCAGCCCATACTCGTTGATGTGGGCTATATCGAGGTCTCGTGGAACGACCCGATGTGGGAGATCAGGGTGGGCCTGGAGAACACCGGCATCCGCATCGGATACGACGTTTCCGCCATACTCAAGGACGGCCCTGCATGGCTCACCATCGTTGATTCCACGATGGCATACGGCCGCATCCCTCTCGACCGGATCGATTACGACAACGGCGACACATACATGCTCGACATGTCCTCGTATCCGGGAGGCCCGTTTACCGTGACACTCGATGTCCATTGCGAAGATGTATGCGGCACGACATACCAGGCCGCCGTCCCGATCGAGCTCGAGCGTTCGACGACCGGGACCGATACGCCGCCGATCGACCATGTGAGGCTCGCGCAGAACTACCCCAACCCGTTCAACCCGAACACGACGATAAGGTATGAGCTTCCCGGGGACTGCCATGTCAGGCTCGCCGTTTATGACGTGGCAGGAAGGCTCGTGAATATTCTTGTCGACGATGAAAGAACGGGCGGAGTTCACGATGCCGTATGGAACGGAACGGACAGAGGAGGATCACCTGTCGCATCGGGAATCTATTTCTATCGTCTCGACGCGGCTGGAACGGTGATCACGAAAAAGATGGCGCTGCTCAGGTGATCCGGAAGCAGGCTCCTGCTTGACAGACATCCCCTTCATATGTATACTCATTGTATATACATATTCCAGGGAGGTGCCGCGTGGTCATCAAGATACTCAAGTGGGGAAACAGCCTCGGGTTGAGAATACCGAAATCGTTCGCGAAGGAGGCCGGTGTTGAAGAAGGTTCTTCTGTCGATATTTCCCTCGACGGTGACCGGCTTATAATCCGTCCGGTACGTCCCGTCAGATACAGACTCTCTGAGATGCTCTCCCGCGTATGCGAGGACAACATCCACGATGAACTATCTACCGGCGAGGCAGAGGGCAGGGAGGTCTGGTGATGGGTCGTCAGTATATTCCTGAACGAGGTGATCTGGTGTGGCTTCAGTTCAATCCGCAGGCGGGGCACGAACAGTCGGGCAAACGACCCGCGCTCGTCCTGTCGCCGAAGGCATACAACGGAAAGGTAGGCCTGGCGGTCTTCTGCCCCGTTACATCGAAGATCAAGGGATACCCCTTCGAAGTGATACTCCCTGATAAACTCGAAATCGCAGGCGCGGTGCTTGCCGACCAGGTCAAAAGCCTCGACTGGCGCGCCAGGAAAGCCAGGAAACTGGGACGTCTTCCAGGCGCTCTCCTGAAAGAAGTATTTGCAAAGATACGCCCTTTACTGATAGATGATTAGACAGCGGCGCGGATAATTTTCCTGCCGGCCGAAAGGCCATACAGCGATGATAGGCAAGACGATATCTCACTATCGCGTACTCGAGAAGCTCGGCGAGGGCGGAATGGGTATCGTGTATCTGGCCGAAGATACGAAGCTGGGCCGCAAGGTCGCGCTGAAGTTCCTCTCCCGCCATGTGGCGCTTCCTGAAGATGAGCATAAGCGTTTTCTTCATGAGGCGCAGGCCGCAGCTTCTCTCAATCACGCGAACATATCGACGATCTACGAGATCGAGGACTCAGACGAGGGCCCCTTTATCGCGATGGAATATATCGACGGCGATAATCTCTCCGACAGGATAGCAGGCGGTCCTCTCCCTATTGAAGACGCTCTCGAGCTGGCCATCCAGATCATGAAGGGGCTGAACCAGGCGCACGAGCAGGAGATCGTCCACCGCGACATCAAGTCGGCCAACATCATGATAAAGCGCAACGGCACGGCCAAGATCATGGATTTCGGCCTTGCGAAACTGGCCGACCGCACCCGCCTTACGCGCGAAGGCGCCGCCCCCGGTACAGTAGCGTACATGTCTCCAGAACAGGCACAGGGAAAAGACGTCGACAGGCGAAGCGATATCTGGTCCGCAGGCGCGGTCCTGTACGAGATGATTACCGGCCGCCAGCCCTTCGCCGGCGAATACGAGCAGGCAGTGATCTACTCGATCCTCAACGATGAGCCTCCCGCTCCGACCTCGGTCCGCACCGGTGTACCGATGGAACTCGAGCGGATCACTCTCAAGGCATTGAGCAAGGATCCCGATGAGAGGTACCAGCATGCCGATGGTATGATCTCCGACCTGCGGGCGCTGAGGAGAAAGACGATCGATGGCGAAAAGAAAAAGAG
>SDBS01007169.1_pt1 | contig 10846 bp, 9 predicted proteins | sample 2277091 | NCBI WGS metagenome assembly SDBS01 (sample SAMN10404972, study PRJNA504765) | marine sediment metagenome | isolation source: marine sediment core GS10_PC15, 163 cmbsf | place: Arctic Ocean: Southern Knipovich Ridge | collected 2010 | reverse complement strand
CTAGAACCTTGCTTCTTTACTGCGTTTGAATTAAAATAAATATATAAACGTTAATAAACTCTAATATGACTCTTCATCATATTCCCATAGATAAACAAAAAAAATACCTCAAGATCAAAGAGGTGGCAGAATTATTCGGAGTCACTCCGTTAACCCTTCGTAATTGGGATAAAGCAGGAAAATTAAAAGCTTATCGCCATCCTATGAATAATTATAGAGTTTATAAACCCGAAGACATTGAACTCTTTCTGCGAAAAATTGAATCTGGAAAAAAAATAATACTTGGATAAAAATCTCTTTCTAAAATAAAAACTGGTATCTTTTGAAAAATACCAGTTTTATTTAATTTGAACTTTTATTTTTTATCTGCGAGGTTTAGTACCCCCAGATTCTGCAGCCCGCAGTCGTGTCATTGCTGTTCTGGCTGTATTGGCGCTTGGATAAGTTTTTTTCTTAGTCCATTTACCTCTTCTTTTCACGTATAAAGTTTTCCTAAATCTTTTATATGGCATGTTTTTAAGTTTTTAGCTTGTTTGTAGAATAGCTTTATTTTCAAAAAATTTCAAGCATAAAGCAAAAAAAACTCCTGATCTTAAAGTAATTTAAAGTGATTAATAATCAGCACAAATTTATATCCTAAATATCTTGCTTCTTTTCTACAGTAAATCATTCTATCAGTAAAAATCTCAAAATACTCCATCACAGGAACAAAATTAGTATCAATTTTTAAAGTTAAGCTAATATTCTTTCTTTTCTTATTAATCCCCAACTTTGAGAATTCAGTAGCATAATTTACCCTATCATGAATATCTTTTTTAATATCATCAACATTATTGGAATTTACTCTTGAGCGACGGACATCTGACTTATCAGCTAAAATAACAATGGCGGAAATAGAGCTCGGCAATTCAACATCCTCATGTTCAGGAAGAATATCTTCTTTGTCATGAAAAGTAATGGCCTGCATAATTAAAGAAATTTCTTCTGGAGAAAAATCATTGTTGAAAACTTGATAAAAAAGCATGGCGCCAAGATAATTATGATGACTCCTGCTTAAGAAATTACCCATATCATGACAAAATCCAGCAATAGCTGATAATTCCTGTTCTTGAGAAGAGAGCCCTATCTCTTTTGCAATAGTTCTTGCCCTATCAGCCACTAAAGCTGAATGCTCTAAACCATGCTCAGTATAACCTGATTTTTTTAAAACATTTTCAGTTTGTTTAATAAATTCTAAAATGTATGGATTTTTTTTAACTTCGGCTAAAGTAATCATATTTAATATTTAGTATTTTATTTATTCTATTATCTTAACAGATTTTGCGTTGTTGTTGAAAGTGCTTCTTTAGTATAAAAGTTATCTGCGCTCCATAACATAAAACCTGAAAAATCTTCTTCTAATGCGTCGGAAACAGCATTAATTTCTAAACGCACCATATCCTTGTCATATTCAGCTCCTAAATCAAAATCCTGAAGCCAGGGCCGCAATTTGCTTTCTGTTGAAAAAGCTTCATTAAAAACTTTTAATCTTGCTAAAGCACTCTCCATGGAATGCTTAACTATTTCATAAGGATATTCAGCAGGATTCTCATATCCCAAATACATTGAAACATAATGGGAAGGATAAACCATTGGACACACAAAATCAAAATAATCATAAGCATTCTCAATATTTTGTCCAACCCCAAAACTAGAACTAACAGTTGAAAGCCCAAAAAGATCAACAGAAAGAATTGCATCAGGAATATTTTCTCTTAAATAAGCATAAAATTCCTTAATCGTTGCAATTTTTGTAGTGCTTGTGCTGTCCCACAAAGAAAAGCTTAAATCTTCTAAATCACCGTCAGAAGGAAAGCGCACATAATCAAAATTCAACTCATCAAAACCCTGATTTAAAGCATCTTGAGCAATAGCAATATTATAATCCCAGGCTTCTTTAGCTGCTGGATCAAGCCAAGCCAATCCTGATTTATCAAGCCACAACAATGATTCATCTGATTTTCTCCTGACTGCTAAATCAGGCCTTGCCCAAGCTAAAATAGGATCCTGAAAAACAGTTATTCTGGCAATTGTATAAATCCCTTCTTCATGAAACTTTTCAATGAGCGCTCCAACATCTCTTATCAAAACTCTTTCAGCATTGTATTTTTCAACTTCAGGCACTTGAGTATCATAATTTACATATCCCGACCAATCCTTAATATCGATAACCACTGCATTAATTTCTGTATTCTTAGCCAAATCAATCGCATAATCCACCATAGAAGGAGTGGCAGCTGACCAGCTTGTTAAATAAATTGCTTTTATAATTTCTGGCGCCTTGAAAGTTGATTTTTTAATTTCTGATTCAGTAGAAGTTGAGGTTTTAATAATTGCAGCAGGTAAAAACTTCCCTTCAATGAAACCTGAGTCTTGTTCTCTGGAACTTCCCCCTTTCTTATCTTCGTATTTTTCTTCTGAAATAGAAATGGGAGGGTTATCTGAAAAAGCAAAAATTAAAAAAGCGAGTGCACATAAAATTAATAAATTCTTAATGTTCTTATTCATTATCTTGCCCATTACTGATTCCAAATTCTATTGCCTTTTTTATTTGAGGCATTTCCCAGGCATCAATATTTTTAAGAGAATTTCCCTTAAAGCCTTGGATTATTTTAATTCCTTCAACATCAATATCTACCCGACTCTCTGAAGCAAGAATTAAATTGGGCTCAGCTAATTCACCTTCAGCTGGACCTTTATTTATAAAACACTTTCTCCCATCCATAATTATTAAGTGAGGATGAATCAATTTATTCAATTCAGCTGTTTTTTCCTGTAGATTTTTCAAGTGCAAACGAACCCTTTCAATTGGTTTCATAAAACCAATTGAGAGTTTTAAAGCCCCGGTAAATTGAGCGTAGGAATGAGTTTTTAAGTTGGGTAAAAGTATTAATTTATCAGCTCTTTCTAAGAATTCAGTTACTGAAACTGTTTTTAGAAATTTACCATCTGGAACTTGTTTTTTAATCCAGCTTCTTTCATCAAAGTTATAAATCCTGGGAGGTACTTCCATTTTCTCCAAATCAAAAATACCTAATTTCTCCATTACTTTTTTTGTATTCAAGCTCATGGTGGAAGAATCCCCTATCATTACAATTTTAGCTCCACAATCATAAATCAGCTCAACAATAGTTTTTAAAAAATCTAAACTGGTTGATGCTGGAGCTGGATCAGCAGTATTAAAATTAGGTTTGAGTAGTACTGTTTCTCCTTTCTCAACAAATTTTTCAAAACCACCAATTTCATTCACTGCCTTTGCAATTGAGCTTTTTAAATCACTCTCAACTATTATTTTCGATACTTTGTCCATATTAATCCTTTATTTTAAATTTTAAAATCATTTTTGTCTATTTTAAATAAAAAAACTGGCTCTAACCCAGCCTCCAAACATAAACTAAAACAAACAACTACTTTCCGTATCTTCTTTGTCTTCTTGCATACTCTGAAATCGCCTCCTCTAAATCTTTTTTATTAAAATCAGGCCAGTATTTTTTAAGAAAGTATAGTTCACTATAAGCAGCTTGCCAGATTAAAAAATTAGAAATACGCTGCTCTTTTCCTGTCCTGATAATCAAATCTAACTCAGATGTCCATAGATTTTTGGAAATCAAGGCCTCATTAATCTTATCAATAGGTATTTTTTGTCTGATAATATTTTTTACAGCTTCAACAATTTCCGCCCTGCCTCCATAACTTAATGCAAGATTCAAGGTCATTGCTTTGTTGTTTTTTGTAAGTTCTTCCAACTTATTAATTGAATTCTGCACTTTAGACGATAGATTATCTCTTTGCCCAATTACTTTTATTTTAATATTCTGCTTAGAGACTTCTTTGAAATGTAATTCCATTTTCTCAGCCAGCTTCATTAAATAATCAACTTCATTTTTAGGCCTTTTCCAATTTTCAGTAGAAAAAACAAAAAGAGTCAAAGTTTTGATTCCTTTTTCTTTACACCAATTTATCACCTTCTTAATATTGTCCAATCCCTTCTTATGACCCTCAAAAGCGGACAATCCTTTTTCTTTTGCCCACCTTCTATTGCCATCTAAGATAATGCCTAAATGATTGATATTTTTTTTCATATATTTATATATTACTACAACAAGAAATCACTTTCTATTTTAAAATTCTTCGGTAAAAGCCACGGCGCTTTAAATCCTAAAAAATATGCTGATTTAGTGGCTAATTTTGAAAAGTTAATTCTTGGCAGAAAAAACCTTTTAACCTCTTTATTATATTTTAGAAAATCAGGGAAATTTTTCAATAAAATGTCGGCTGCGATTAGCCCCCAAATTACTCCGCCGCCTGACCAAGGCTTAGTTAATCCTGCTGCATCGCCGCAAAGGATAGCTCTTGAATTTGAAGAAGTGACAAGGCCTTGGGGAATCACGGCTGAAGTCATTCTTTCGAATTTAATCTTTTTTTCTTTCAAAAATCCATCAAAAATATTTTTAGCTTTATTGATTTCTTCAATAATTCCATACTCTACTTCTTTTCCTCTGGGAATTTTCCATAAAAACCCGGAGTTTGTTGCCCAGGTTTCAACAAAATCTGAAGAATCATTTTCAGAAACAAAACCCTGAATTCCTAAACGAAATTGGGGTTCTTCTAAATTCAACAATTTTCTGATTTGTGAATTTGCTCCATCACACCCTATTATTTTGTCAAAACCTTCAGGAAGAGAATTTATGAGCTTTCCTAAAACAATTTCTGCTCCTGATTTTTTGGCTAATGAAGCTATTAACCTGTCTAATTCATCATGATTTATTACAAGGAACTTTTCTGAAAACTTAATCTTTAAACTTTTCTTAGGAAAGTGCAAAAGAACATAATTAATTTCATTCTTAATCAAGCTCTTGCTTTCAGGAATAAAATCTAATATTCTTTCAGAAAAAAGACCGGAACACGATTCTTTTCCAATACTTTTCTTTCTTTCAAAAACAGTTACCCTATGCCTCTTTAAACATAATTTCCAGGCCAGATAAAGACCTATGATCCCTGCTCCAATAATAGCTGTTTTTTGATTCTTCTTGTTCATATTCAAATCTTATTGGTTCTTTTCCTTGCTGTTTAGCTATAATATAACCTAATGCGAAAGAAAGTAAAGAAATGAGAATAACACCAATGAGTAAAATTATATCATTCTGGTGTTTTTTCAAAAATTCAATCAATTCTGAAATCATATTGATTTAATACAAGTTTTAACAAATTCCTTGAATAGCGGATGAGGCTTTAGAGGCCTTGACTTGTATTCCGGATGGAATTGAGTAGCTATAAAAAAGGGATGATTTTCAAGCTCTATAATTTCCACTAAATCTTTATCAGGGTTTATTCCAGCCATAATCATTCCCTTTTTCTCTAATTTCTTTTTAAAGGCATTATTAAGCTCATAGCGATGGCGATGGCGTTCAAAGATATACTTTCTCTTTCCGTAAGCTTTAAAGCTCTTAGTCCCCTTCTTAAGCTCGCACTTATAAGCTCCAAGTCTCATTGTACCTCCATACTGATCTTCTTTTAAAAGTGCTTTTTGTTCTGTCATCATATCAATGACAGGAAATTTAGATTTAGACGAAAATTCAGCTGAATTGGCTTTTTTCATCCCGCAAACATTTCTGGCAAATTCTATTGCTGCCAATTGCATTCCTAAGCATAATCCTAAGTATGGGATTTTTTCATTCCTGCAAAATTCAATGACTTTTATTTTTCCCTCTATCCCTCTGGTTCCAAAACCTCCTGGCACAATTATTCCATCAAACTTTTTTAATTCTTTTAATTTTTCTGGAAATTTCTCGTATTTTTCAGAAGAAAACCATTGGATATTTGGTTTTGCCTTAAAATGCCAGCAAGCATGCTTTACAGCCTCTATGACTGAAATATAGGAATCTATTAAAATAAACTTGCCTGTTTTAAAATATTTTCCAATAATACCAATCTTAACTTCCTTGTTGTTATTTAAAATTATTTTAACCAGCTCTTTCCAATCTTTTAAATCTCGTTTTACTGGTTTTAAACCAAATTTATTTAAAATTCTGTCACCCAAACCTTCTTTTTCATAATTAATTGGAACTTCATAGATTGAACTAACATCAGGTGAAGAAAAAACATCTTTATATTTAATATTGCAAAAGATTGAAATCTTTCTTTTCCTTGGTTTATCTAGAGACGTAACTGAGCGGCCTAAAATTATGTCGGGCTGAATACCAGCTTCATTTAATAATCTAACAGCAGTTTGAGTTGGTTTTGTTTTCATCTCCCCAATCATTTTAGGAACTGGAAGATAAGAAACCAAAATGAAAAGAACCTTTTTAGGATTTTGTAATTTCATCATTCTGGCTGCTTCTAAAAACAACATGTTTTGATACTCACCCACAGTTCCACCGATCTCAATCAAAACAAAATCAGCTTTCGTATTCTTAGCCACTCTTTTAATCCTTAAAATAACCTCATTAGGAATATCAGGCACTACTTCAACGCAACGGCCCTGATATCCTAAATTTCTCTCTCTATTTATCACTGCCTGATAAACTCTTCCTGTTGTGATGTAATTATCGCTTGTCAGAGTCTCCTCTAAAAACCTTTCATAGTTTCCAATGTCTTGGTCGCACTCTGTTCCATCGTCCATAACAAAAACTTCCCCATGTTCAGTGGGGTTCATTGTTCCAGCATCAACATTAATATAAGGATCAATTTTTACAGCAGCAACCCTGAATTTTTTTGATTTTAGGATTCTGCCAATAGAAGCTGTAGCTATTCCTTTGCCAACGCCAGACATCACACCGCCAGCAACAAAGATGAATCTCGCCATTTTATTTCTCTTCTTCTACAATTATTGTTATTTCTGCTTCTAAATTATGGTTAAACTTAATCTTTATGGGAAATTCTCCTATTTCTTTGATTGGCTGAACAATCTCAATCTGGGGTTTTTTAACATCATAACCTGCTTGTTTTAAGATTTCCTGAACCTTTTGAGCAGTAATTGATTCAAAAAGCTGATTCTCATCACCAACTTTAACAGAAATTATAAATTCCCTGCCTTCAATGTTTTCAATTAAAGACTGAAGCTCCTTTAATCCTTCTTCTGCTTTTTGTGCTTCAGCTTCTTTTTGAGCTTCTAATTGTTCCATAGCTTTCTTTGTTGCCATTTTTGCCAAACCTTTAGGAATTAAAAAGTTCCTGGCATAGCCATCTTTAACTTCTTTTACTTCATTCTTTTTGCCTAGATTTTCAATATCTTTTAAGAGAATGATGCGCATAATTTATTAGTTTACTACAGACTTTTAAGCACTTCAATAGCTTTGGCTAATTGAGGATCTCTGTCTTCTTTATAGTCTTCAATTGTCATTTTAACTTCAGTATCAGGCTCTAAACCAATTTCTGTTATAAGATGACCATCTGGAGTTAACCATTTTGCAACTGTGATTTTCAAACTAGACCCTTCTCTTAATTTAACCAATTCCTGCACTGAACCTTTTCCAAATGATTTCTCCCCTATCAATGGAATATTACGGTTGTCTCTTAAAGCTCCTGCCAATATTTCAGAACCTGAAGCTGAACCTTCATTAATTAAAACAACAACCTTATAATCCAAAAATACAGGAGTACCATTGGCCTTATATTCAATTTTCCTCCCATCGCCAAATTCTTCAACTACAACCAATTCTCCTTTTTCCAAAAACCAACCAGCAATATCCTGAGCTATTTCTAAGTAACCCCCAGGATTATTCCTTAAATCTATAATAATTTTCTTTGACGGAGTATCAAGGATTTCAAAAACAGCTTTTCTAAAATCAAATCCTGCTTGTTGACTGAATTGATATAGTTTTAAATAAACAATGCTGTCATTTTCAAGAAGTTCCCATTTTAAGGAAGGAATTTCAATCACGCCTCTTGTAATGGTAATTTCTTTGGACTCCTGCCAGTCTTCACGATAAATTGTTAAAACCACATCTGTTCCTCTGGGACCTCTTATCCAATTAACAGCTTCTTCAATTGTAATATCAGCAGTTGAATTATCGTCAACTTTTAAAATCTTATCTCCTGCCAAAAGCCCTGCTTTTTGGGCTGGAGTTCCTTCCAGAGGCGCTATTACTTGGAGCTGACCTTTTCTGATTCCTATTTCCATTCCAACCCCTTCAAAAACACCTTTCACGTCTTCAATAAATCTTTTCGTATCTTTAGGTGGGAAAAATACTGTATAAGGGTCATCTAAAGATTTTACCATTCCCGAAATAGCTCCGTAAATTATTTCTTGCGTGTCAATTCTATTATTATCTACAAATTTTTCTTTTATCTTATTATAGGATTCCCAGAAAAGAGAAAAATTAATATCTTCTGGCGGACAAACATCGCAAACTATCTGGACTCTTCCAAACCAAACACCAATTCCAAAACTTAAAAAAATGATGAAAATCAAAAAAATTAAATTATATTTTTGTTTAACTGAAAAATTCATATTTAAATTTTATAAAAGTTAAAGCCTACATTAGTTTGCTGGCTTATCTCAATTATACTACTCTTAAACGCCCTTCACAACCTCAATATTTTTATTGAAATTCTAACTGTTTCTTATTATCCTTTATATATTTCAGAGTATCATCATGATAGGGATAAGTTTAATACTTTTGACTACTATAATCCATCTCGATAGAACAAGGGCAACAATAATTCCCTAAAAGGAACTTTAACAGATCCTTCTTTTTTTTATTTTCTTACAATCAAATTAAAAAAAAGAGAGTCAAAGAAACTATCTTTATAATACCAAAAACCAACTTTCTATCTTGTACTTATCAAATAAGTTTAAAATTATTTTTTACAAGTAGAAAACTAATACCAATACATTACCATACCACTTATGCCACCAAGGCTCGTACTTACACCCCAAAATGAAAATCCTCTTGAAGTAGTACGCTCCTGAAAATATGTAATCCCGTATCTCTGTGGGGAATCAACGTCTACACAGTAAGATGTATTGGGGTTTATAATCACTGCTCCACCATTAATCAGTCCATCAACATAATTGCTACCCGCATAAACACAAAGTCGACCCAGTTGGAAAAAACCACCATTCCTATCATATCTCATTCTGAACGTAGTATAATTTGGATGATAGAAAACTGTAACAAGACTTGTGCTAACTGAATAAACTCTTTGTACTCCAAATTTAGCATCGCTATATCCTCCAGATCCAGCTTCTATTTCACCCGCAACATCTAATTTAGAGCTCGGAGCAGTCGTTCCAATTCCAACATTACCATCGCTACCTCGAACAAAAAGATCATCATTCAAATTAATATCAACATCTCCACCATCTCCTAGTTTCACATAATCTTGAGTTCCTTCATATAAATCCAGCAACTGCTCGCCACCTGCAACACCTATAATTCTGTCAGTAAGAAACCTTAAATATGTATTTGAATCATCATTATGATAAATGTATTCGTTAAGCCCCATATCACCTGCAACGTCGAGCTTATACTCAGGTGTTGTATCGCCGATGCCGACGTCGCCAGCAAGATATGAGTCCCCTGAACCAGAAACTGTTAGGGCGCCATCTATTTGGAGATTTCCTGATTCATTTAAATTCATAACTTCTGTTAAAGCACCATTATACCATCCGTAAGTAGCAGTAACAGCATTGTCTTCGTCAATCTGAAATTTCATATCTCTATCTGCTACCAAAGAAAGATCATTATTGTTTTCTGAGCTGAGACAAAATTCATCAGCAACATTAAAGCAACCACTCCAAGCACCATCCCAAATCATTATTCCTTGTCTTGTGGCTCCAGAATACCATCCTGTATATTCATAACTAGTATCATCGGTTGTATTTTTAAGAAAGTGAAGGGTTTGCGCACTCGCAGAACTAATTCTCGCTCCTGTGCCAAAGTTAATATCATTTCCACCCACTGTCAGGTCGTAATTTAGAACAACATCACCATCATCTTCAATTTCTATTGCATTATCACCTGCCCCTAACGGACGCAACCTAAAATAATTATTAGCAGGTGAATGTCCCATAATGAATTCGTTCGTTCCACCATTTGTAAAATAAATATTGTTTGCCAAGCCTGATGAAGATTCAATTTTTATACTTGTTGTATTTGCCGAAGTGTTTTGAAAATGCGCCCTAAAATTGGCATCAGGTGCGCCGCCAACGCCAAGGTTGCCAGCCATCGTCACATTAGTACCATCATCAAAAACTTGTGAGTCGATAATAGTGTCACCAGTACCAGTAAATTTAGAAAGGTAATTTGCTGTTCCTCCGCCTTGTATGCCACCTGTTCCTGCGTCATCAATCCCGCAAACCATTTTACCTGAGGCATCAGTATCAATAGTGTCACAGCTTACTAATCCTGAAATGGAAACATCACCAGTATTAGTAATCTTCATTAACTCTCCATTAATGCTATCCCAGAATCTCACTCCTTTGGAATCTCCCAACCAAATAGTGTGAGGGGAAGCCTGTGTCCCCTGAAGTAAAATCTTATCATTGCCAGAAGTATCGATGGTTAAACCTCCTGTCATTGTATCTCCTGTTACATTCACAAATGTTGAATCACAATCAGAACAAGCAGCAATACCACCATCATCAGTCTCACAAGCTACTGTTCCATCTTGATTAACAACCCTAATAGAAGAACCTTCAGCACAAGTGCCAGACACTCTTGATTGAGTAGCAGCAGCATCAACATTAAGAGTCACATCACCAGATGTCCCACCCCCACTTAAGCCTGTGCCTGCAATCACTGCAGTAATGTCACCGCCTGCTGGAGCAGAACAAGTAAGAGTTGAACCGATGCCACTAACA
>SDBS01007168.1_pt1 | contig 10847 bp, 9 predicted proteins | sample 2277091 | NCBI WGS metagenome assembly SDBS01 (sample SAMN10404972, study PRJNA504765) | marine sediment metagenome | isolation source: marine sediment core GS10_PC15, 163 cmbsf | place: Arctic Ocean: Southern Knipovich Ridge | collected 2010 | reverse complement strand
ATGGGAAAAACAATAATAAAAAATAATTGTTTTAATTATATTTTCAAATATCATAGTAATATGTATATAAATTTCCTTCTCTTTAAGATCACTATACATTTCTAAGAGAGTTTGATACCTCTGTTTAAAATCATTATCCTTTTCTAGGAGAGTTTCAAACATCCTTTTAAGATCATTATCCTTTTTCCAAAGAATTTCAAACCTCTCCTTAATATCTTTTATACCTTTTTTAAAAAGATCTCTATAAAACTTCCAATTTATGTTTTCTTCACTTACCTTTTCATCTGGCATTTTTCCAACTCTTATTTTTGTCAATATGTATTGCCATATAATTTGTGAATTATAATTATAAAAAGTCTTTGAATCCAAAATTTAAATAAAAATTTTGGAATTGAGAGAGAAACAAGAAATTTGTGGGTTCTCTAACAACCGAAGTAATCAGAAAAGAATTATTAAGACAAGGATTAAATGTGAGTAATAGGGATGTTTTTATTGAAGGAATATCTAATGAATTTGATTTACTAATACTCAAACCAGATTCAAAACCTAAAGAAGATTTATTATACACTCCTAAAGATGTTTTATTTTGTCTTGAAATTAAATTTAGGGGGAGCTATGCTCAAAAAGGTATTAACCAGATTAAAAATACATTTAATAAAGTCAAAAATATAAATGATAAAATTAAATGTATTTATTTAACTATCTCCGAAAGTAGAAAATATAGATATAGAATAACAAAAGAAAGGATAGGGAATGAACATGAATGTTTTGAATTATTTACAAGAGATACACCTTTAGAAAAAGCTTTGGAAAGTAATACATTAAAATTGATGGGAGATTGGGATTTAACTCTTTCCTTATATCTCCTTACAATTTATTAAACTCACAAATAAAGGGATAGAAACCAAATATCTCGTAGAACCTTGTTATTATTGATATTTTGTTCTATTTCTTAAGATTTGCATTATAGATAAATGAATTAGATCATTTCCAGAATCTTTGAGGGCTGGTGCAGCTTGAACTTCATATTGTAAAAGTCTTAATTGAACTAATATTTCACCAATAGTACCTATTTTTATTTCTTCAGATATTGGATTCATATTTATATTTAATTTCTTGAGTTTATAAGTTTTTTAGAAGAAAAAGATTATATCAATGCGATTAGAGAATCTTCAGAAGTTAACATAATAAAAAAACCTTGAAATTTCTTAAAAGTGAGAAATCTAAATCTCAAAATCCTCAGATGAAAGAAGAATCTAGAAATCAGTTTTTTCAGAAAAAAATACCTCCCCAGTGTCTAATTTAGCATAACCTCTTAAAATATAGGGTTTTTCAATATTAGTATTCTTCAACTGATTTTTAAATTCTGCATAAGCGATAAGTGGATAATTATATTTATCCATAGGATCGATGATAGGTTCTTCACTAAGATAAAAAATCATCGATCTACTTTCTATCCCTGATTTGACTATTTTTAAGCGATAATTATTATTATTTTTTATGGATAACTGAAGGTGTTTAGTAATGTCCCACTTTTTACCTAATATTTTAGAGGTATCAATTTTTAGCTCTACTTCGCATAAAGGTATATTATCGGGAATATTAATTTGAAGACCATAGGTTTGCATTATAAAATCCTTCATTTCTTGTAATAAAATAACGACATTGCTAAAATTCATCAGGTTTATAGATTTATTATTTTTTTTGAGGTTTTTTCTTGTACTGGAAAGATCGCTAGATATAATTAAGATATATTTTTGATTAATAAAATCAAGTTTGTTATTATAACCTCGATTTCTTTGTGTAATTTCAATTCCAAAATAGACTTTTTCATCAGAAACCTTAAATTGTGCTACCGTCTCCTTAATTTCAGTAGAAGTGAGAGTACCTTTTGCCATATTCTTAAGGAAACTTGCCATTCTATTATAGAATGCTTGAATTCTTAACAATGAATTAGTGTCAATTTGCTTATTTACACTCTCTTCATTTCTACTTATTTTTTGCTCCTCATCTATAATAATTTGCTTAAGCTCCTTAAAATCTATAGTACTGAAGGTAACATCTTTAAAAATATTTTCAATCTCTTCAGACTTTAAGAAAAATGTTATGAGTTCATTCTTAATAGCATATAAATCATAATCTGTTTCTGCGAACTTGTGGGCTAATCTGGAAGGTCCAAAATCTATAATTGTTATTTTCTTTTCTGAATATAAGAGATTTCCTAAATGTAAATCGTTATGAATATCATATTCCTTTCTAAATGCATCTACAGCTTCTAATGCCTGAGTTAAAAGATTAATTCTACCCTTATATGAAGTTTCCCAAAAGACTTTTGGATCTATTTCATCTAAGGATGGACCTTTAATATATTCTAATATTATATAGAAGTATTTTTCATTCCTATAATTAATTTGTCCTGCATCATATGCCTTAACAATATTATTATGCTGATATTTCTTTAACTTTTTTGCATCATTCAAATAGGTCTCACGATTGGCATTATCAATAGGATCTATATAGACTTTCACCACTCTAGGTTCATCATCATTATTACTATAAATCTTAAATAAAGTGCCTGAAGCGCCTTCTTTATTCATTCTTTTAATTAAACTGTAAAATATTGTTTCCAAATGGTCTCTCAATATTTTCTCAAAATCATCATCAAATATTGACATTTCTCGTTCTAATTAAATGAATAATCCCTAAAAGGAAAAATTCGGGGAAATTTTAGTTAAATTAATATGACATCAAGTTATCCACGCCAAAAAACAATAAAGAAAAATTCTTAAGAAAATAAATATTAAGGAGCTTATATTAATGTATAATGAAGTGTATCTATTTCCGAGTTATTTCGAAAGACCTCTTAATGAATTTAAAAAAGTCTTATCAGCAACTACCAAATTAAAAGTTCTATTCAAAGATAATAATGGTTGGAAACATTTCTTTGAGATGGGTGAATATGGTCTTTTAAAAACTTATTACACACCCAAAGGTAATTTAGGAGGTTGGGAACGAATTTTAGATTCTCCCTTTAAAATATTAGAGATCCATTCTAAGGATAATAAAACTATTTATAGAATTGAGTTATTATTGGAAAATCGTATATGGGAGAAAAATGAAATCATTGAAGTTGAAAATTTCAAGCAGTTTAGAAAAGAACTTGATAATAAATTGATTATAGTGTTACCTAAGCACCTTAGAAATGCTTTCAAGCAAATCATATTAAAATATAAAAATCGTGAAATGAAAAGATGATAGAAAAAGTATGTAAATACTGTGGGAGTTCTTGGAAAATAGAAAAGGAACATGTCAAACCAAAAAGTAAAGGAGGGGTTACTACAGTGAAAGCATGTCAAGCATGTAATAGATCAAAAGGAGATAAGACTCCTCTAACTTGGTTGAGATGGCTTAAAAAAAATGATAAATACCGATGGCAAAGGATAAAAAAATGGCAATATAAAAAAAGGGGTAATATAGCAGATACTGTTAGAAAAGTTGCTAAAGAATAATTTTTAAAGATATAAAAGCTTCAGATTCCCAACGAGCTATATGAACAAGCAGCAAGTTATCAATTAAAGAAAGTCCCTTGAACTTTATAACACTTCACACCATGTTTTAAGATGATGAATAAAGATAAACCCGAATTTGCTCGCGCAAGAAATATTAGTAAGCGTGAATTCTTTTTTGTCCAGAAGCACTAATGTTCAATCAATAATAAATATTAAAGAATCATTGAATTGTAGTAAAAGTTCGAAATTGAGGACTACTATTTTCAGTTACTCATTTATCTCTCACTGATGTTTTCTTAATTATTTCCAAAATTTCAAATGAGGTTTTAAATAAATCTTGTTCTGCTAAGTGTGAGGAAAATTAAGTGACCTATGAGGTTGAGAGAGGATTTCAAGTTAGTTATCGTTTTACTAGATTAATTAAAATAATTTTCATGATTTTGGTAAAATTTCTATTACTTTCGCTTTACAATAAGGACAATTCTCCTTTTTATAGCGCACGATATGATCTACTGAGCAAAATTTACCACAATTCTTGCAGATTACATATTTAGCTATGACTTCTTTTTTGGAATTAATGAAATTAATAAGTAAATCACGATTGGCTATTTTTTCATTTAACTCTTCATAGGATAATTCTAAATTGTTAATATCAACTTCTAAACGGGCTATATTATCGGGAAAATTAACTTGGTTGTAATATTCATGCTCTATTTTATCAGGGTTAAAGTTTAATGGAATAGGGTCACCATCGATTGGCTTGATCGCTCTTGCAATTCGTTCGGGAGGAATTGAGAAATCAGGTAAATTATAATTATAAGAAAATGTTTCCCTCCAATCTCGATTTGGAAAAATTGGAACTATAGAATTTTCAGAATCTCCTGAAGCAATTCCCATTATAGTTGATTCATAAGTTGAGTCCAAATCCCACTGAATGCTTGGATATTCCTCGTTCAAGATAAACAAATTTAGACTATTGAATAGCCTTATTAAATGGGTCCATAATTCTTTAAAGGTAATGGTATTTGTATTATTATTAAGTGTATATTTTATAACATCTGATTCTTTATCATAATCTATTTTTAATTCGTGAACGATTTGATTTCTTATATTTCTTCCGTGATTGAAATATTCTACATGATCTGTTGCTTCTATCGTAGAGTATCCTAATTCTCGTTCTAAGAAATCTTCAGTGTATTGAGATCGAAAATTAGTATAGAAATTCAATATATTCTTTCCCCTCCTCTCTCTTTCAATTTTATGATTCTGAAACTTGGTGACATTTTTTTCTAAGTAATTAAATATAGATTCTAATGACATAAGACTATTTACGATTATAACTGATGTCATCGTCTCTCTATGTGTCCGATAATATGCTCTTGCAATATTAAATAAATCTTGATATGGAAAAATTTTAATCTTCTGACGATCTCTTATTAATTTCTCAAATTCATTAATCTTTTTGATATTAGTGTATGTAAGATTTGGAATCCTGCTTTGATCATGAAAATCTAGTATTATTTTTCTAAGCATAATAGCATAATCTGCATCTTCAATTTTCACTACAAACATGGGTTCTAATAAGCAATCACTTATTTCAAAAATGGATAGAGGTTTTACTTCATGTTGAAGAGAATTCTGGGGACTATTTTCTGGGAAGAAATTAGCGTAATATTTTAGAAACATATTTACATCATTAATGAAAACCTTTTGAAAATTAAAAATTATTTGTGTTGGTATTCCTAAGTTCTTGTAATTTACTTCTTTATTCTTAAATTTCTCGTAGAACTCTTCTTCAGATATATTTGGCATTTTGTAGCTTATTGTAAATTTCCTAAAGATCGTAGTTTTTAACTTTCTTTTATACAATTTCTCGAATTCTTCACTACAGAATCCTTTCTCATTAAATAACCTTTCTTGAGGGATAATTAAATTCTCAAGTGTTGAGGGATTTTCTATTTCATTCCCTTTCTGTATGTAGTAAAGATCTCGGTGCAATTTCAATTGATTAGGTTTGTGTAATGCATAATGCCCCGTAGGTAATCCTAATTGAAAGGGTAATTCCAAATAGAATGATATCCAAGCTGTAATTTCACTCATTTTAATATCATCATCTTCTTATACTAATTCAGTTATTAATCTCATTCTGATTATTATCAAAATATTATCTTGACTTATATTAAATGCATTTAGAATATATCTTTTTTTCATAATTCATTAATAACCTTATTGTAATATCAGAAAATCCACATTCACCATTAAATACATATACCTAAAAATTTCAGAGGGTATTTTCTTTAAATCCCATAAGTATAATGAATATATTAAATAGAAGAGCAAGTAAATGAAAAATAAAATCAACAGGTATATCTATGAAAAGATTGAAACATATTTAGACAATTATAATAAATAATCAAAGGAAAACTATTCTTTGATAAATTCGATTTTGCTCATCCAGCGTAAATTTATTGTGAGTTTCGGTATTTCTCCACTCTTGACAAATCATCCAAATTTGAGAAGGTAAGAAAATCAACCTATTTATATTCTTTACATAGACTTTCATACCAACAAGCAATCTCGTATGTTTGAAGAACATCTTTTTTGTTATATTCAATAATGCTCTCCTTATATTCATTATTTCCCGTTCTAATAAATTTATTATATAAACCTATAGCTGCAAGGCCTATTTGTATCTTATCTTGGAATTGGTTTCCAAACAAAAATTTACCTACAGTTTTTAATCTATAAGAAAGGACTGGCATTGCGATATTGTTTTTAACATCATAAAAAAGATCATGGAAACTTATTTCAGATGGAAGTGGGGAAATTTTTTTAAATTGAGTTAAATCTCCTGATTTAATACCCCATCCAAAAACCCTTTTAACTCCTTTAATAATTAGATATTCAAAAAAACTTGAGAGAATTTTCTCACCTTCACTAATATTACTGGCGAACCAGTTCTTTATTGATAATGAGTCATCACTTTTGATAATTCCAAGGCTAATTGAAAAAATTTCTGGATTTGTTTTTGACGCTATATATTCAGAATCAAAAAAAACATCATTGACCTTTATATTCAATGGTTGTAATTTCGGGGATAAAGGAATAATCTTATTTTCTAAAAATGCTCTCGCAGTTCCAATTATTTGTCTTACCGTTAATTCACGATTGAAAACTACTTTTCCATATGGAATGTTAAGTAATTTTTCCCACATGACTTTAGGGTCTATCTCTGCTAATCCTTCTAAACTTTTAATTCCAAGGGCATTAATCATTTGAAATCGTCTTTTTTTTACTTCTGGTAAATCATTAATTGTAAGATTTGATTTCACAATATTTTCACAAGTGGATTGAAAAAAACATTTTCTGCATTCTTTAGTCCATCTTATATCTTCTCTTACTATTTTTTTTTCTGAAATCCCACCCCCCTTTATCAGAATTATTTTATTTATAACCTGTTTCCAATCAAGGTTTAATGTATTTAAATTAAGCAAAATTGTGTCTAACTTTTTTGATTTTAGAGCGCCTAAATACGGGATATTAGGATCATACTCTTGCAAGATATAGCAATAATGATATAGCTGGAAACGCATTGAATTAAAAAAACTTAAAGAGGTTTTATAATCCAATGGAATGAATGTATTTGTATCTTTGTTCCTTATTATTAAATCTGGTTTTCCAGTTGCATAAATCTTATTAAAATGTTTTGACTTTTCATTCGATACATTTATTTCTCTTTTAAGAATCATTCCAGGTTTAATTCTTATGGTTGTAATTTTCTTATTACGCAATGCATTCGCAAGCGATTGAGTATTCTCTATGAAAGAGAACTTTTCCATCTCACTGAGTTCATAATCCTTCCCAGATTGAAAAATAATATCGTGATAATATTGATCATAGCAATCATCTAGTCTTTTTCCAGAAATAACATATTGTTTGAAAAATGCGGGACATTTCACATATTCAAATACATCGGTTGCGCTAATTTCTAATTTCCGCTTACTTTTCTCCTCTACATTTTCGTTTTTAACAAATTTCATTATTTTTATCATAAATACTTTCAATTTCTATGTTATTATTGATTTTAATGATAGAGATTTATAAAATATAGTGTAAATTAGAGCTCTTTAGGATCTTCTTCTGTGATAATAACTTTCAAATATAAGCCTACCAAAGTCAAAATATTGAGCTTTGCCATTCTATTTGACTAATGAAACTGCATAAAAAAGAATTCCCTGTGAGCTATCGATAAAAATTTAGCGATTTTATGTGAAATCGTTATTGCGCAAACATTATCAGTTTATCAAACTTATTATTAAACTTCCTCAGGATTAGAGACATCATAATTTATTAATTTGTACATCTTCTGAACATATTCATCTTGGATTTCCAATTCTTCGCACTTTTTGTGAATATTCTGAATATAATCTAAGCAATTTCCCTTCTTTCCGCTTGTCTTTTTTGCCGAATCGATCAGTGCGTTTAATTCTGTATTTTTAATATATGATGCTTTTTTAGACTGATTAATGGATGTTAGAGCCATAACTTTCTGGCCACTTTCTAATTCAACCTCTACTTCGATTAATTGGAAACTTAGTCCTTCTCTTTTTTTGAGAAAGGCTTCTACAGAATGCATCTGCTTGTCATCAAATTCAAAAATAAGGCCAACGCATTCTGCCTCTATTGACTTTTCGAGACCTAATGTTGGGCAAGGAGCATCCCATGTACCCCAATTTGTTGTAGATCTTTTGTTATAGGCCCTATGGTAACCCCTTAATCTAGCCTTGCCCAGATTGGTTCCTTGAAAATATGTTTCCCACTCATCCCACTTGATCTTAAAAAAAACAAGAGATCTTGAGTTAATGTTTTTATAAGGAGAGAGTCGGATTGAGCTAATACTATAAAGTTTTTAACACATAGATTAACTATCTCCTTTAGTTTAACAATTAAATCTGAGCTATTAGCGATAGATAACTTAGTATTTTCCGTGTCAAATTTTCCCTCCCAATCATCTCCATGAATTATCGTACTTCTTATATCATATATTTTTTTTAGAAAGTTAAAATTATTCGCAAATTCAGACCAATCTTGGGATATGAAAAATGCTCCGTTAACGGAGACTCTATACTTTAATTCTATATTTGGACCTTTAGTAAATATAAAGTCAAAAATCTTACATGAATCTAAAATAGTATCTTTAATATTCTCTCGATTGAATATATCATAGAAATTGTCAAAAATTATTCCAAAATCTTCATTTAAGAATAAACTATCGTCGATAAAGTTTTCTCTATAAGATTTAAAGTTCATTATGGCTTGTGAACTAATAATGTTGGACGGAGTTGTGTCGTCTTCAAGTTTTAAATAATGTTCGATATCAGGTCTTAACCACCATGGTAAAAAGATAATCTTTTCCTTATGACTAAAATCAAATCCCGACAAATACATTGATATTAAAAAACTCTTCACCTCTTTCTCTCTTAATTCCATGTTTTTCCTATAAAGATTAGAATGAGCCAAAATACCAATTTTTCTAGCAGATGTCCCCTGGTATGTGAAAGCTAAAGAGGTCTTAAAATTTAAGTGAGTTCCTATTCTGAATTCCTCAAAATAATCCTCATCATTTAATAAGTAAATCAGGCACACCCAATAAGACCTTTTTAGAGAAAAGTTTTCAACTAATTCATAACTTTCATCCAGATCATAATCATCAATTAAAATTTTGAATGTAACAGGCATTAACCGATCTCTGAATGCATTATTCCATTTTTCAATATGCATTTCCATTAAGCTACCGATGTCATAACCTCCTTTAAGAGTTTTTTTGAAGAATGAACAGAGAATTAGAACGTATAGATCAGTATCTCTAGATAATATTGTTGTATAATTTAGCCAAGATATAGAATAGATTTCACTTCTCTCAAATTCAGAAAATAATATATCATTCAAAAGATCTACTCGTTTTCTTAAATCTCCTTGATTCATGATTTCTTTTCTGATACGATGAAAACCAAATATCACCCTATTATTTTCATCTGTATTCCTTAATGATCTTGAAAAAGTATCTCTTAAAAATAGAATATCTTGCTCAATAAGTACCATTAATTGATTTTTTACTGTTTCCATTCTACTTCCCCTCTGATTCCTCCTTCTTAATAATGTTGCTATTTTCAAAAAAATATAAACTCTCAAATTGTTTTATTGGATTTGAATTGTTTTTCTTCAATTCGATTAATTTTAGAATACATTTATTGACAATCAGCCTGGTCTCATTCATAATTTTAACTTCATTTGAAAAACTATCCATCTTTCTAGATAATTCATTCAATTTCCTTTTGAAATTTCCGCCATGGATAATTTTCTGTTTTAATTCATATAGGTTCCAAAAGAAATTGTAATTTTTTTCCAATTTTTCAAATTGTGAGGATAAAAAAAGGGCACCATTTAAGCACAATCGAAATCTTAATTCTTGAGCTATACCTCTCGTAAAAAATAGTTCAAATATAATAAATGAGTTAATAATAAGATCTTCTATAACATTAGTATTAAATACTTCATTATACCGGTGTCTTAAGATATCAAATTGATTAGACATAAAAATCTGACTCTCCTTAACTTCGCTATATTGTTCTGTAATGCGATTCAGTTCTTCTGATGATAGGATGTAAGGATATGGATAGTTAGTATTATTAAAATAATTTAGATCATCCTCATGAGTGTCTTGCCACCACCAAGGTAAGGTATATCTAACTTGATCCAATTGTTTGAATGCCTTTCCTGTTAAATAAACGCTCAGAAATAATTCAAGAACTTTTTTACAGACATTTTCCCACCATTCCGCCTCAAGTTTAATCCTTAAATCAAGGAAGCTTTCAAATCCCTTCTGAAAGGTCGGAAAAAAAGAACAAGATAATTTATCATTATAAATTATGACATTTGGGAAATTATATTCTTCAAAGTCGTTGGAGCCTACAATATATATATGTTTTTTTTTTGGTAATATTTGAAATTCATCTTTTAATCTTATAGGCTCCGTAATTTTACAATTAAGAAAGATTACAGATATTTTTGTTTGAAATTTAAGCTTTTGAAATATCTCTCTTCGTTCAGCTAAAATAGAGTCAATAATTGAGGGTATATCTCGTGCGTTCAATATCTTATTTCGAAATACTTCATAGTAGAACCGATAAAATAAATCTAATTTATCAGGTAGTCTTTGTTGTAGACTCCCCTTAAATGAAACATATTTTAACTCCTTGATTTTAGAGTCAGGAAATAAAACTTTTTCGCATAAATCTAACCTTTCTTCGAGATTTTTATTAAATTTATGAAGACCTG
>SDBS01007166.1_pt1 | contig 10848 bp, 10 predicted proteins | sample 2277091 | NCBI WGS metagenome assembly SDBS01 (sample SAMN10404972, study PRJNA504765) | marine sediment metagenome | isolation source: marine sediment core GS10_PC15, 163 cmbsf | place: Arctic Ocean: Southern Knipovich Ridge | collected 2010 | reverse complement strand
AATATAGCTATGAGCTTTGCGCCTTTCACCAGCGGTTTTAAAAATATAAATATTATAAATAATTTCGAAAGTTTTCCTTGCTATTTAAAAGTCATTGCCTTATAAAACTCCTTTTTATCTTGCATTCGATATATACATGATATATCTTTATTTCATATATTCTCAATACCTTATCCAAAAAGATGCCTGTAATTGAGCAGGCGGAGCTATGCACGTTAAAAATTTAATTACCTTTCAAGCGGCCTTGTTTTCAAACAGCTAAAATATTACAAAAATATAAATTCCTTCAAGGTATAAAACATGATTAACTCGACGCATGCACCCTCACCATCCGTTGCTGTTATAGGCAGCGGATATTGGGGCAAAAACCTGGTTAGAAATTTTCAACAGCTTGGCGCTCTTAAACTTATATGCGACAAAAACGAGATGTTATTAGCCAATTTTAAAGAACAATATTCTGATTTAGAAACCTGTTTTGCTCTAAACGATACGCTGTCCCGCGATGACATTGGCGGAATCGTCATTGCGACACCAGCGGAGACTCACTACACGATAGCCCGGGAGGCACTTTTAGCAGGGAAACATGTTTTTGTTGAAAAACCATTAGCTCTTCGGGAAGATGAAGGTAAAGAACTTGTTTCTTTGGCAAAGGAAAGAGAAATGGTACTCATGGTGGGTCATCTTCTCCAATACCATCCTGTATTTCTACGTCTCAAACAACTGACGCAAGAAGGAGAATTAGGCCGAATCAACTATATATATTCTCACCGTCTCAATCTGGGTAAAATCCGACGCGAAGAGAATATTCTTTGGTCGTTCGCGCCCCACGATATTTCTATGATCCTTTCCCTGGCCGGTGAGGAACCGGAAACCGTTTTTGCTAGAGGTGGTAATTATTTACACAAAAGAATTGCGGATGTCACTACCACTCATCTGGAATTCCCTTCCGGGCTCAAAGCACATATTTTCGTTTCCTGGCTTCATCCTTTCAAGGAACAAAAGCTTGTAGTTGTTGGCGATCGTAAAATGGCCGTGTTTGACGACACACAATCATGGCAGGACAAACTTCTTCTTTACCCTCATGAAATCACATGGCAAAACAATATTCCTGTTCCCAAAAAGGCAGAACCGGAAAGATTAGAAATCATTGAAGATGAACCGTTAAGACTGGAATGTAAACATTTTCTGGATTGTATATCGAATGGGACTCAAGCAATTACAGACGGCAATGAAGGTCTATGCGTACTCAGAATTCTCAACGCGGGTCAGCGTTCCCTGGATGATCATGGAAGTAAAATTAATTTCAATGAGATATCCGGGAACACATCAAGTATTCAGCATCAAGTCTCCAGCATCCAGGGACAAAAAGGGTACTTCGCTCATGAAACAGCGGTAATTGACGAAGGCTGCAAAATTGGATCAGGCACCAAAATCTGGCACTTTTCACATATCTTATCCGGTTCAAAAATCAGGGAACAATGTAATATCGGACAGAACGTGGTTATAGGTCCGGACGTAACAATAGGTAATAATTGTAAAATACAGAACAATGTCAGCATTTATAAAGGGGTAACACTTGAAGATGGCGTTTTCTGCGGTCCTTCCATGGTTTTTACCAATATTTACAACCCCAGAGCGGAAATCCGCAAAATGGATCAGGTAATGCCCACCTTGGTTAAAAAAGGCACAACCATAGGGGCTAATGCCACGATTGTATGCGGCATTACCCTTGGTCGATATTCTTTCATCGGGGCAGGCAGCCTTGTAACTAAAAATATTCCTGACTATGCTCTGGTGGTCGGGAACCCGGCGAAACAAATCGGCTGGGCTTGCGAATGTGGAGAAAGGCTTACAGACGATCTTGAGTGCACTTCATGTGGTAAGCAATATATGAAAAGCAATGGCGACTTGATTGTAGAAGAGTAGAGATGCTGGAAAACAAAAAGACATGAAAATCGTGACAATCGTTGGTGCCAGGCCGCAGTTCATTAAGGCTGCTCCGGTTAGTCGAGCTATTAAGGATTATAATCTTAAAAGGCCTGATAGTCAAATTACCGAAGTCATCGTCCATACAGGCCAGCACTATGACGACAACATGTCAAAAGTCTTTTTTAAAGAGCTTGATATTCCTGAACCGGACGTCAATTTAGGAGTGGGATCAGGTCTTCACGGTTGGCAAACAGCTCAGATGCTTATGCGCATCGAGGAAATTTTATTGAAACAAAACCCTGACCGGGTAATAGTCTATGGAGACACCAACTCCACATTAGCAGGTACACTGGCCTCTGTTAAACTGCACATTCCGGTTGCCCACGTTGAAGCGGGACTGCGCTCTTTTAACCGTGAAATGCCCGAAGAACACAACAGGGTAATCGCGGATCACTGTTCAGACCTGCTATTTTGTCCCACGCAGACAGCAGTTGACAACCTAACTAAAGAAGGGGTTTCCAGCGGAGTTCACCTTGTCGGCGACACCATGTATGATTCAGTTTTGCAGTTCGCTCCGTTTGCCCGCCAAAAGTCGACAATAATGACCGATCTGGGTTTAAAATCAAAGGGCTATCTGCTCGCGACCTTACACCGACCCTATAACACGGACGTTCCCAAAAACCTGCTAAACATCCTCACAGCTTTTAATAAAATCGAAAAGCCTGTAGTGTTTGCAGTGCACCCGCGAACAAAACACAAAATCAATGAGCTTAATGGAACTTTTCAAACAAAAGGCAAAATAAAAAACATTATAACCATTGAACCGGTAGGATATTTAGATATGCTTTCGCTCGAGGAGAATGCACATTTGATTCTGACCGATTCTGGTGGGATGCAGAAAGAAGCATATTTCATGGGTGTACCCTGCGTTACATTGCGACCGGAAACAGAATGGGTGGAGACAGTGGAGACTGGATGGAATGTGGTGGTTGGGGCTAATCCAGAAAAGATTGTTAATGCAGTCACTTCGTTTAAGTCACCAGACAAACGCCCGGATCTGTATGGAGATGGGAGAGCTGGAGAAAAGATTTTAGAGATTTTTTCTAAATTAAGTTGATATATAGATAGAAATTAAAAACTTATAAATTCCTTCAAGGATTACCTATTAAGCAATGAATTATAAAGTAATATTGCAAAAATCATTTTATACGACAGTTATGCCAAAGCTGATATAAAAGAGGTTGAAAAATGAATGAAGATCGCAAAGCTCCTAAAGAAAGCCATAGAATAGACTTTTACAAAGATGAAAAAGAACTCATGGATTACTTGTTAGTTCTATGGAAATGGAAATATCTTATCCTTTCTGGTACTGTAATTTGCGCAATTATAGCACTTATTATAAGCCTTACTACGCCTAAAAATCCTGAAGTTTACCGGATTGATATGGTATTAGAACCAGGAGTAAAAAAAATAAACGATGAAGGCGAAAAAGTTTATATTAAATCTCCTAACAAAATCAAAGGATTAGTAGAGGGCGGTGCTTTTAATAATCAAATTTTAAATGATATTAAAGATTCCAACATTAAGAATATGCCTGTATCGCTGAATTTTAAAGTAACGATACCTAAAAATACAAATATACTAAAGATATCTTATGAGACTTCCAATATCAATGAAGGAAAAAAAATCCTGGATTCGTTGATTCAAGCATTGATAGCCAGGGAAAATGAAGTCATAAAACTTTATCAAGACCATTATGAAAAAAAAATAAGCAAGATTGAAAGAAAAATTAACTATCTCAAAGATAAAGAGCAAATAACAAAATCGAGTTTATCTAAAATTAATAACAGCCTCAACAAATTATCATCAGAAATTCAGTATGCAAATAATAATATTAAACACTTTTTAGATAAAAAAGATACGGTTTTATCTCAATATAATCTGCAACTATTGAATAAAAAAGATACATATTTGCGTATGTTACCTACGTCAATCACCCTAAAATATTCTCTAATACTCACTCAAAATGAAATAAACGAATTAAAAATCGAGTTAGAAGATATTAAACAAGAAATAAAAGACAATATTAAATCTACTCGAATTATTCAACCGCTGGTTACCACTTCACTTCCAAAAATTAATAAGACAAGGTTAAATGTTATTTTAGGAGCAGTTGGAGGATTTATATCGATGTTGTTTCTGGCTTTTTTGGGGGAACGATTTAGCCGATATAAAAATGACCACAAGCTATCTAAAGGGAATAGTTCCAAATTATTAACAAAATAAAACCAAATGATAATGTTTTATTTGCACCAACATATGAATCCATTTTGGCTTTTCATCGTTAAGTTAATGGAGGTTTTAGAATTCAGAGAAAGCAATTTGTAATATCTATTAATGAAAAAAAATCCACTTAAACAGGCACTATTAGAAAACAAACAAACCTATGGTTCATGGGTTACTCTAGCTCATCCACTAATTCCAGAAATACTTTCATCCGCAGGCTTTGATTGGTTGGTAGTTGATATGGAGCATAGCTCCATTGGACTTAATGAATTATTACCGCTAATTATTTCCATTGAAGCAAATGGTATGGTGCCTTTGGTGCGTGTCGGTGAGAACAATCCAAACTTAATAAAGCGTGTAATGGATGCTGGTAGTTATGGGGTAATCGTGCCAAATGTCAATAGCCCTCAAGAAGCCAAGGCTGCTGTTAATGCGGTTAAATATCCACCTATTGGGACTCGCGGCGTTGGACTTTATCGTGCCCAAAAATTTGGTAGACAGTTTGAAGATTACAAAAGATGGCTTTCTGAAGAAAGCGTGGTTATTGTCCAAATTGAACATATCAAAGCGGTTAACAACATTGATGAAATTTTCACGGTACCAGGCATTGATGCTTTCATGATTGGTCCTTATGATTTGTCTGGCTCTCTTGGGAAACCCGGTGAGTTTGATGACCCTGAAGTCGAAAAGGCTTTAGAAAAGGTAATGGAAGCTTCTGCTCGTTACAACATTCCTGCCGGTTTTCATTCCGTTTCTTCCGATCCAGAAGAAGCGAGAAAGAGACAGATTCAGGGATATAAGTTTTTAGCTTTCAGCGTAGATACAATTTTTTTGGGAGATATTGCTTTCAACGCACTATCAAAGCTAAAAAGAAAATAACAAATGAATATAATAGGTATTATACCTGCACGTATGGCATCAACACGATTTTCAGGGAAACCTCTTGCAAAAATATTAGGAGTCCCTATGCTGGGCCATGTTTTTTTTCGAAGCCTAATGAGTTCAAAACTAAATGATCTCTATGTTGCTACTTGTGATCAAGAAATTACTGATTATGTGCAATCTATTGGTGGGAAAGTTATAATGACCGCAGATACTCATGAGCGTGCGACTGACCGAACCGCAGAGGCTATGCTTAAAATTGAGTCAGAAACCGGCGATAGGGTTGATATTGTCGTCATGGTCCAGGGCGATGAGCCAATGGTTTATCCGGGAATGATAGATGAAGCGGTTCAACCATTAATAAATGACGGCGAAATTTTAGTCAGTAATTTAATGGCTCCCCTAAAAACACGTCAAGAGCACGATGATCCCAACGAAGTGAAAGTTGTAGTGGATAGGGAAGGATTTGCCTTATATTTTTCTCGAGAACCCATTCCATCTTGGAAAAAAGGTGCAAAGACTCTGCCCATGTTAAAGCAGGTTTGCATAATTCCATTCCGTCGTGACTTTTTAATCAAATTCAACAAACTGGATCCTACTCCGCTTGAAATCATTGAATCAGTTGATATGTTAAGGGTTATTGAATATGGCTATAAAGTAAAGATGATACAAAATAAAAATGACACTTATAGTGTTGATACTATCGACGATTTAAAACGTGTAGAGAAGTTGATGGAGAATGACCCTTTAATAAAGAAATATAATGCAGATCTGAAATGAAAATTGCAATCACTACTACTTCATTTGGGAAATACGATAGATCGCCGCTGAAACGTCTTGAGGACGAAAAAATTGATTATGTATTAAATCCTTATGGAAGAAAGCTTACTAAAAAAGAAGTCGTAGACATAGCAAAAGACATTGATGGTATTATTGCCGGCACAGAACCCATTAATAGATGGGTTTTTAATAACTTGGCTAATCTAAAAGTTGTTTCTCGATGTGGTGTTGGGATGGACAATGTTGACTTGGCAGCAGCAGAAAAGATGGGAATTAAAGTTTTCAATACTCCTTTCGGGCCCACATTGGCTGTGGCAGAACTGACTGTTGGGTTGGTTCTTAATCTTTTAAGAAAAATCACCCAGATGGATAGAGAACTAAGAATTGCCACCTGGAAAAAAAGAATGGGAAATCTTCTTCATAGTAAAAAAATAGGTATTGTAGGATTCGGGCGCATAGGTCAAAAGGTTGCTGAATTGCTCTTGCCATTTGGAGTAGAGATCGGGTATTGTGATGTTTGTGAAATTTCTTGCAGCCTTCCCTGCTTGCCTCAAAATTTTGAATCATTACTTTTATGGTCGGATATTATTTCACTTCATTTATCCTCTCAAAACGAATTATTACCATTAATAGGAAAGAGAGAGCTACAAAAAATGAAAAAAGGATCTTGGCTGATTAACGCATCTCGAGGAGGAATCGTGGATGAAAATGCACTCTATTCAGCTCTCAAGAATGGCCATATAGCCGGCGCTGCCATTGATGTATTCGACAAAGAACCGTATGAAGGGCCCCTTAGTGATTTAGAAAATGTTATACTGACACCTCACGTTGGCTCATATGCCCAAGAGGCAAGAATTGCCATGGAAAAACAGGCTGTAGAAAATTTAATCCAAGGATTGAAAGATTGAATACTATGATTTGTTATCTTTCATATCCCATTGCTGATTTGATGCCAGTTTATGGTGGCAGGGCTGACATCAAACTTAAGCCTGTTAAAAATATACTTCAAGGAGATTCATGTAATGCATGGCGCTTTTGTCTTGAGAATCACTGGGGTACACATGTGGATTGCCCATCGCATTTCTTCATGGATGGTAAAAAAATTATCGATTACCCTCCTGATTTCTGGATATTTCGAGAACCACAAATTATTCAAATTGAAGTAAGTCCAGGTCAGGTCATAAACCAAGAGAATATTTCATGTGGTATTGATGCTGAAACTGACCTGATACTTTTTCAATCGGGCTGGCCGAAATTTAGAGGAACAGATACTTATATTGTACGTAATCCGGGATTACATCCAGATTTAGGTCTTTGGTTAAGGCAGAATTATCCCACGGTTCGTGCGATAGGTATGGATTGGATATCTATTTCTTCCTTTGAGAATAGAGATGTTGGAAGGGAGGCACATAAGACTTTTCTAAACCCTAATGCCGAAGGCCACCCTATAATAATTATTGAGGATATGAACCTGTCTATTGAATTATATAATCTTAAAGAAGTATGGGTAGCACCTTTATTATTTGAAGAAATTGATAGTGCTCCATGTACGATTATAGGTATATTGGATGACGATGGACATTAATATGAGGAAGTAAAAACTTGTGAAAACAGTCGTTTTTGGTGGATCTGGTTTTTTAGGCAGCTATGTGGCAGATGAATTATCTGAACGGGGACATGACGTGGTAATTTATGACCTTAAAGACTCTGTTTATATTCGTGATGACCAGGAGATGGTCATAGGAGACATCCTGGATCGAGAGAAAGTCACCGAATGTATAAAAGGGTGTGATTATGTTTATAGTTTTGCAGGTATTGCCGGAATTGCCGACGCACGTCAAAATCCTGTTCAGGCTATCGAAATCAATGTTCTCGGCACTACGAATATTGCAGATGCCTGCAGGCTATGTAAGATTAAACGATTGATTTTCGCCAGCACCGTCTATGTTTATAGTGATTTGGCACCGTTTTATAGGAGCAGTAAACAGGCTTGTGAGTTGATCATAGAAGATTATCAAAAGACCTATGGACTCGATTATACTATTTTAAGATATGGCTCTTTGTATGGAAAAAGGGCAAACCATTTTAATTATATTTATAAAATCATTCAGCAGGCTTTGGAGGAGGGAAAGATTGTCCGGAAGGGAGATGGCGAAGAAGTTCGAGAATACATACATGTCTTAGACGCAGCAAGGTGCAGTGTCGATATCATTGCCGATGAATTTCGAAATCAATATGTAATCCTAACAGGAAATCAATCCATCAAGATAAAGGATCTTTTGAGCATAATCAAGGAAATCTTCCAAGGAAAGATATCAATAGAATATAGCCCTGCGACCGAACCGGGTCATTACGAATTAACACCATATTCTTTTAGACCGAGAGTTGCCAAAAGGATGGTTGCCAGCAGTTATTACGATTTAGGCCAGGGTATTCTGGACGTAATCCATGAGGTATACTCAAAATCAGTTAAAAATGGAAAAGATATTTCAATTATTCAAAAGATGCTGGACTTGGAGCACCCATGAAAGAAGTTCAAGCGATCTTTTTTGATTTTGATGGAGTTATTCTCGAGTCAGTAGATGTTAAGGGGTGGGCTTTTGGAGAATTATTTAAAGACTATCCCGAGCATGTGGATGAAATCGTATCTTTTCATTACGCGAACGGCGGCATGTCCCGTTTTGACAAGTTCCGTTATTTTTATAAAAATATATTCAAAAAACCCCTTGACGACAAAGAATTTACAAGACTTTGTGAGGAATTCGGTCGAATAGTGTATCATCGTGTTTTGGAGTGTAATTTCGTTCCAGGTGCGCGGGAGTTTATTCATAAATACAGCGAAAAAATCCCTTTATTTATTATTACTGGAACACCGCACGACGAGATAATTAAAATTGTGGAAGCAAAGGAATTGGATCAATATTTCAAGGGTGTTTTCGGCTCTCCCACCCCTAAAGGACTATGGGCCAAGAAAATACTTGAGGAGTGGCGATTGGGAGCTACAAAAATTGTTTTTATCGGAGACGCCATGAGCGATTATTATGCTGCGAAGGAAAATGGACTATGCTTTGTTGCAAGGGTTAAGGATTCGGAAAACGATATTTTCGAAGATAAAAAGGTTGATGCCAAGATTACAGATTTGTTTGAGTTGGATACATTATTTCAGAAGTTAGTTCTAACCTAAAGGTAACGCAATGAAATTATTGACAACATATAAACATAGATTTTTTAGTAAATTATTCTTACTCTATAGATTATGTCGTGCAATTAAACTTCCATCCAGTGCTGAAGATATTATTAGACAAAAAGAAATATGTAACCAATTAATTCTTCTGCACTTAATTAATGGCGCACAAAGATCGTTTGCCTCATCTTATTGTTGGTTGGACAAGGTGAATGTTGAAATTAAATTACCTTACCCTGTTGAATTCAATATTAGGGACAAAGTCCATCTGTCGTTTCTAAATGCTGATTCCAATGACCCATTACTAAGCATATTAAGAAGATTTTCCGCGGAAAATACCGCATTCTTGGACATCGGAAGTAATATAGGTTTCTACACCTATTTCTATCTAATGATGGGGGATGGGAATAAGGCATTTTCATTTGAGCCTAATCCTTCGGTGGTCAAATTGCTAAAGACTAATATTGGGAATATTGCTTCAAGCATTTTTGAGATCGCTGTATCTGATTCTTCAGGGAAAACATGTTTTTATTTTGATGAAGGCAAAAGCGGCAGAGGTTCACTTGAGCGAAATTATTTCCGTAATAAAATAGAAGTCACAAAAGATAGGTTAGATAATGTATTACCAATAAACAAAATGGAATTTGATAGATTCATAATAAAAATTGATGTCGAAGAGCATGAGCCTTTAGTTTTAAAGGGAATGAGTGAGTGGTTGTATGATAAGCGGCCGAAGCTAATATATTTAGAAGCCAGGCCAGATACCATAGATGAAATATTCGGTATTCTCAAGGTCCATGGATACAGGATAGTGGATGAAAGGTTGAGATTTTTGAATGACCAGAAAACTCATGACTATATTGCTGAAATAAAGAGAAAAAAATATAGTAATGTTACTTTTGTCAATGATTTTAGCATTTTTAAGGAAGATAGTAGAACGATTCCAGAATAATATTGCAACAGGTCATTAGTTGCTTTACGTTGGAAACGGCGGGGGAAAGTGGTCTTGATCCGATATCATCTGCTTGATCATAGCTATGTTAGTTGAGAATCGCTATACTAGAATTTGAATGCATACGGACAAGTCTGCTCAACGACCATTCGCCGAAATGTTCTATGAAAAAATGTGGTATCATATAAAAAATTTCCGCCCACTATTATGCCATAGCTTCCTTTGATGGCTATGGTTGTTGAGCCTTTACCTAAGAGATTTTTGCACAACTGCCATTTTGAGCGCGATGCTTCACTTCGTGTCCGTATGCGGCGTCAGGCTTCAAATTTTGCACGAAGTGAAGCATCAGCGCTATCCTCGAAATACCTATGTATTCCTCCGGTTGCACGAAGTGAAGCGTCAGCGCTATATTCTCGCTGTCCTTGCCTGACAAAAAAATGTCACGTTGTGCAAAGGTCTCCTAATTTCAGGGAAATAGCTTTGTATGGGGTTAAGAGAAAAAGTCTTTTCAGGTTTGCGTTATAGTGCGCTGACAAAGTTTTTCGAAACTGGTTTCAGTTTTGTTCTAGCGATCATTATGGCAAGGTTGTTAGGCCCAGAAGTGTTTGGACTAATAGCCATGGTCGTTGTTTTTACTGGCATTAATGAATTGTTTGTCAATTTTGGTACAGAAGACGCCATTATTAGGCACAAAAGAAGTGACAGATCGTTCTTAAGCTCAATTTTTTGGCTCAATACGGCAGTTGGTATTGTTGTTTTTTCCATTCTCTTGTTATCTGGAGAACTCATTGCCAATTTTTATGGATATCCGATTCTTCGTTGGATTGTTTACTTA
>SDBS01007165.1_pt1 | contig 10849 bp, 7 predicted proteins | sample 2277091 | NCBI WGS metagenome assembly SDBS01 (sample SAMN10404972, study PRJNA504765) | marine sediment metagenome | isolation source: marine sediment core GS10_PC15, 163 cmbsf | place: Arctic Ocean: Southern Knipovich Ridge | collected 2010 | reverse complement strand
TCCTGCGCCCTGGCCGATCTCACCGGTGACGGGAGGCTCGAGGTGGTCGTGCCGGGGATGGATGGCAATTGCCATATATTCCGATACGACGGGTCCTCCCTGCCGGGATGGCCGAGGGAATACTCTTCCAGCGGCGGGACAGAATCCTCGCCGGTAATCGCGGATATCAACGGCGATGGAAGCCTCGATATCATCCTTGGAGGAGAGAACGGCAGGATCAGCGCGTGGGATATTTATGGAAATCACCTCGCTGGATTCCCGATACAGCTGAAGAACTTCATCAGAGGCACGCCCGTGGTCAGGGACATCGATCTTGACGGTGATCTCGAACTGATCGCCGCCTGCTGGGACGAGAACATCTACATATGGGATCTCGATGCTGAGAACTACTACGGATGCGTTCAGTGGAACGGGTTCCACGGAAACAGTTTCAACAGCGGCTGGAAGGAGCTTGTGGCGAGTACGGACGCGGGGGTGACTGCATGGATGTACGAACTCACAGGCAGCAGTCTCCGGCTCACATGGTCGGTCGCTGGTAGTGAGGAGGAGTGGGATCTGCTGCGCCGCTCGAAGGATGAGGAATTCCAGCTGGTGGCATCCGGCCTTCGGAAGGACGGGGCGGGGACGATCACCTGGACAGACGCGGCGGTAGAGGAAGGGCTCTTCTACGAGTACCGGCTGGAATCGGAGGGCGGCCTGAACAGGGCGGAGACCGGGTGGATAGAGGTCCCCGTGGTGAACGCAAGGCTCTATCAGAATCATCCGAATCCGTTTAATCCCGGCACGACGATAGCGTTTACCGTTCCCGGACAGTCTTCCGTGAGAAGAAACGCATTGTTGAGTATCTACGATGTAAGGGGTATCCTCGTGAAGACACTGGTCAACGGTCCGGTTGCCGGAGGCAGGCACGAGGTGAGCTGGGATGGCAGGAACAACCGCGGTGCCGGTGTGTCCAGCGGTGTTTACTTCGCGAGGTTCGCGACAGGTGGTTACAGTTCGGTGAGAAAAATGGTGCTCGTCAGATGAAAATGAGAAGAATGTACATGCCGCTGTTTCTGTCACTCGTTCTGTCTGTTTCAAGCTGCGGCGACGGGGGTCCGGTCAAGAGGTCCTGGGGGAAGATGAAGGGCCTCGACAAGGTCGTCGGCAACATGAACGATGATTCGTATTCCACGGGCAGGACCCAAGAGTCGAGGCTCAACGCGCTGGGTCACCCTGTCCATATGACAGACTTCGAGGGACGATTCGTCTGGTCGGAATATGCCGCGACATGGTGCGCCATATGCGCAAAGCAGACGCCCGAGACGCAACAGGTCGAGGCTGAGCATGACGGGATCGTCTTTCTCACCGTGATGACGGGAAAGAGCAACGCCTATGACGATCACGCGACTGTCGAGACGGCAAAGCAGTGGGCCGGCAGGTTCCATCTCGATCCGGAACGGGTCATCGCCGCCGAGCTGTGGTACAAGACCGTTCCGGAGCACCGTTTCTATTCTCCCCGGGGACATACCCTCTTCGTCCATGTCGGATACCTTTCGGCCGGCCAGATAAGGGAAGTCATCGAATACTACAGGACCGGCTGGAAAGCCTGGGCGGAGACGGGCAGGAAGGCGAAGTGGATGTCGTAAAAGCAGATAGCACTGACCGATGAGACGGCACATATCCGGGAGGGAGATGATGATGTCAAAGAGAAGCTTGATTTTTGTGGTTATAGTGTTGCTGACAGCCGGTGTGGCGGATCCGGTACTGAGTAATACAGGGACGATCGACGAGGTTCTCGGCGGGGACCTGGTCCGGATCGGAGATTCTTTTATTACCCGGCTGACCGGGATAAAAGCACCACCCCGCAATGAGATCATGGGATACAGGATCTATGATTTCACGAAGAGGGAGATCGAAGGGAAGAAGGTCAAGTTCATCACCTGGACCACCGATAACACAGCTGCGGGAATCGTGCGCGACGGGAACGACCACGCGTTCGTCCAGATATACTACGGCAAGGGGATGGAAACGAGCTTCAACGAGGTTCTGCTGAGAAAGGGATACGCCAGGGTGGACAAGGACTTCCTGCCCGACGACCTGAAGCATTATCTCGAACTTGAGAAGGAAGCGCGCGAGAAGGGCCTCGGCATCTGGGCCGAAGAGAAGTAGGTCTCCGCTATTCTTCGATCCTCTGTCCGGCGAGCCACGGCATCGTGTGATACTGGATGAGCTTGGTGCAGGTCGAGTTGCTGAGGGCGTAAGTCCCGACGCCGGCAAATATCCCGCCCCTGGCTGTCAGTGATCCGAAAGCGAAGTGCGTATCTGCGAGTCACTTTCAACACGCAAGGGACCCTTCCGAACAATACATTGGTAATACTGCCCGATCGGGAGTATATTGTGTCAGCAGCCTGTCTCCATATTCCCTTGCCGGTCTCATTCCCTGGACACATATCGGTACTGGAACCTGGTCCCGGGCTTTGACCTGGAACTCAATCGGCAAGGGAGACCCACCGTTGAATATATTGCTTATAGCGCCGGATTTCCCCGGCACATTCTGGAGCTTCATCCACGCGCTGAAGTTCACAAACAAGAAATCATCACATCCGCCCCTGGGCCTGCTGACCGTATCTTCGCTCCTCCCTGAAACCTGGCAGCGGCGTCTTGTCGACCTGTCTGTAACAAAACTCAGGGACAAGGATATAGAGTGGGCCGACATGGTCTTCATCGGGGCGATGTCGATACAGAGGGATTCCGCGATCGAGATCATCGACAGGTGCAGAAGTCACGGCAAGAAGATAGTCGCGGGCGGACCGCTCTTTACCGCCTCTTATGACGAGTTCGAGGGTGTCGATCATTTTGTGCTCGACGAGGCCGAGATCACGCTGCCGCTCTTTCTCGCCGACCTGGAGCGGGGTGAGCCCAAACCGGTCTACCGGGCCGATGAGCGTCCTTCTCTGGCTCTGACGCCGATGCCGGACTGGGACCTCATAAGGATGAAGGACTACATGACGTTGAGCGTGCAGTACTCGAGGGGCTGTCCCTTCGACTGCGAGTTCTGCGATATCTCTGTACTTTTCGGACGGAAGGTCAGGACAAAGAGCGCGGAAAACCTGATCGGCGAGATGGAGGAGCTCTACCGGCGCGGATGGCGGGGACCACTCTTCTTCGTCGACGACAATTTTATCGGCAACAGGGTCAAACTCAAGCGAGAGGTCCTGCCGGCGATGATTGAGTGGCAGGAATCGAGGAAATATCCCTACTACCTGACGACCGAGACCTCGATCGATCTGGCTGACGATGACGAACTGATGGAGATGATGTCGAAGGCGGGATTTTCCTCGTTGTTCGTGGGAGTGGAGAGTCCGAACGATGAGAGCCTCAAGGAATGCAACAAGGCGCAGAACAGGGGCCGCGACATGATTGCCAGCATCAGGAAGATGCAGAGGGCGGGCTTCGAGGTCCTCGGGGGGTTCATCATCGGGTTCGACAGCGATCCGCCGGCGATTTTCGACCGGCTCAGTGAATTCATCAAGGAAAGCGGCATCGTGACGGCAATGGTCGGGCTGCTCAACGCCCCGCGCGGCACGAAACTCTACCAGCGCCTCAAGATCGAGGGGAGGCTCCTGAATAACATCTCGGGAGACAACACCGACATGACGATGAACTTCATCCCGAGGATGGACAGGAGCAAGCTCATAGAGGGGTACCGTAAGATCATAAACGATATCTATTCGGCCAAGCCGTACTACAGGCGGATCAGGGACTTCTTGAGAGATTTCGAGCCGCCAAAGGGGCAGGCGTCGAGATTCAGGCCGGCAGATGTCATAGGCCTCCTTAAATCGATGTTCAGGCTCGGCCTGGTCGACAGGGGCAGGATAGAGTACTGGAAACTCTTCACCTGGACCCTTGTCAGAAGGCCGAGGCTTTTCCCGCTCGCTATTACATTCGCCGTCTACGGGCTGCACTTCAGAAGGGTCTTTGAGCCCCTGATAATGAAGTGATCGACTGAGAACAGACGGCAAGCTGGAATCCAGGCAATTTCTCCATCCTTGAAGATTTTCAGAAAAATCTCATTTGGGGGTTGTATTTTCGGATGATTGTGCTATATTCTCGGCGAAACGGATGGATTCGGGATTGATTTGTTTCGGTTGACCGAATAAGGACGATGAACGAGACCTGTCTAGTTGATCTTCTCTATTAGGGGACTTGCTAATATTCCGGAAAAATATCTGTTTGGTGTTTTTTTTGTTTGAGGCCTACTAGGAGGCTATTTGGTATGAAGATTTATGTAGGAAACATGTCTTTTGACACGGAAGAAAGCGATCTCAGGAAAGCTTTCGAAGAGCACGGATCGGTTGATTCCGTAGCCATCATCACGGACAGAGACACTGGCCGTTCCAAGGGATTCGGTTTTGTCGAGATGTCTGATGACACTCAGGCCCAGGCAGCTATCGACACGATGAACGACAAAGAGTTCATGAGTCGTACGCTCAAGGTCAACAAGGCACGTCCTCGCAACGACAACCGCGGCGGTGGCGGTGGCGGCGGCGGTGGCGGTCGTGGCGGATTCGGTCGCGGCTACTAGAGCACTAGCTCGATAGCAACCGGTTGCTGCAGACAGGGCGGCTGACCGGTCCATATAAAGAGGGAAGCTGGATACCCGGCTTCCCTCGACCTTTTTCAGGTCTGATGTGGTGTGCGGCGCAGTTTCCGCCAGGAACCTCTTCAGACAGTATCGTTAGCAGGGCTCCACACTTCTGACAACCGCTCGCAGATGTGCTCGAGGAGCTCTCTGTCTTCCCACGAGAAGGGCCCGAGTTCGTGTGAGTCTATGTCTATCTGGCCGACGATCTTCCCATCGCTGAATATCGGAACGACGATCTCCGAAACGACGTTGGGCGCACAGGACAGATAGTTCGTCACCTTCGACACGTCCTGGATGATGATCGTCTCTCCCGAGGCGGCGGCCTGTCCGCAGATACCCTTTCCGAAAGGTATCCTCACGTGTTCTGTCTCGGCGCCGACGAATGGTCCGAGCACGAGCTCTTCCTTGTCCGCATCCTCGACGAGGTAGAATCCTACCCAGTCGTAATATTCGATCTCGTTCGCGAGAAGGATGGTGATCCCTTCGAGCTTTTTCTCCAGCGAGCCGCTGGCAGCGAGAATCATGTCTATGCCGGATCGGATCGATGCAAAAAGTTCTTTCTTCTCGTTCATCCGTTTTTCCTTCTGTTCGGTGCCTGAGATCCTCGGCTATTTACGCAATTGCCGTACCAGAATCGTGCCTGTCGGGATTATAGGGCTGTTCGTGCTATCGGAGAAGTATCATCTTCTTCGATTCGCTGAAAGTGCCGGCTTCGATGTGGTAGAAGTAGACACCGGATGCGGCCGCATCGCCGCCGTTCCCCGTGCCGTCCCAGTCGACCGAATTGACTCCCGCCGGGAAATCGCGGTCGACGAGGAGCTTGACCGGCCGTCCGGCGACGTCGAAGACCGTGATCCTGATTCTCGATGCTGACGGCATGTACCATCCGATCCGGGTCCCCGGATTGAAAGGATTGGGGTAGTTCTGGAAGAGCGAGGCCGGCACTACCGGCACCTCCATCAATCCTGTCTCGAAGAGTATCTCCATACCGAGGCCCCTGTCGAGATAGACACGGTAATTATGGGTCGAACCGGGCGCGACGTCCTCGTCGTCATATCCGTAGACAGTCACTCCGTCGATCACGGGGATCCTCATCAGCTCCCGGCAGCCCTCAATGGCGTCGGGGCAGCGCAGGATGACGAATTCACCGGCCCCGGCCAATTCCGTCACGGTCCAGGATAGTTTGATTTCGGAAGGATGGGCCCCGGCGGCGTATTCTTCCACGATCCGGGGACCGTCATGCGGAGAATAGCTCCACAGGTCGTAGATACGAGGCGCTCCGGCGATGACACTTGCCTGGATCCATGCCGGCGCGTCGAGACGGCCATCCGCCCAGGTCGTCCAGACCGCCCCGGAGAAGGTGGAGAGGGAATCGGACCATTCCATCACGGGGACCGCCTCGAAACGCGCCTCTGCCGTGGCCGGATCCCAGGTGATCCTGAAATCATACAGCCCCTTGGGGAGTACCGTTCCAGTGAACTGTGTGGTCGATGAGTACCAGGCGCGTGAGACCTTTCCTCCATCGATGAGCAGCCCGAGGGCGAGGTTGCCGTGGCGCCCGTCGTGCCTGTCGGGAGGCGTCCCGGTCAGGCCAATCGCGTATTCCCTGCCGAAGCCCACGTCTACCCTGAATACCCAGGACCGGATCTCATCGAGGGTCTCTTCTCGGGTTGTGATCGCAGCTGACGTCCATGAGATGTCGTCTGTCCCGCGGAGATAGCCGTCGAGGGTCGTATACCAGAAGGCCTCGTTGATATTGACCCAGCCGTATGGAGAACCTGGAAGGCCGTTCAACCTGTCGTGTGTCAGAGACGAATCGTAGGTCTGTGTAACGGCGTACCTGACAGTCATCGAATCGAGCACCCGCCCGTCCGTCACGCTGAGGACAGCAGAGTAAAGACCACCGTTACCGTCTCTTGTGATCCACCTGTAAGTGTTGTCGTCGCGGAGGAACCGCGGATCCTCGAAGTGCCACTCGAGCTCATTCTCGCCGTCGTAATCGGCGGAAATATCGAATTCTATCGTATCGCCTTCCATGACGACCATATCCTGCGGGTGATGGATCATGAGAAGCGCTGGAGTAGGTTTGACGGACCAGACGTCGAAAACGGCAGAGAACTGGTTGTACAGATTCATCTGGATATGGAGGATGTCGGCAAGCTCGACGCTCTCGGTGATGCTGAGGACGGGAGGATCGAAGCCGGAAAGCGGGGCGTCGAATACAGAGACCGAATCGAAGTCGAAGGTCATTTCGGAACTGATCCTGTCGATCATGATGCGCATATCATAGATTCCCTCGGGCAGCGCGGCCGACCAGTGTCCTTCGTTTCCCGCGTCCCATGACGGGCAGAGTGTCCCGGTCGAGTCAACAAAGATCCCGAATGTGATGTTGTTATGACTGTAACTGCTGAAATCGGGAGGGACTTCCGTATATCCGATATAAAACTTGGAAAGGTCGTTTCTGTCGATCCTGGCTATCATCATGAGGGTGTCCGCCGTCTCGTCGAAACGTATCCCCGAGATTATCGAGGCGCGAAAGCCTATGTCGGGCAGTCCCGCCACCAGACCGTCAAAATACGATAACCAGCCGACGAGATTGGAATGCCAGTCAAATTCCGGGTGCTCCCCGTAGGCCATGCGATCGTGTATGAGATCGTCTGTCCGGCCGGGTGCATACGCAAGGGCGAGGATGGCGAAAGACATGACAAGGACGATGAGTATCAATCTGTGTATTTCGGGTTTCCTGCAGGTCATAGCGTTGTTCATCATGGCCGGGTTCGAGTATGGACCATAGCTATATCATCGGACCTGGTGGGGACCTTAATAATCTAACAGGGAGCAGGTGATTAATCCAGAGATATGCCCGGTGAAAGTGCCGGGGCGGGCAGCCGGGTCAATTTTTTCGAATCGCCGCGGCGCTCTTGCGGCCGTCCATCATCACCGAGAGAGGAGTCTCGGTCTTCACATGGATAAAGAATCCGGTCCGTTCGATGACGGGCAGGGAGGAAAGCCAGCCCCAGTCGACGAAGCTGTCCTTCGAGGCATGCGGGACGGAGAAGTAGCCGACCCCCTTCGAAGTGATGTTGTGGAAGAAATGGGAACCGAGAGAGGCGTCGAAATGGAAGTCCTCGAGCTCGACCTCGGCGATGACCTGCGCGTTCGAGATATCCGACCATCTGACGGGGATACCGAGGAACCTGTCCCTTGTTCCCCATCTGCCGGGGCCGAGAAGGATGTATTTTTCTCCGCGCTCTCTCATCTTCGCGTTGAGTTTTTCGAGCTCCGCTTTCATCTCGAGTGTACGGCTCCTGTCGAACTTCTCAATGTCGGCGTAGATGATGTGATGGAGATCACGGATTATGCCGTTGCCCATCGCGTGCTCCGAGTACAGGACCATCTCTTCCCTGTCGATACCTTCGAGATCGAGCCTGTAGTCCTTCATGTCTCCCAGAAGCGGTTTGATCTGCAGGATGTAGAAGTTGCTCCTGCCGTCCGGACCCCTGGTGAGATCGACGGCGAATTCTATCTGGACGGGCATCCCCATCGAGCTGGTGATGATCTCGAGCACCGCCTCGAGGATCTTGGGGAGAGGGAAGTATCCGTATTTCAGAATGGATGCGAAGTTCATTACGCGGGGGCCTGAGTGATGTGTTCCCGACTTCATGCTTCCGGAGTTCATATCCCAGACCGAGATCAGGTGTTCCGCGGTTCCGTCACTTTCCGCCTCCGAGATATCAAGAGTCGTCATGGTCGAGTCGCTGCCCGCTTTCAGATCGAATCCGGCGTTAGCGAGATCGATCGCGTAGAAACGTGTCTGGGTCTCCTTGAGCATGTCTTCCTGGGAGATGAAATCCATCTTCGGATATTTCGGGCAGAACCGCCACGACCTCTCGCCCTCGACGACGTACCTGCCCATCCCAAGTCCCAGCAGTGCGATCCCGTCCTCCGGCTTGAGATACGAAACGGGGTAGTAGTTGTACGACTGGGCCAGGCCTGAAATGTGCGGGTAGAACCTGCTGCCGTGCCCGGTCCCCGCGACTCTCTGCAGCAGGACGGCCATCTTCTCCTCGCCGATCTTGTAGTTTACCGCCTCGAGGTATGAGCGCGCGTCGCCCGAGTAGACAGAGGCATATACAAGCTTGACAGCCTCTTCCAGATGCCGCAGGCGGATGTCGAAGTCAGGTTCGTTATTGGGAAGAAAATATGTCTCGTAGATGCCCGAGAAAGGCTGGGATTTTGAATCCTCGAAAAGACTCGACGACCTTACCGCGAGTGGATAATCGGCATGTTTGAGGTAGAGAGCGAGGTTGTCTCTCAGCTCGGGGGAAAGCCCGGCATCGAGGAAGGCAGTTACGATATCGTCGGGCATTTCGCCGCCGGTCAGCTTGTCGACGAATTCGTTGTCCTCCATGAAATGGTCGTATTCCTCGGTGCCGATGATAGCGGTGCGGGGGATGACGATGTTTACGTCGGGGTGGATCATGAAGAGCTCACGGTTCTCGATCAGCATGTTCAGGAAGACCATCCCGCGGCCCTTGCCGCCGACCGATCCGCCTGAAAGCTGGAAGAGATTTTCCTCCCCGGAGATGACGGATTCATCGAAATGGATGACCTTGCCTCTCGTCTTCTGCCGATGGACGATATTGCAGATCTCGATCAGGTGTCTTCTCAGTTCATCGTATGAGGAAAAGTCCGAGATCTTCAGGGGCTGGATGAACTTCGCGACCTGGATCTCGCCCCTTGCCATCAGCCAGCTCGAGAAATGGTTGCGTTCGGAGTGATAGATCAGTGATTCGTCGGGGACGGTGTGCAGAAGGTCCCTGAACTCGGCCATCTTCGCGGCCCGCGCGATTTTTTTCCCCGACCTGTCGCGAAAGACGAAATCCCCGAATCCGAGGTGGTCGAAGATAAAGGCCGTCAGATCGTGCGAGAGGTTCTGGGAGTTCTTGTTGAGGAAAGAAGCCTTGAGCCCGTTGGCAAGGGAAACGTTATCTGGATTGGACGACTGGAGCAGGACCGGCAGAGAATTGATCTCTTTCTTGAATTTCTCGACCAGTTTTATCCCGGCCCGCTCGTCGACCTTTCCCTTCCGCGGAAACTTCACATCGGATATTACGCAGAGAAGGTAATCGCGGTACCTGTCGAATATCTCGACTGCTTCCTCGTAGTTGTCGGCGATAAGCACTTTCGGCCTCGTTCTCATCCGCAGGAGCTTCTTCATCTCGTCGAGGTTCTCGTCGGCGATCAGTTTCTGCGTCTGCTTCATGATCTCGGTATTGAGGACAGGGAGGTAGCGCGAGTAGTAATGTATCGAGTCCTCCACGAGGAGGATGACCCGCACGAGCCCGATCCGTGTGTCGTTTACGACGTTAATCTTATCCTCGATATACTTGATCATGGCGAGCAGGACCTTCGCGTCCCCGTTCCATGTGAAGATCCTGTCGAAGAGCCGGAGGCGATCCCCCTCGTGCTCGATCAGCGCGAGATCCTTGTCGTCACTGAGCAGCAGCAATATGGGGATGTCGGAGTTTTTCTCCCTGATCTTAGCGCAGAGATCGAAAGGGCTCATCTCGTCGATGCGCATCGTGAGGATGATCATATCGAACCGGCGCTTGTCGAGCATCGCGAGCGCCTCTTCGCCGAAGGCGACGCTCGTCACGCGAGGCGCTGTCGAGAGATTGAGCTGGTAGTACTCGCCGAAGATAAGCTCGGTGAGTTTGCCTTCCTGTTCGAGGATGAAAGCGTCATAGATCGTAGCTACGAGCAGGATCTCCCTGACCCTGAACTGCATCAGGTCGTGGTAGATCTCATCGTCAGACTTGTAGCTCGTGAAGAGCCTGGAGATCATCTCCTTGTACATCTCGCGGTCCTCGGGCCGGGGTGACGGTCAGGGTGCGGACTGGAAGAGTGTATGGCAAAGGACGCCGGCAGTCAACCGGCAGACGTCCGGCTGCACATCGCCTATATAAAGAGAGGGACCCTTTGCGGGCCCCTATATTGCAGTATTTTACATTCTGTTCAGTTATCCGGCTCATAATGGAATCCAAGATCGACCTGGCCTCCGTCCACGACATTGTCGGTCCTTGTCGTCATCGTGTGCGCATTGACTCACCCAAACTGTTACTTTACGCCGGTCGTTGCCTCAATAGAATGTTACCCGGACAATAACCGGGGAGGCAGACAATGAGGCAGATCAGTATGAAGACCCGCCGGGAGATCCTG
>SDBS01007164.1_pt1 | contig 10849 bp, 11 predicted proteins | sample 2277091 | NCBI WGS metagenome assembly SDBS01 (sample SAMN10404972, study PRJNA504765) | marine sediment metagenome | isolation source: marine sediment core GS10_PC15, 163 cmbsf | place: Arctic Ocean: Southern Knipovich Ridge | collected 2010 | reverse complement strand
CTCGTCCAATGCGGCCTTCATCCCTGTCCAGATCCTTCTTGGCCTCAGCCCACGACGCAGAGTGTTTAGAACCAAATACTTATAAAGCGGCTCTACAAACCCAACCCAACCCAACCTCATCCGATTTATAATTAATTAATCGATTAATTAGTTTAAAAATTAACATTTAAATTAAGATATTATAAAATACTTATTTAATAAAAAGGTAAAATCATGAAAGCAATTACTCCAGGCATATCTATCTCTAGCTCAATATATTATGCTCGACATAATGAGCATGGAGTAACATCTAAAAGTTTAGGTGGAAAATTCATTACTAAATTTACGGATTTTTGTACGATCCCTTATAGGCATCATTGAAAGTATCGTAAGAGGAGCATTCGGATTTTTTGGGCTTCTGTTCTTTGAATTCTCAGGAGCAAAATCAGAAGGTTCTTGGGCTTCTGTTCTTTGAATTCTCAGGAGCAAAATCAGAAGGAATGATTGGTGAATTTGTAGGAGAGAATCTTATGGGAGGCGCTCTTTTCTCCATTGAAGCTGTAATCCTTTCTACTTTAAGCCTTTTTTCTAAAGATTTAAATATTTAATTACAATATATAGATTCTATTTGAGTTGACATTATTAAGAATACTTAATAAAATATAGTTACTATTTTAGTTTTTATTTTATACAAAAAGGAGAAATAATAATGTCATCAATTTTTAATTTAAATCAAGAAAACGCTCCCTTTACACATTCTCTAAGGGAAGCACTACCTTTTCAAGGGTTCTTTTTCGATTATGATATCCAAAACAAAGGTGCAGGTACATCCATAGCTGTTCATATTGTTCGCTCTGCAATTACAATTGCTGCTTATGCGGGTTTTATTCTTGCTGGCCTAGTTGAAAAAGCTGTTCGCTTTACATTTGATATGATCAAAAAAGGGATTGATAAGGTTCTCACTAAAGACCAACAAGACCATATCAAGAACAAAGCTGAAAAAGTTGCAGATCAAGCTAAAGAAGTTGGAAAAGGCTTTTACCAAAAGCACTTTGCTCCTTTGTTTAACAAAAACGCAGCTTAAGTTTTGATGGTCCAATCAATTGGGGCCTTCCCCCATTTTTTGAGATATTGATTGCCCTTCGAGAAATGGCGACAGCCAAAAAAGCCATAGTGGGCTGAATAGGGCGATGGGTGTGCAGATGTGAATACAATATGATGAGTCTGTGCAAGCAGGTGATCACATTTTTCTTTTGCTGATTTTCCCCAAAGCATGAATACAATCGGATCTTTTCGCTCAGCGAGTTTAGCAATCACTGCATTCGTGAATTCTTCCCATCCTTTGCCGTAATGGGACTTCGGCTGGCCACTGCGCACAGTGAGTGTGGCATTGAGAAGAAGAACACCTTGCTTGGCCCATGAAGTGAGACAACCTGTTTGGGGAGGAGAAATTTTGCAATCATCTTCGAGTTCTTTGAAGATGTTTTTCAATGATGGTGGCGGAGGAATTCCACAAGGAACGCTAAAACTCATTCCATGAGCCTGGCCCGGTCCATGGTAGGGATCTTGACCCATGATGACAACCTTGACATCTTTATAGGGTGTATGGCCAAAGGCATGAAAGATGAGCGGCTGTGGTGGATAAACCACTTGGCCGCTCTTTTCTTCTTTTTCTAAAAATTTCTTCAGCTCTTTGATATAGGGCTTAGAAATTTCATCTGTTAGGACTGCATGCCAGTTTTTCGCGAGTTGCATAGGAAAGAGTTTAACTCACTTGATGGTTTCCTACAAGCGATTGACTTTTAGCTTTATTCACTATAGGCTTATTAAGCCTATCTCGCAATATCTGGGTGTAGCGCAGCTTGGTAGCGCGCTTGCATGGGGTGCAAGAGGTCGGAGGTTCGAATCCTCTCTCCCAGATTACCTTACTCGTATTTATCCCCCTTTTCTACTATCGCTCTAATTAAATTTGCGTTAGCATTAAGTTGTTTCTGACATTTTTTAATATCATCATCAATACGATTATCCAAAGGTTCTCTTTTATAGTTTTCCTCAATTTCTGAGAGACTTTTTTCAATTATTGGTAACATTCTATTTTTGACAATTTTCAAACTGTTTTTTTGTGATTCATTTAACTGTGGAAATTGTGGATTGGTTAACTGAATCGGTTTTTGAACTTCCATTTGTTTTTTCCTTGGGTTGTGACAAAATCTGAGACAAAATAGCAAATATGCCCCATCATTACAAGATCGAAATTTTGGATTGTGGAAAACCCTGTTGATAGCTTGTTGACAAGTTGCTGATGCATTGTTTAAAGGTGTGTTATCTTCAATTTATCTTCTGCCCATCAACAAGTTATTGACAGGGCTTTTTCTCTCTGAAAATATCAGGGTTATCAACATTTCCACAGCTCCAGAAGAAGAAGAATATAGCATATAAAGAGAGTATTCTTTAAAAAATAAGAAGCTTTGGATTAGAATCTACAATGGACATGGAAAAATTTTTACTTGACCAGTTCTTTAACTTGAAAGATTTTGCTTTAGCTCAGGTATTTGAGGAATGTCAATATGCCTGGTGTGCTTTGGCACGTCTAGAGGAATTTTTTGCTCACGTAGAGCTTGGGAAGATTGAATGTGAGATTCCCAAAGGGGCTGTTCTTGTTGATCCAGAAAAAATTTCGATTGGGAAAGGAACTATTGTTGAGCCTGGAGCCTTCATTCGCGGTCCCTGCGTGATTGGAGAGAATTGTGAAGTGCGCCATGGAGCCTATATACGCGGATTTGTCCTGGCAGGAAATGGGTGCATCATTGGCAATAGCACAGAGGTTAAATCTTCGATTTTGTTAGATGGCGTCTGCATTGCCCACTTCAATTATGTGGGGGATTCCATTTTGGGAAATCGAGTCAATTTGGGCGCGGGAGTAAAGCTTGCTAACTTGCGGCTTGACAATCAAACGATTCAGATCTCGGATGCAGGACAAAAGATTTCCACAAATTTGAAAAAGCTTGGGGCCATTATCGGAGATGATGCGCAATTTGGTTGCAATGCGGTAACCAATCCAGGAACAGTGGTGGGTAAGGGAGTTTTTTGCCATCCTTGCATGACAATTGGAGGATATATTCCTCCTAATGCAAAAGTTCGATCAACTCAAAAAATGGTGATTCAAGATTATGTTGACAGAAGTTGTTTCTAAATCTTCGTTTTTTCTTCTTCGTGACCAGATTGAAAAAGAGGTTGCGAGGAGTATTCTCTCATTTGGCCCAAAAAACAAACTGCGCGATGCTTGCGAATATGCTCTGTTAAGCGGTGGGAAGCGGCTCAGGCCCATTATTACAATGATGGTTGGGGAAGGCTTAAGAAACGACCTTGACGTGGTTCCTGTGGCCCTTTCTGTTGAATTCATGCATACGGCATCGCTCGTTGCCGATGATCTGCCCTGCATGGATAATGACGATGAACGGCGGGACAAATCTTCATTGCATAGGGCTTATGGCGAATCAACTGCGCTTCTTGCAAGCTATTCACTCATTTTTGCCGCTTACGAGAAAATTCATGAGAATGCTGAAGTGATGAAAACAGCCCCCCCGCCTTTTTCTGGTTTTGCCGGTGAGGTGTGTGCTCTTGCTTTAAAGCAAGCCAGCGTCTCCGCTGGTATTGCTGGGGCGACGATGGGGCAATATCTCGATCTCTATCCCCCCAATCAGAGTTTCGAGACGGTCAAAGAAGTGCTCTATAAAAAGACGGTCACGTTGTTTGAAGTGGCTTTTATCTTTGGATGGCTCTTTGGTGGTGGGATGCTGGGTCGACTTGATGAGGTTAAGCAATGCGCTTACCATTTCGGGATGGCCTTTCAAATTGCTGATGACTTGGGCGATCTTGTCCAGGATGAAAGGAATCACCGGGAAATCAATGCAGCTAAAGTTTTGGGCAATGAAAGGGCTCTCAATGTCTTCCAAAAAGAAATGGAGTGTTTTCAAAAACTCTTAAATGAGCTAAATCTATACACCCCATCTTTTGAAAAGTTGATCCATATGCTCAATAAAACTGCATTAGCTTACGCCCGCAGCAGCAGTCTCTGATTTTTTTTTGCGGTTTGGTAATAAGTCTTTTTCTATACATGTATCAAGGATTTGTTTTTCGATATCAGCTGTCATATCTGGATTTTTTTTCAACTCTTCGCGAGCGGCTTCCCTACCTTGTCCGAGGCGGGTTGCTCCCATGCTGAACCAGGTTCCCTTTTTATCGATGATGCCAAATTCTACGCCGAGATCAAGTATGGATCCAAACCGAGAAATTCCCTCGTTGAAGAGGATGTCAAATTCCGCAATCTTGAATGGAGGTGCGATTTTATTTTTCACAACTTTTACTTTGACTCGGTTGCCCACATCGACATTGTCACTTGATTTGATTGCTCCAATACGGCGGATATCCATCCGGACAGAGGAGTAGAATTTGAGGGCGCGGCCACCTGTTGTGGTCTCTGGATTGCCAAACACCACGCCGATTTTTTCGCGAATCTGGTTGATAAAAATCGCAGCAGTATTGCTCTTGGCTAGAGTTGCGGTGAGTTTGCGCAGGGCCTGGGACATCATGCGTGCTTGCAGACCCATGAAGGAATCACCAATATCTCCTTCTAATTCACTTTTAGGAACGAGGGCTGCAACGGAGTCGATGACAATGACGTCGACTGCATTTGAACGGGCGAGCATTTCGGCGATGTTGAGTGCTTCTTCTCCCGAATCGGGTTGGGAGATCAAGAGTTCGTCGAGATTGACTCCAATTTTGGCAGAATAAGTGGGATCAAGTGCGTGTTCAGCATCGATATAGGCAGCAATGCCCCCCATTTTTTGGGCACTGGCGACAATATGTTGGGCTAGAGTGGATTTTCCAGAAGATTCGGGGCCATAGATTTCAGTGACTCGTCCCCTTGGTACACCGCCGATCCCAATTGCAATGTCAAGAGTGATTGAACCAGTGGGGATTATGCCGATCTCGCGAGATGCTTGGTGTTTTCCAAGCGTCATCACAGCGCCTTGTCCAAATTTCTTTTCAATGTGGGACATAGCCAGTTCGAGGGCTTTTTTCTTTGCTTCGTTTGACATAGTTACTCCTTACATAGACTCTCTTAATGGTGCATTTACAAATTCATTCCACCAAGGATAGGAGCGATCTTTTTCCCTATGAGAATTCTCTTCGACTTGCACAAGCTTTAAAAAGCTTATTCCTCAGTTCCATGGCCTTCGGCCTATTCCACCTCAATTCCGCCTCAAATGTCCACTGGATATTTGAGCTTGCTCAAAATAAGGAAGGAATCGAGCCAGAGAGATCTCCTAGGAAAAAACCTCTATTCCTATTGGCGAAAGCAATTTATAAACACACTCTCAAGGTTGACGATTTTGAGCATTGTGCACAATAAAAAAATCTGCTTTACTCCCGTCTATGGGAAGGATCATTTTAGCTGGGGATATTGGGGGAACAAAAACGCATCTTGCTCTTTTTGAAGAGGGAGAAAAGCGCAAGTGGATAGTCGATGCAAAGTTCAAAAGTGCAGATCATGAAACTTTGCGCAGCATTGTGAAGGAGTTTTTGGCCGGCCATCCGGGATATGATATAGAGCGAGCTTGTTTTGGAATTGCAGGCCCTATCCAAGATCGTAAATGCAAGGCCACCAATCTTCCTTGGATTATCGATGCTGATTTGATTGAGAAAGAAGCAAATATCTCTCATGTTTCTCTCATCAATGATTTAGAAGCAAATGCCTATGGAATCAATTGCCTAGAAAAAAACGAATTTTTTTCGTTGAATGAAGGAAAAAAACATACAGGAAATGCTGCCCTCATTTCGGCTGGAACGGGACTTGGAGAGGCGGGGTTTTACTGGGATGGAAAAAAATATCATCCTTTTGCATGTGAAGGCGGACACTGCAGTTTTTCTCCAGAAAATGATCTTGAAGTACAGCTGTGGAGCTATCTTCGTAAACAGTATGATCATATCTCTTTTGAAAGGATTTTATCAGGGCCGGGACTCAATAGTATTTATCGCTTTTTGATTGACGAGGGAATTGAAAAAGAAGAAAAGCAAGTCAAAAAGGCGATGGAAAATACGGATCCAACCCATATCATCACTGAGATGGGAATGAAAAATGTATCGGCCTCTTGCGCGCGCGCACTCGATCTTTTTGTTGCAATCTACGGCGGTGAAGCGGCAAATTTAGCCCTTAAAATGCTTGCTGTTGGTGGGCTTTACATCGGTGGAGGCATTGCTCCTAAAATGCTCAATAAACTCTCAGAAGGAGACTTTATGAAGCGCTTCATCCAAAAAGGGCGCTTTACTTCTCTTCTTTTAAGAATTCCTGTCAAAGTAGTTCTCAATGAAAACACTGCACTCTTAGGAGCGGCTCATTATGCCCAAGAAAACAGCGGAACATGAGCGGCTCGAAGAGGGGCAGGAAAAGGTCGTTGTGCCCTGGTATAAATGGGGCCCCTATGTCTCGGAACGGAGCTGGGGGACCGTGCGAGAGGACTATAGTGCGGATGGCAACTCGTGGAAGTTTTTCCCCTACGAACTTTCCATCTCAAAAGCATATCGCTGGGGAGAAGATGGGATTGCTGGTTGGTGTGATCGTTACCAAGTACTTACCTTAGCACCCGCATTTTGGAATACGAAAGATCCCCATCTCAAAGAACGACTCTTTGGCCTTACGATTTTTGAAGGAAATCACGGAGAGGATGTCAAAGAGTATTACTATCATCTCGATGGTCTTCCTTCTCATGCCTACATGAAATATCTCTATAAATATCCACAAGGAGAATATCCCTATCAAAAGCTGCGCGAAGAAAATCTCAAAAGAGGAACCAAGGATCCGGAATATGAATTAATTGATACGGGACTTTTTAATGAGAACCGCTATTTTGACATCTTCATTGAATATGCCAAGGATACGGTTGAGGGAGTATGTATTAAAGTAGAGGCTTTCAATCGAGGTCCAGATCCTGCTCCTCTCCATTTTTTGATGCAGATGTTTTTTCGCAATCAGTGGTCATGGTCGGGCAAAGAAATTTCTCGCCCCAAAATCTCAAATGAAAAAGGATGCCTTGTTGCGGATGAGGCCGATATGCCTCAGATACAAAATCTCCCGATAGAATATCGGCTTGGCAAACGATATCTCTATGGCTCTGAAGGAGCAGAAATGCTCTTCACAGAAAATGAAACCCGCTTTGAAGAAAAAGGATATTATAAAGACGCTTTCCATCGAAAAATTTGTGATGGCGAAGAAACAACAAATCCAGAAAATGTCGGAAGTAAAGCCGCTTTACATTACAAAGTTGATGCGATCCAACCTGGAGATTCTGTAAAGTTCTTCTTTCGCTTCACAGATCAGCAGATGGAAAATCCACTTCAAGATGTGGAAGAGATCATCGCCAAACGAAAGGCGGAAGCGGATGCGTTTTATGCCTCTATTCAACCTGAAAGTGCTACCGAAGATGAAAAAAAAATCCAGAGACAAGCATTCGCCGGACAGATTTGGACGAAGCAAATTTATATCTTTGATGTGGGGCAATGGCTCAAAGGAGACAATCCAGACAATCCCCCTCCAAAATCGCGTCTTACTGGTCGGAATAGCCACTGGAAACATCTCAACTCGATGCGGATCATGCTCATGCCTGACAAGTGGGAATATCCTTGGTTTGCTGCATGGGATCATGCGTTCCATTGTATTACGTATGCTTTAATCGATCGGGAATTTGCTAAAAAGCAAATCTGGTTTCTTCTCTTTGACCAGTTCCAACATCCCAATGGGCAAATTCCTGCCTGTGAATGGGACTTCTCTGATCTCAACCCTCCTGTTCATGCATGGGTGGCTCTTCGCCTCTACCGCATGGAAGAAAAAGAAACGGGAAAAGGGGATCATGAATTTCTCGAAAAATGTTTTCACAAACTGCTACTCAATTTTACCTGGTGGGTCAACAAAGTAGACAATTCGGGCAACAACGTATTTGAAGGGGGATTCTTAGGTCTTGATAATATCACTGTCCTCGATCGTTCAGAAAAATTTCCAGGTGGGGCCATTCTGCAACAGTCGGATGGGACAGGTTGGATGGCTATGTTTGCTCTCAATCTCATGCGGATTGCGTTAGAACTCAGCAAATTCAATAAGGTCTATGAAGGGCTTGCTACCAAGTTTTTTCAACACTATGTTTACATCGCCCATGCAATGAAAAAACGGGGCAATCGCGATTATGAAATGTGGAGCGACCAGGATGGTTTTTTCTATGATGTTCTTACGCATCCCGATGGAACTTTTACCAAGTTCCGGGTCCGTTCTCTAGTGGGTCTCATTCCTCTCTTTGCTGTGGAAATTCTCCATGAAGATTTTATGGAAAAACATTCTGAATTCTATACCAATTTTCAGTGGTTCATGAATAATCGCAAAGATCTTGTCGAACCTTGTATCATTCCCACTATCAAAGATGGAAAAAAACATTATGTCTGCACACTCATGAATGCTAAACAACTGCACAGCGTTCTCAAATATGTCTGGGATCCAGATGAATTTCGTGGAACTTATGGCCTTCGCAGTATGTCACGTTACCATGAGAAAAATCCCTTTGTCTTCCAGGAAAAACAAGTGGGCTATGAGCCATCTGAATCGCTCTATACAGTTAAAGGAGGCAATTCCAATTGGCGTGGGCCTATTTGGATGCCGACTACATTCCTTCTCGTTGAATCTCTTTCTAAATTGGCAGAAGCTTTTGAAGAAGATATCACTATCCAAGCAGGAAAAGAACCACCAATTGGCATTGCCTCGATGGCAAAAGATTTTGCTGATCGTACGATCCAGATCTTTACTCTAAATAAAGAAGGAAAACGACCTGTCTTTGGTCCGCATTTTCTCAAAGCCCAAGATCCCAACTGGCGTGATTACATTCTCTTTCATGAATATTATAATCCTGAAACAGGCCAAGGTCTTGGCGCTTCTCACCAAACTGGTTGGAGCGCACTTGTCGCCAACTTCATCCAAGAATTTAGAACATGAACTTCAAGGCCAAAGTCCACCCTTGCGTATCAAGTGTTCCACGGCGTTGGTGAAAGACATTTTGTCCACTGGGAGCATTTGCAGTATCTCCAATGCGGACAACGCGCCAAAGTTGGTTCTGATGGAAAAAAAGATGGCTTTCCCATCCGAGTTTTGCTGTGAAGCCATATTGACAATCGCAAAATAGAGCAGACCATTGGATCCCAAGGTCGATATCGACGATTGCACGAGAAGCGCGAAAATGGGCCTTAGAATCGAGTATTTTTGATTTGGAATAGGGAGAGATGGCTAGACGGTTATTTTCGTCATGAGCGATGTCAAAACGGCCATAGATGACACTGGCAGCAAGGTTGCTATAAAGAGCCCAGCCGCATTCGAAATTCCAAATGCCACTCAAACCACTTCGCAGACCAATCCCTTTATAATCATTTTCAAGATGTACTTCATTGTTGAAAGGATCTTGAGAGGGATTCATGCGAGGGCTCCAGCTTCCCCCTTTATGTTCAAGATCATAATCTTGGTTGATCGAGAGATAACGCAGACCTACATAAGGGCGAATGGAAAGCCGTTTGCTTACCCAATAAGCGCGACCCAACTCGAAATCGATGAAGTCGAGATCGAATTTCCAAATGGCTTCTATGTCGCGCGCAAAGTTGATTTCTCCTTGCGCTGGTGAAAATGCTGACCAGAGTGTGATGAGAGTTTGATTGTCATCAACCTCTGCTTCTACATGGGTGAATGAAGAAGGGGAAAAATGGGTCCATGTGAGATCGAGATCCCACCCATCGCATGTTGTATTGTAGCCGAGACCAAATTTGAAGCCGAATTCCCATTTGGATTTCGGTGTTTCGAAATCATCATCGATGAGGTTGTTGATTTCTTGGATTTCAGGTGGCAGAGGATTGATGACGGGAATCGAAACAGAATTGCGAATGGCAAATTCCATTCCATCTTGATGCCCACTCCAATAAAATCCTGAAACAGTAAATACCCATTCTCCATTGCAAGTTTTGGGATAAACGGGTGCGTTTGCAATGGTTTCATCACAAGAACAAAACCCGCTGGATCCTATAAAAAAGGCAATAAGGATCCAAGGAAGCTTCTTTGGATCCTTAAGTAAGAACATAATTAGAATTCGAATTGAATAGTGAGTGTCCATCCTTGAGTATCAAGAGTTCCTCTACGCTGGAAGAACACATTTTCTCCATTGTCATTAGGAAGAGCAGCGACAGATACATCGCCAATACGATTGACTCGCCACATTTGGTTTTGATGGAAGAAGAGATGATGTTCCCAACCGAGCTGAATGGTAAATCCATATTGGCAATCACAAAGTAGAGAAGCCCATTGAATTCCAAGAGCTAGGTCAAGCATTGCACGTGAAGCACGGAATGACTCTTTGGTCTCGAGAATTTTGATTTTATCGTATGGACTTTCTGCCCTGCGATTCTCTTCATCATGATCTAAATCGAATCTTCCGTAGACAATCGAAGTGGCGAAGTTGCCATAGATGCCCCATCCACAGCCAAAATTCCAAACAGTATCAAATCCTGCGCGGACTCCCACACCTTTAAAATCATTATCGAGATCGACTTCATTGTTGAAGGGATCTTGGTTAATAGAGGTGCTACGTCGTGACCAACTTCCTCCCTTATGTTGGATTTCAAAATCTTGATCGATGAAAGCAACGCGAAGGCCTACAAAAGGACGGAAAGAGAGATATTTGCTTGTCCAATATTCTCGCCCCAATTCGAGATCAACAAGATTGAGCTGCAACTTCCAATGTGTTTCAATATCTGTTGCATAAAGAACACTGCCTTGTGCAGGTGCAAA
>SDBS01007162.1_pt1 | contig 10851 bp, 9 predicted proteins | sample 2277091 | NCBI WGS metagenome assembly SDBS01 (sample SAMN10404972, study PRJNA504765) | marine sediment metagenome | isolation source: marine sediment core GS10_PC15, 163 cmbsf | place: Arctic Ocean: Southern Knipovich Ridge | collected 2010 | reverse complement strand
AATATCGGTTTTTTCTTTTTTCGGGAAAAATGAAGGGAGCAAAAGGAGTTCTTCGCTTTTGTAAGGGAGAAGATTTTCCACTTGAAAAGGAAGCGCTGCCAAAATTTCCCTTTTAGATTTAAGATTAAGGTTCAGATTGCGTAAAACAACCTCTTGCATATCGAGCCCAGTGAGCAATTCAACCTGTTTGCCCTGGAGAATGGGGCTGAGCATGTAAAGCGGCTTTACATTTTCGGGCAGCGTCTTGAGAAAATCTATATAGATTTTACCTTTCTCTTTGTGGAGAAGAGCTGCTTTGTCGGAATAAAAGGCTAAAAAATATTTTTGTCTCATACTTTGAAGAGTTTTCTGAAAATCCTTCCTATGATATCATAGAACTGATTTATGGTTTATTTGATTGGAAAAATTATCCACGGGGCTTTTCTCACGTATACGATTTTTTTATTCGTTCGTATCGTGGGATCATGGTTCCCAAAATTGTCTCAACACCGCGCGATGCGTTTTGTCCACTTTTACACCGATCCCTATCTCAATATTTTCCGACGCCTCATCCCTCCTATAGGTGGCACTTTGGATTTGAGCCCTATTTTGGGCTTTTTTGCTCTGGAAATTCTTGAAAGAATGATTATGGGTTTTTTAAGTGCTGTCTTTTAACTCCCCTTTTCAGCTCGGAGAGCTGACCTTTACCTCAAATATATTTTGCTCACCACTTGCAGGATGCTCAGATTTTCCCTTTCGCCAGATGACTTCCCCCTATCGTCCAGGACTCGTCTTTTGCGAGATGGTCAAAATGGACGCGCTGATTCGCCATGATCCAGGAACTTACCGTCTTCTCGATTATGACACCTCTATGCATCCGATTGGGGCCCAATTATGTGGAAGTCAGCCCGCTTACGCAGGGCCTTGTGCGAAGATTATAGAAGAATTGGGGTTTGATCTCATTGACCTCAATTGTGGATGTCCTGTCGACAAAGTCACGAAAGACAATAGTGGCTCGGGGTTGCTCAAACATCCCCATTTAATTGGGGAGATTGTTTCCAATATGGTCGCTGCTGTGAATATTCCTGTGACGGTCAAAATTCGAGCGGGTTGGGACGAGCAGAGCATCAATGGGCCCCAGATCACACAGATTGCCGAACAGGCGGGTGCGAAAATCATCTTTGTTCATGGAAGGACACGGAAACAAGCCTATCGCGGGCCCGCAAACTGGGATTATATCAAAGATTGCAAACAGGCTGCGAGGGAGATTAAAGTTTTTGGGAATGGGGATATCCTCGATGCTCAAAGTGGGGAAAAGATGTTTACAGACACAGAGTGCGACGGTCTACTTCTGTCCCGAGGATTGTTTGGCCACCCTTGGCTCATTGAAGACATTTTGCGCCATTTCCAAGGCCAAGAACCTATCCAGCGCTGCCAAGAAGATATCCGCAACGCCCTTCTCACCCATTTGGACTATATCCTCAAGTACCAAAAAGAGCGCAAAGCCATCCTTGACTTGCGCCGCATTGGCTCGTGGTATCTCAAAAAAGGGCAGGGAATAAAAAAGCTGAAAGAAATTGTGGTCCGGGCGCAAAATCTTGATCAAGTTGTTGCAGAAATCCATTCTTTTGATTGGGGGGATCTATGTTAGAAGCTCACATTATTATCCGCGGTGACGTACAGGGAGTTGGGTTTCGCACGACCACGCGCTCTTTTGCCCATCAGCTCAATTTAATAGGCTTTATCCGGAATAAATCCGATGGCACAGTTGAGATCCGCGCTCAAGGAGAGAAAAAGGTCCTCGAGCAACTCATCACAAAATTGAAAGATGCGTTTAATGGTGATTACATCGACGAGATGGAAATCGAATTTGTAAAGCCAGAGCAGACCTTCGAAGAATTTTCAATCACCTTTTAATCTTTCTTCAAAGATTTTCATCAAACGTTCCATCTCAGCAGTTGACTCTTTGTAGGCGGGCTTGTCTTTAGGAATTTTTTTTCTTTTTTTCATCACAAAGGTGATGAATTCTTCAATGGAAACGGTTTGGGTGCCAATGTGCTGGCATTGCCTGGCAAGGCCTCCGTCTGAGGTGACGACAGTTAACATCTTGGGGGATCTGTTCTGCTCTGCAAGTTCGATGATATAGGCATCGGCAGTTTGTCCCTTTGGTGCATAGATCACTTCGAGATTTTTGAGTTTAGCACTCTGTGCAAAATCGCGTATCTGTTCAGAGCTATCAAAGATAACCGAGATATTTCCTTTAAAGGCAGAGAGCTCTTGATTGAGGGTTTCGATCAACGATACGCGTCTTTTTTCGAGGGATTGCCCCTGCTCTCCGTGCAGCCGAAATAGGAAGTTGTAGCCATCAATGAGAAAATACACTGTTTTCCAGATGGAAGAGGATTTTATCTAAAGCTTTGCGGCGGTGAGAAATCCGATTTTTCACCTCTTCTTCTAGCTCCGCAAAGGTTTTGTTGTAGTCGTGCTTTTTGAAGATGCTGTCGTAGCCAAAGCCCTGTCCGCCCCGTTCTAGTTCAATGATGGAACCTTCGCATCGGCTACAGGTGCTTTTTTCGAGTTTTTCTGGAGAGGCGAGTGCCATGCAGCATTCATAATATCCATTGCGGTCTTCTCCCTGGAGAGATTGCATGGTGTCTAACAATTTCTTTCGATTGTCTTTGTCTGTGGCATTTTCTCCTGCATAGCGAGCAGAGTGGATGCCAGGGATGTCTCCCAAAGCGGGGATGATAAGGCCAGAGTCATCGGCAATCACCCAACAGTTGAGAGCACGTGCTGCATATGTGGCTTTTAATACGGCGTTTTCTTCAAAAGTGGTTCCCGTTTCCGGCGGGGGCTGATAGTCGGGAAAGTCCATGAGGGAAAAGAGATCCCACTGTGAATTTCCCTTAAGGATGGCGCGGATTTCTCGCGTTTTATGAACATTTTTACTGGCGATAACGAGTTTCATAACGAAGCCTTGGTTAGTTGGCTAGAAAATAGCATTTTTCGCGCAAGCTGTAAACATTCTCTGTGTGTTTCTCTCAACTAAGATTTTTTTTCAGTATTTTTTTTCAAAAAATTCTGCAAAAAGACACATCGATATTTTCTCCGACAATATCGAGGCAATATTTAAAAACGGCACTGCGTGTCTTGAGCTGACTCTGTCTGCGGCAAATCACCCCTCTTTCGCGTCGCCGTAACGTACGGACCGCTGAGAGTAGGATCCGATTTGGCAAAGCGATAGTCAGCTCAAGACACGCAGTGCCCTATTAAACTTTTCATTTTTATTCGATATTTTTTTAAAGAACAGAACGGATATTGGAAATAGTCAGCTTCTTGCCCTGCAATTCAAAGCTATCTCCTTTTTTGAGTCCAGTCATGTTTTTGGCGAGTTGCGATTGGAAGGAAAGGATATTCTCGTCAGGATTTGCATCCCAAGGACCGAGTAGAGTATAGGAGACTTTTTCTCCATCGGCGCTTTCACATTCAATAAGAGTTCCGACTCCTACCTCATTGGCATTGATGTCTTGATTTGTGAGGACGCGGCATTTATTGAGTTGTTCAGAAAGAAATTTGAGCTCGGCTTGTAGGCGATCCCGTTTTTCAAGGGCAGCTTTAAACTCGGCATTTTCGCGAAGATCTCCGTGGGCTCTTGCCACTTCGATTTCTTTAGCACTTTCTACGGTTTCAACAGTTCCAATTTGCTCAATGCGTTTTTGCAAAATGACATAGCCTTCTTTTGTAGTCCAAATGATGTCTTCTTCTTCTTCCTCTTCGATAGTTTTTTTCTTCCGCTTGCTTTTCAGAGAAGGATGAGCTACTTCTGCGAGAGAATAGAAAATTTTGATGTCATGATCGGAAAGAGAATGACACTTTGTCACAAGGAGCAAAAACTCTTGTACATCTGAAACGCTTGCTTCTTTCATGAGCTTGCGCACGATGGCATAGCGGCCTGCAGATAGAATGCCATGCATCTTTTTAACGAGCTCGCGTCTTTCGCCTTTTTGTTCAAGAGAACTGAGAAGAATGAGGAAAGCTTCAAAAAAGCGGGCTCTTCCTTCCTGATCTCCGAGGGGCAATTTGGTACCGGAGATGATTTTTTGAAAATACCAGATTACGGAGTCGGGATATTTTTGGGGATGGAGGCATAGTTCCATGAGCTTTTGCTTGAGTTCTTCTTCTGACTCTGTTTTGAAAAGTTGCCCGATGATGTAGTCGCGAAGGGGATTTTGTTCCACTTTAAACAACAGAGAGAAGAAAATCTTTTGCCAATCATCACGGTGATTGCGCACTTCCATGATGGTTCGTTTTTTCAAAGATTGGATCGGAATTTCTCCAATGAGGTCTTCAATGAAATCTACTTTTTTCAACAATTCTGCAATCGGAAGATAGTTTTTTTCTCCTGAGAGATCCTGCAGAAAGAAGTGAATTTGCAGCTCTTGTGCTGCGGTGATTTCTTGAAAAGAGAGGAGTTCCTTCAACTTACCGAGGAGCGATTCTTTAAAAGAGGCATTCTTGAGGGTGTCGGAAAAGTCTTTTAGGAAAGTATAGACCATCTGAATGAGAGTATCGGCATCCGGCTTGTTTTCAAGGGCTTTTTGCAATCTCTCTTCATGCGAAATTTCTTTTTTGAGCAGGCGAAAAGGGCTCTTCAAGTCAGAAGGGCTTTCGATGCGCGTGTCTTTTTTTACTTTTGCACGGGCGGTTTGCCACCAGCGATTCCACTCTTTTTCGGGAATGACGAGTTCACAGAGTTCATCTTTGATTTCAGCTGCGGTTTTAGGGCCAAGGTCTTTGAGGAGCATGCGGATCACTTCAACGGAATCTTTTTTTGCTTGCTGCTCAAGGCTGTCGGGATTGCCAAAGCGCTGGGCGAGAAAATGGGTCTCTGGAATGGGAATCAAAGTAGCGAAAGCGACTTTAAATGCCATGTCTTTACGCCCAGGGACGTAATCAAACTCTAGATTGAGCTGTTCACGGAGCATGGAAATTTCCATGATTTCTCCGACGCCCCATCCAGCAGAGTGAAAGACGAAATTTCCTTTGACCATATGGTTGAGAAGTATGTAATGGCTGATGGCTCCAGTGAACCCCCCTTTTGTACTTCGTAGGCCGATGAGCCGCATCTTTTCATTAAAGAGTTTTTCGTCTCCGAATTTCGTTTCTAGATGAGAAATCGTAAGTTTTCGCAATTCAGGGTTGTTCGTGACTTGCAAATCGACAATCAAACGCAAGATGTTGTCAGCCAATTCTCCGTCTAATTTTTCCCAGAGAGAAAGACCTCTTTCGATGTGTCGGCCAATGTAGTCATTCAAATCTGAAGGTTTCACCGCTTCGAGGATCGCTTCAAAATCTTTACCATCTACCTCATCAGTAGAGGTATATTCTTCCCACAGGCGCAAAATGGCCGGGGAATCGTGATTATCAATGGCTTTTTCAAAATCGACTAAATAACCCATTTCCATCCTTTGAAGTTCCTGATCCTGGACCAAACTCATAATTTTTAGATAAATTTTATTCGAGTACCTAGTGAGTATAGCTCCTTCAGTTTTTATTATCAAATCGCTGGCTCATATTGAAAAAAAGAAGTTTTGTTTATACCGTGAGCCCTTGGGCTCACGAATTAAAATGAAAATTTTCTTTATCATCCTTATTTTTTTTATTTCCCGGTGCTCCGCTGATGACAGCGGCTGCTTATTTCGTGATTTGGCACTCGCCTACGAAATTGACCATGAAATTCACGATGAGCTCCCCTTTTTCTACAACTCCTCATTTGTCGTGGGCTATTTCACAATGCCGTCAGCCCGTTTTCCTAAATCAGGTGACATAAATTTTGGTGTGGCCTCTGTTCCTCCCTACTGGGTATTTGGAGCCAATTTTGCTGTGTTTAGCCGGATCGAGTTGTCTGCAAATTATCGCGTGTTTCGCGGTGTAGAGGAAGAAAATTTTGGGAGAGAAGGGTTTGGAGATGATGCTGACCGGATCGGAAATGTCAAATTTGGCATTTTGATGCCAGAAGATGGGTTTCCCTTCATCCCATCGATTGCTTTTGGTCTGGATGATGTGGTAGGCACTAAGCGTTTTAGCTCTCAGTATTTTGTCGCGACCAAAACGTGGAAGCAATACAATTTCGAGCTCTCTCTGGGGTATGGATGGGGACGGATCAAAGGCTTGTTTGGAGGAGGTACATGGACTCCCTTTCGTTGCACCGAAATCCCTATTTTGAAAAATATTTCCCTCCTTGTCGAATACGATGCAAACAACTACAAAAAACATCGGTTTGAGCATTTTAAAGGGAGGACCGTCTCCTCGCGATTTAATGGTGGGATTTCTTATCTTTTAGGAGATACTCTTCAACTCAGTCTCAATTCTGTCCGTGGAGAAAAGATCGGCGGATCGGCTTCAATCCGCTTTCCTCTTGGATCCACAAAGGGAATCATTCCCAAGGTCGATGATCCATGCGACTACACCACTCCCGTGGATACGGAGCCGATGGGTCCTGTGCGCCCTGAAAAAGAATTTGTGTGTGATCTAGCTTGTAGCTTTGCCGATCAAGGCCTCGATTTGTATGATGCCTATCTCGTCTGCGACTCAAAATGGGGCAAACAACTCTATTTGAGAGTGGTCAATAATCGTTATCGCCAAGAAACCGCACTACGTCAGCGGATCCAAGATTTGCTCGCAGCGCTTACGCCCTCGAATATTTCAAGTGTAAAAGTAGTGATTGAGGCGGAAGGGGTCGAAAGTCATAGCTATTGTTTCCGCACATGTGATCTCTTTCTCTATCGCCAGTGCTGTGTGACTCCATGGGAAATCGAAACATTGTCTCCAATGAGCGAAGTGGGCTGTTCTCTGGATCCCTATGATGCGCATCATCTGTTTCAAAGGCAGCGAGAAGTGTGGACAATGACTGTGCGCCCGAGGGTGATCTCCTTTTTTGGATCGACGAGCGGAAAATTCAAATACAGCTTAGGTCTTCTCGGTGCTTTTGAAGGATTTTTGCCAGGAGGATTGACCTATCGATTACAAGGCTCCTATTCCATCTATTCGAGTATGCATGGATTGCTCAATAGAGATCGGCTCAACCCCTCTGAACTTTTACACGTGCGCACAGATGCTGTGAAATACTATCAAGGAGGGCGCGTACGCTTAGAGGAATTTTTTCTTCAAAAATCTTGGAATGTGGGGTCGGGATGGTTTTATCGGCTGGCCGGGGGCTATTTCGAGCCTGCTTACGGAGGAGGAGCAACAGAACTTCTCTATTACCCTGTCCAATCTAATTGGGCAGTGGGAGCAGAAGTTGCCACTGTGTGGAAACGGAAGTTCACAGGCCTTGGCTTTACAAATGAAGTTCTCCGCTTCACTTCCAATAAAAGGGAAGTGAAAGAACATTTCATCGGGCTCCAATATTTCTTAGACCTCTATTACGATTTCAAGCCACTGGATTTACTATTTGAGGCCAGAATCGGGCAGTTTTTGGCCAAAGATAAGGGAGTGCGTCTGCAAGTGACCCGCTATTTTCCAAGTGGTTCCCGTTTTTCCCTTTGGTTAACAGTCACCAATGGAAATGACAAAGTCAATGGGCGGACCTATTTTGACAAAGGATTTGCCTTCTATGTCCCTTTTGACATCTTTTTGAAGAAAAGTAGTCGCACTTTTCTCACCAATGCAATGTCAGCATGGTTGCGTGATGTAGGTGCAATTGCCGAGACGGGTAACACGCTTTATCCAACTCTTTACGAAGAAAGATATGATTGACTTCGCAAGGGAAAATATGTCACGCTAGTTAGTTTATTGTGTATTAGCGAGGGGCTCTATGATTGAAAATTACGAAGATTTTTCTGAGCAACAGAGTAAGATTTTAAATCGGTATGTGACAAATACAACGAGCAACATTTTTTGTCTGCGCAACTTACCCGAGGTGATTAAAGGGGCTCTTTTTTCCCGCTACTCTCGCTCGGGTTTAGGATTGCGCTCATTGCTTCTAAAAGAATTTATCATGAACGAAGAGACCGCTTTTAGTGCCATTGTCGGATTGACAATGCAATCTAAAGATGGCGAACATGAAATCGAAGACCAAATCATGGCGATTAAAAAAGCGCAAAATTTTTACGATCGGATCCTCGATGGGTATGGAGACGATTCGATTGGAGAGTTAGGCGGCTGTCATCTTGCTCTAGAAAACATCACCATGTTGGCAGCAAAAGTAGTTGAAGATTCTCGTCTTGGAGGCTCACCCTTAGAAAAATCGACTCGCTATATCTATTTCGATCAAAAAGTGGGAGGGGAATACCTCTTTTATCGCGAGCCTATTTTGATGACATCGGCTTATCGCGAACTATACGTTCAGACATGCAATCGATTCTTTGAGACCTATTCGGCACTGATCCCTCAATTGACCGAAATGATGGAGAAAAAACTCCCCAAAGAACACGATGTTTCAAACGTTGCCTATACAGCGGCTATACGAGCAAAAGTACTCGATTGCTTGCGGGGACTTCTCCCCACAAGTGCTCTCACCAATATGGGAGTTTTTGGAAATGGACGCTTTTTTGAAACACTCGTTCAAAAACTCAACTCCCATAATTTAACAGAAATTCAAGATACAGGAAAAAAAGCGTATCAAGAACTCTCCAAAGTGATCCCTTCCTTCGTTCGCAGAGCAGATAGCAACCACAAACACCAACAATCCTTTACCGAATACATGGAGCAGCTCAATGGAGAGTTGCGATCAGTTGCCAATGAATGTACAGAAAATATTCCTTCGATGCGCAGTCCCGGCGTCCGTCTCATTTCCTATGATTCTGAAAGCCCCGTCAAAGTGGCGGCCGCTCTGCTCTTTAGCCACTCTCAATCGGGCTTGATGGAGCTGCAGGAATACTGCCGCAGTCTTCCAGAAGACCAAATCAATCGCATTCTAGAAGCGGGAAGCAATTTCCGCGAAAATCGCAGGCACAAATCTCCGCGTGCGGCCGAGCATGCGATGTTCACCTTTGAAATTGTCGCCGATTTTGGAGTGTATCGAGATCTTCAAAGGCACCGGATCCTTACTCAGGAGAGACAACTGCTCAGTTGCGACTTTGGTTACTACGTTCCCAAAGAAATCCGCGAAACAGAAATGGAAAAACCCTATTGCGATGCGATGGATGAAGCCAAGAAAGCGTACGATCAGATTGCTCCAGAGCTCTCGGAAGAAGCGCAATACATCGTGCCCATGGGTTACAACATCCACTGGTATTTTCATATCAATTTGCGCGCTCTGCAGTGGCTTTGTGAATTGCGCTCTGTTGCTGCAGGGCATCCCTCGTATCGCTTCATCGCACAGGAAATGTCCAAGCAAGCTTCACAAGTCTTCCCTCAATTTGAGCGCTTTTTCAAATTTGTCGATTACGACGGATATGAATTAGGCCGCCTCGGTCAAGAAATCCGGATCGTCGAAAAAATGAAAGCAAAGCAAAGCAATGGGTAAACGTGAGGGGAATGTCTTTGGGGGGACGCTTCTTCTGACAGGAAGCTGTATTGGTGCTGGCATGTTAGGTCTACCCATCATGACAGGCCTCGCTGGTTTTTTCCCCTCTTTGGTCGCCTTTTTTGGCGTATGGGCATTCATGACCTTAACGGGCCTGCTCCTTGTAGAGACAAACGGTTGGTTTTCGAAAAGAGTCAATTTCATCTCGATGGTGGGCCAATCCCTTGGCAAGAAGGGAAAATTCTTTTGCTGGATCTTCTATCTTTTTTTATTTTACTCTCTGCTCCTCGCCTATACTGCGGGAATTGGAGCGCTTGTTACAAAAATTTTTGAAGAGTTTTTTCATATAGCGATTCCCGATTGGGCTGGCAGCCTATTCTTTGTGATTTTGTGTGGGTGGATCATCTTTCTCGGAACGCGCCACGTAGACATATGGAACCGATTTTTAATGCTGGGGAAAATCACCGTTTTTCTTGCCCTGGTTTTTTTAGGTGTGCGCCATATTCAACCCAAGTTACTCGAACGTTCTGCACCAGAATATATAGTTTTTGCCCTACCGATTTTGGTCATCTCGTTTGGATTTCATAATATGATTCCCAGCCTGACCGCCTATTTAAAAAACGATCTCAAACGCGTTCGCAAGAGCATCATCATGGGTGGGCTATTTGCTCTTGTCATTTACTTGATATGGCAAGTCATTGTTCTTGGCATTGTTCCGCTAACTGGCGAGTCGGGAATTTTAACGAGTCTAAAAGACGGGTCAGAGGCATCACAAGCATTGATTGGAACTCTTGGGTCAAGTTGGGTGAGCTATTTCGCAACCTTTCTCGCCTTTTTTGCCATACTGACCTCATTTCTGGCGCAATCGCTTAGTCTTTCTCACTTTTTGGCCGATGGACTCAATATCAGTTACAAACGCCATGAAGAGGTTTGGCTTGTTGTACTCACATTATTTCCGCCACTTTTATTGGCGATCTTGTATCCAAACATCTTTTTGAAAGCGCTCGATTTCGCTGGAGGAATTTGTGCTGTTTTCCTTTTTGGAGTGATGCCAGTCTTGATGGTTTGGAAAGGAAGATACAAGAAGAAAATCAAGGCAGATTATCGCGTATTTGGAGGCAAGCCCTTGCTTGTGGTGCTCTTTTTGATTGCCATATTCATTGCGTTTTTTCAACTTTCGCGCATGTTTCACGCACCCTATCTCCCTAAATTATGATATACCACGCTCCGTCAGATAAGAATAGCACCGATGATTGCTACCAACGCAGCAGAATACGGCGCTAAGGGCCCGTAAAGAAATAACTTGGGCAATCCTCGAGGGAAAAATCGATTCATCTCTCGATGATTTTCCCTTGTAGATATTGCAGGAATATCTACTGCGGAAAAATCCTCAAGATCTGAAC
>SDBS01007161.1_pt1 | contig 10852 bp, 4 predicted proteins | sample 2277091 | NCBI WGS metagenome assembly SDBS01 (sample SAMN10404972, study PRJNA504765) | marine sediment metagenome | isolation source: marine sediment core GS10_PC15, 163 cmbsf | place: Arctic Ocean: Southern Knipovich Ridge | collected 2010 | reverse complement strand
GTCAAGGTTGTTGCCTTCCTTTCTTTCGCATTGGTAAATGATATCCGCCATAGCAATGCATAGTTTGGTGAATAGCTCTTGTTTGCTATGTTTGTTTCTTAATTCAATTCCGTATACTCCTTCCAGTATTGGCCAGAATTGATTTCTTTTTGTCCCATAGAACCAGTCGTAAGATTCATCAAAAGCAGAAGTACCCTCCACTGCTTGTCTTCCTGTAAAACTGCCTAAAATCAGGAATTTTGGGTTCAGAGGAACAAAATTTCCGAATGCATGTGTTTCTATCATGGTTTAGAACCTTTCGTGCTAGTCTTATAGACTGAACTATTCAGTAGAGCAAGAACTGATTCTAGATGTATGCGCATAACAAGGTTGAAAAACAAAATTCTTAATGCTAATTCTACCTTGTAATACATTCCATAATCAAATCACGAACCTGATTTGAATAAAATCTGTTATATGGATCTTATCAATGCTAAAAATCTGGATGATCAGGCTTATAGAATATTACCAATCAAAAAATCACGATAAATGATTATATCAATAATATGAACCCAAAAACACCTCCGTCCATTTGACATATGGTTATATATGATGTAGGCCAATCCCAGGAGTGAACATGGGGGGTCTTTACAATTAAATCGCCAATCCCTGATGCCTGTGACCAGGGGGTACCAGTCGGGCACCATGTAAGCGGGGTGCAGGTACCCGTGCTGCCTGCCACCCGTGACATAATGCACGGCATCTATCCATGGCCTGTCTCTCGAGATTGAGAGGCGGGCTTTTTTGCTTTAAGGAGGTGATAAATATGTGGATTCTCGTTGGCTACATTCTCTGCGGACTGGCAAAGGCTACTCGCCAATGGAGTCTATACACGGCTTCCAGGCATTCTTTCCGCAGCGGACGTCCAGGATTGTTCCTGCAATACTGGCGTATGTAGGGGGCAAACAACCGAATAGCTGATCCTTGATGTCGGTGATCCCGCGGGCACCGACTGGGTATCAGGGGAGCGGTGTGTAGGTACCCGTGCAACCTTCACCCCGTGACATAATGAGAGATCTAATTCCTCACCCGTGGTGAGGATTTGTGTCATGATCTTCCAGGAGATGCATTTTCACTTGGGTGAGGTTGAAAAACTACAGTGCGGTTTTTACATGGTTGTATATGATGTTGGCCTACATCAAAGTTGAGGTTTTTTTTCTATACGAGAAACAGACGACGGGACTTGTTGGCCTCGTCCTCTTGTATGCAGTTATGGTTGATTGTTACTTCATTTTGTATGAACAACAATGTAAAGGGGGAAGCGACCAGATTAGATCTCATGCTCGTCGCCTCCACATTTATCAAAAAATAGCTTAATGAGGACTTCGTTATTTGTTGCTTTATCTCAAAAGTGCCCTCCCTCAAAACCTACTGATCCGATTTATAGCGGTTGGGGTTACAAAAGCCAGACTTTACGAAAGAGACGCCATTTAATGATGGCATGTCAGCAGCGGGATAAGCCTCCCAAGTATCCCCTCCTGTCGTTGTTCGTAAAATCACCCCATCGGGCTGATCAGGATCAGGGTATTCTGCTGCGCCAATGGTCCATGCCGTTTGAGCATCGATAGCACTTATTCTGAGTATATAATATCCACCATATCCGAGCGGTTTTTGATTTTGCCATTGGGAGCCGTCGTACTTGTAAATCCCGCCGTTATCTTGAGTAACCCAAACAGTACTTCTATTTACGACAAACACTCCGTTAAAATCAAAAAGTCCTGACGCTGGTGATTTATCTTGCCATGTCTCCCCAGCGTCATTTGTATACAGTACGATGGCATTCCCAACCACCCAGGCTGTTCTTGCATTCAATCCATGAACCCAAATCAGTTTGTAATCACCTGGATTTGGTTCGTAGGTTTGCCGCTCCCATGTCCGTCCTCCATTCTTAGTGTGGAGAATCGTACCGAGAATTGTTCCGTTGTAATCACTATCCTCCCCAACAACCCAAACGTGATGCGCATCACTGGCGAAGACGCCGTTTAACGGAACAAGTGGAGCAGTGTCCTCAGCCTGTCTCGTCCAGGTTTTGCCGCCATCCTTTGTATGTAAGATCACCCCATTATTTCCAGTCACCCAGGCAATTCGCGTATTAATTGCATATACTGCACCCAAACCTACATCTGGAATCTGGGAAGGATCACCTTGCCGTGTCCATCTCTGCCCACCATCTGTAGTACGCAGGATTACTCCGTACCCGCCCGCATTATCTCCAACAACCCACGCGTTGCAGGCATCAATCGTAAAAACAGCCTCAAGAGCGACATCAGGAATATCCGCTGCAGTTCCCTGCCTGACCCATTGGTTGCCTCCATCAGAGGTGTGTAGTATGGTGCCGTAACCGTCGCGGGGAGATCCAACAGCCCAGGCGACACCATTTGTGAATCCAGGTTTTCCCTTCTCTGAGGGCTGAAAAATAAGGTCTGGATTTCCATTATTGGTGATATTCGAGAATCCAAGAGTGAAGAATGTCCCTATTAGTAATATGACCGACAAGATTAGATAGGTTCTTTTATGCTTATTCATGATGATCCTCCTTGTTTTCAAGAATACGACACTGTCTCAAACCCACATTCAATAATATGTGTCACTACAAACTAATATAGCATTAATATATTGCATAGTCAATAAAGACCGTATTATTGAGACATATGTCGTACAGTTATTGAAGTATTGTCACAGTTAGGAAGTTGATGAGTTGATTCGAGCCACGAGAGCGATCAAATAGCCGATTTTATACCCCCGTCCATTTGAGAGTTCATTAAGTAGGAGTATGAGATGATCTATAAGTGAACGTACCCCCTTCACTTTTAGATAATCAGATATGTATCGTCTCCCCTGGTACGGGGGGTGTAGGTGCCCGTGCCACCTGCATCCCGTAGTCGTTCGCACGGCTCTATCCAAGGTCTGTCTCTCGATTGAGAGGTGGGCTTTTTTGCTTTAAGGAGGTGATGTATATGTGGATTATCGTTGGCTACATTCTCTGCGGACTGGCAAAGGCTACTCGCCAATGGAGTCTATACACGGCTTCCAGGCATTCTTTCCGCAGCGGACGTCCGAGATTGTTCCTGCAATACTGGCGTATGTAGGGGGCAAACAACAGAATAGCTGAGCCTTGATGTCGATGTCCTGTGGGCATCGGTCGGGCATCAAGGAGCAGGATGTGTGCTATCTTTATCCTTTATGTTGGACAGACTACTAGATTCCAATTGTCTGACATCCTATATTCCTTTGATCCTATTGAGCTGCAGAACGGGGGCGTAATCCGCTTGAGGAGTTGGCAAAACACGCGGCTCTCGAATACTCCAAAAGCTGTCTGATACCCATTTTATGCGCCGTGTACCCCCAAGTCGGGTTTACGCGGGGTTGGGTAGCTATTATAAGCAAATTTCTACCAAGGTGTCCCACAATTTGGACATTTTCCTTGATCGCCAATAAAAAGACCGATAGTAGTTCCGCAGTTCTTGCAATGCCTGTTGGCTCCTACGCCAGCAGCTATCATTCCTCCGACCTGAGCGACTTCTTGAGTTCTTTGAGCCACAGATCTACCTTGCTCATTTTTTGTATCTTGCAAAAGACTGATTATTTTACCTGCTGCTTTTTCAAGATCATCCTTGGTTGCAGCATTTTGGAGCATTGTACCGATTTCATCTAATCGTTCTGGATCAGAAGAGAATCGTTGCTCACATATCTCGTACCAAAAATCCCTTGCTTCTCGAATGAACTTTCTCTTTTTGGGATTAGCACCGTATGTCTCATGACATGATGGGCAAAGTGGTGCTGCATTATCTACTGTGTCACGGCCACCATCTTCTTGCGGAATAATATGATGTACTTCAATACTTCCGATAGCATGGCATAAACAACAAGCGAAATGAGCACGTCGTCTTATGTGCAACTTCAGTGCTTCAGGAAAAGACATATTTTATTGTTCACTTTTCTAGACGCCCAACGGGTTGATACGCAAAATTCATAATGTAATATCTCCACGAAAAATCACGATAATTGATTATATCAGTGGAAATGAACCCCAAAATCACCCCCGTCCATTTGACACGTGGTTATATATGATGTAGGACAACATCAGAAGTGAACATGGGGGGTGCAAAACAACTAAATAGCTGATGCTTGATGCCGGTCTCCCTCGAGGGAAGAGGCGCCATTGAGGCACCTGTTGATACGTCGATAAACAAATATCCCTGAGGGGGAGGCACACACCACTAGTGGAGGCCAATAAAAGCCCTGTGCGGTTGAGATATGGTTATATTAGTGAGTGAGAATTGAAAAAAGTGAACTTAGGGGATGAATTAAAAATCGAGTGATTAATTTGTAAGTATGTTGGGAGTGAGTTTTAGACTATCCATTGCCCTTGCGATGGAACAATCCGAAGAGTGCCTCACAAGCCATTGCTATTTGGATATGTAGGTCCTTGAAGATGAGCCTGAGTGTGCTGCTACTGCTTTGACTATTTTGGAGGTTCTGACACATGATGCTGCACTGCCTGAGATGAATATGCAGCGATCTTATCCCGATTGTGAAGGAGCGAATTTACAAACGATTCTTGACACAACCTTTCAATAGAAACGATGCTTATCTAAAATTTAATATAACGGCTTGCTTCCATTAAGTCATATATATATGGTGCATAAATTAACTACAGCAGGTACTGAATTTATGATCGGATATTCAAATTACCACTTTAATTCCAACAAATCCTTGAAAATATCTGACGCTAGTTCTTATCTTTTATATATATTGCAGATAATGCACTTTCTAATCCGATATCGAACGAAGGTTGTTGCCAACCACGATCCTCCCAGCAAAACAACGATCAAGGTAACTCATCAACTGCTTCATCGCATTATTTGAGCCTCGAAATCGCTATATTGGATGATGTGGAGGCCCGTTTTTCAAAGAATGGTTGGAATTACACCTATTACCGCCTATCCCATTCTGATAAAACCTTGTGAGCTTCTCCAGAGAATTGTTTCATTAGCCGATCAAATAAATCCATAGCTATTTTTTGAATATCTTCTGTTACTGTTGATGCAGTATAAATTCGCAAAACCAACCTGATTAAATCATCTATCCCAAAAAGCCAATGTGATTGATCTTGCCAAAGTTGATTGTCGAGCAAGGTGTTAATCACATGCAGTGTCCATTCGGGATCTAAACGCCCATGTTCTAGCATAAATTCAGTGAAACGTTTTTCAAGTATCCTGGTTTTGCATGCATAAGCCTCAATAAATAATCGTAATGAAAAGAAGTGTTCGATGTTCATTGAAAAGAAAGTTCCACCAATTTCACGTTGAATTTGCTCGTCTTCTTCATAAAGTAAGATGATCACTTTTTCTTCACATTTCTCAGCAGATCCTCTTCTCAGATTGTTTGAATATATTCGGGCAGCGCCCCGGCGCTTTGGTAATGAACCAGTTATCGCTTGTTCGGCTAAATTTAAAGCTACCTCGACAGCTGCATCTGACTCCAAAACATCTTTTGATATAGCGGCGATACATGCCAGCTGTGCTCCTTGGTTTTGAGTATTTTCCACATCTCGCTTCAACATAGCCACAATATAGGGTTGGAGCCTGATGAAATTCTTGTATAGAGCCCAATAAATAAAATCACGAACATAAGGTGAGTCAAGTAACACATCATGCCCATCTATTAGTTTTTCAAATAAGGTTATTGCGCGCTCTCGATCGTATCTAATCAGGTAAGTTAGATGATGTATTGCACCAATATGCAACGCTGTCGAATCGTCAGATGCGGTAAATTCAACAAGTTTCCATCTTTGATCTACTGAGACATCATCATCATTATTCAAATAATGATGCACTAGCACATCAAATGCACTGCCACGATCCGAGTTTAGGTATCTACTATAAACATCACCATGATTTTCTCCCTTCGACCACCATAACTCGTCATCACCCATTTCGCTATGAACATAGCTATGAAGTAAATCAACCAGATCACCAGGAATACCATCAGATATACGTTTTTCTAATGCCCAGGCAATCGAACGCTTTATTTGTCTATCTTCATGTGTAGAAAATCGACGAACAGTATCAAAAAACCATTCCGCAGGAGAATCAGCTTCAGCCAGACCATTCAGGTAGGCTATTACATATGCATCATCAATATCATCAGGAACTTGTTGCAGAAGCTCGTAAAATCGAGATGGGTCTTCTTTTATCTCCTTTTGCATTACCGTTGATAATTGACTCGCTCCTCCTATAAGAAAATCTTTATGCTCTTGACCTCTTTGATATTTCTGCATTGCACGTAACCAATTCTGATTTGACATTTTCTGTGCAATATCGTCTTGAATTGGTGAACCTACAAAGCCAGCTTTAATTATTCTGGGTTCAGTAGGTACTATATAATCAGGGAATTTATGCTTCAGTTGCCGAAGATGTTTCTTGCCTTCTGAAGATAACAAATCGAAAGGAATGGAGAGAAGAATCCGATACTGCTCAATACCTCGCCTTCGTAATCCTTCTACTCCTAATTGTTTATAGATAGGTGTAAATGAAATTATGTAACTTTCTAATTCTAATTGTTGTTCTTTACTCAAGAAAGGATAGATCGCAGAAATAACTTGCCGAGTGTTGAATTCCTGATCCCCTATGTTAAGTCGTCTTTTATCTGCGAGTAAATATTGAAAAGCATCTTCGGCGTAATCTTCAGGTATTGAGTGATAGATATGAACAAGAATTTGGTGGGGGGTAATGTAAGGAGATTCGGCCAAGCGTTCAGTTATCTGACGAAATTCATCAGGGTTTGATTTCGCTAGTTTGGTTAATGCGTTAATGAGATTACTGATAATGGATTTTTGAATTCGGAGGGAATAGCCATACCGACCAAGAGAAAATTCATCCCAAGAATAACTAAACTCATTTTTATCCGGGATATCTCGTAGAGTAATAGCTTTTTTTAGCCAAGGAAGGATTTCTTCTACAAATAATCTGGGATCGGCCATACTTGTTGCGGTAAATGCATTCTCCAGATTGGTAATTTCAAGAGATCGAAGCTCATCCCTTATCGTTGTGTTTCCAAACCGATGAGTATATAAATCGCCTTGCTCTTCGATCTCTTTTTGACGCTTGCTTTTGTATTCCTCAATTGCTCTATCTAGGATATGCCTTAGTAATCGAATACCCATCTCTGGGTGTGCTTGTGCAACAATACCAATTTCGTATAAATTCCCTTGATGCAAAGAAGGCAATCTGTATGTAAGTTCCTCGAACAAATGAATAGCTTCTAATGAAGACCATCGCCTAACCCTACTGAATATCCTATAAATACGGTCAATCCACTTATCACTTTTATCTAAATACGGTTGGACTAGGGCTGCAACTTTTGCTTGCTCGATTTCAGCCATCGATTCTAAGTAGGGGATAACCTGTATATCTAGGATATCCGAATCTTGAGAAATCCAATTTGACAATAGATTTTCATACATTAAGTTGAACCAACCAGAATTACCGTACATTACTCTCAGAATCTGTGGAAGTTTATCTTTATCTATTAGCATTTGCTGAGCTGTGATCCATTCATCATCAGATGGATTTGGTATTGAGCCAAACCAACGAAGCATAAGATCATAAAGATGAAAACGTAAGTCATTAGCACCCAGCAATTGTTGAAAAACGAGCAAATACTGAACAGTTTGTGTACCACGCATGTAAGAAAGAATATTTAGTAACTTAGGCCGCTCGAATATTCCTTGCACTGATGAAAGAATAGTTGCAACCAAGCCTTTACCACTTTCAACGAATCGACGAGCATAACAATAATCAAAAAATGTCTGGTGTAGAAATGACCACTCCGTTCCGCTCGGAATTATGATGCCATTGCTGGCAAGCCAAGCCACAGCACTTTCTAAGCCAATCATTTCTTTTTTGTGAAATAATGATTGAGGAGCTGATGTTTTTCGTTCCCTATCCATATATTCAGTAAGCGTGTGAAGAACTTCTACACGCTCGGAGGTTGGGAGTCCTTTAGGTTCTCGCTTTAGTATGATGTTTTGCCAAAGCAAATCATAGAGTTCTTGAAGGCTGGTGATGCTGTGTGGCCGGGAATTAACTGATCCATCACTCCTTATAGCCATAGCAAACAAGTCCAAATGTAGAGGGACGCATAATAGTTTCTGTGTGGCTTCAGGAAGCAAATCATACTCAATATTGAGCTTAGATAAGACACCCTGGACATTATCCTGTGCGAATTCTTTTAGGGCGAATTTGCTTCCTATATCGATCTGCTTTAAGCGAGGATCGCTGTTATAGTCGAAGATACGACAAGATAACACAATTCTAACGTTAGGTATGCGCCGTAGACGTCCTATCAAATCAAGGGCTATATCTAATGCTATTTGATCATGAGCTAGGGATAGAGACAATGCATCAAGTTGGTCAATAATCACTGCTACTCGTCCAAGTCTAGCTAATTGACCAATAATTTGTTCAACTGGTTGTGGCAAATCTAAACTTGTTGAAATATCGGCGATTTGAGTTGTGTTGACAATTTGTCGATCTGCTTTTATCGCAAGAACATCGATTTGCTGGTTTTCCAGTTCACATAGCACATCGTGTAATACAACCGATTTTCCCATACCTGCTTGATCAAGCAAAATGGAAACATTTTTATCAAAATCACTCTCGCTTTTCAACCAATTAATTATCTCATCTACAGTATCTCTCTTTATGTGGTGATCGGTATAAGCAATTGTGCATCGCTGTTGCCGTAATTGTGAACTGCAACTTTGAATGGCATCACGTAGATGTTCAATATCCGTAGGGGTTGCAAATACTAAATCGGGCAACTCAGACCTTAGAGACTCTCGTAATTGAAGAGAGAAAAACTCACCTCTTACCTTAGCCTTTCCCCCAACTCTGTCTCGTAATAATCGGAAGATTATCATTTGTGGTTTGTTGGTCTGAGGCATCCAATGTGGTACTAAATCTCTTTTAATGTGGGAAAGGTCCCAAAATCCTATACGTATATGAGTAAGGAATTGAACAAAATCTAAGTCTGCCAAATCATCTGGAGGCAGAAGAGCTCTTATCTTGTCTAAAAGCGATTTGTGTTCAAGGGTTAATCTTTCTTTATAAGCTTCAATGTTGGCATTATCAACTGCTCTTTCACACAACCCACGCAATACTTTGAATTCCGGTCGCCACTCCCCGATTTGAAACACTAATTGATCTTGCCCGTAATTGAAGTCTTTTCTTCTGTACTGAGCCAAAAAATCCTTCCAGAGTTTATTCCATGCAGTATCTCCCGCGCTGATTATTTCTTTTGCTTGGATATACTCTTTGTGCTCATCAGCGAAGGTTACAACGATATCATCTACATTTTCTGGTGCTTCTACCCTCACACTTTGTATTAAATCTGATGCTGGTCGTTGTGTAGCATCGCACAACCGCCCTAAATAAAGTGCAGTAACTGAATTTTGATACAAGATACCAGATTGCGTGGTTGGTCCGCCTCGTTCTGCCATTAGATATCTCCAACAATAACTCTTTCACGTTTTGATTGGTAAAAACAAAAATTTATCTGGATAAATTAAGCAGTTCTTCCCCATCCGAAAAGAAAATCTGATTCAACATGGCTAATTATTTTGATTTGCTTGGTTATGAAAGTAGCCCAGGAACTTGGGTGAAACGATCACTTGTCCATATCAAATTATACAATGATGTTAGGACATTCTCTGTTGCACTTGATCACCTATTTTGTACTTATCTTTCCAAAAATCAAAAAAGGGAACCAAATTGTAGTGTTCAACAGCGAATTTGAGTCTAAGTTTTACTTAGCTTCCGCTCTTAATCCTGGTTTTGCTATTTTGAGAATTGAGGAGACAAATCCATCTGATAGGTTTCCTTTTTAATCGGATGCCACCATTAGCAATTACAAGAGATAAACCCATTTTGATATTGTCCAAGAGCTCTTTGATTTGATGAAACAAATCGTTCAACGCTTGATTTTCTGCCACTTGAGAATTCAAAGAATCCAACTTCAAGAGAGCTCCCGTTATGATATACCTCATCCTGATGGCATTCCCTAACGCTACGCTCGTTGCTGGTTTCAAGAAATGGCGAAGTATTCGACGATATGTTCTCAAGGGCGAACAAGGCCGTCCCATCCTGGCTCCCATCTTCGCTACGATCATAAACGACAATGGTGAGGAGGAAGAGACGCTTGTTGGTTTCAAGGTCGTGTATGTATTCGACCTCAACCAGACCGACGGCAAATCCCTACCAGAGCCACCTAACTGGAAGAGTTCCGAACAAAACGCCATACTCACCGAACGACTGATCCAGTTCGCTAATAAGAAGGGCATCACGGTCAAGATCAAAGAGTTAACAGGCGACATCCAGGGTGTTAGCAGAGGAGGATCAATCTTACTTGCACCCGAAGCTGGGACAAAGACACTCATCCATGAGATTGCCCATGAGTTGCTGCACAAGGGTGAAAATATTGTACGGAATAAGACCATAATTGAGTTAGAAGCCGAGAGTGTTGCTTACGTTGTGGGAAAATACTTTGGCTAAAAAGACTTGGCCAGTCCGAATTATGTTGCGCTGCATGGTGCAACAGCAGAAATGATAATGGCACACTTAGATAGTATCCGCAACACAGCCACGGAAATCATCAGAGCCATCAAAACGGATGATGATAGTTAGCACTAGTGGGTCAGTTGGCACGGAACTTGCCATTATGAGTGGAAAGTAGTCTACTCAGGAACGGCAGGGAGAAGCCAATGACCAGACGAAAAAAAGACCCACTACGCACATTGACAGAAGAAGAA
>SDBS01007160.1_pt1 | contig 10852 bp, 9 predicted proteins | sample 2277091 | NCBI WGS metagenome assembly SDBS01 (sample SAMN10404972, study PRJNA504765) | marine sediment metagenome | isolation source: marine sediment core GS10_PC15, 163 cmbsf | place: Arctic Ocean: Southern Knipovich Ridge | collected 2010 | reverse complement strand
CTATTTCTACAGAATCAACTACAACTTGCTTAATTGACTCATCAATATCACTTTCCTTTACAGCTGTTCTTTTTTGATCATCTTGCAATCTTTTCCGCAACAACTCAGCCTCTTTAATGCTTATATCCAATTTTGCTGCGATTTCGCTGTTGAATCTGTATCCTCCGATTGGTATCTGCTTAATAAAACTAATTTCACCTTCGCGATCAAAAACTACCGTGGTATATTTATTTCCAATATCAACAAAAACCGCTGTTATATTTTTATCTTCCTGACGCCGAAGCAATCTCTCGAAGCTTCTGAACAATGCACATGGAATGGTATCAATTGCAACGGGCCTAAGTTTTGCTTCTTCAAGTAGCGCAATATGATTACTAACCGTCTCGTTATCTGCTGCAAACAATATCAACTCATTTTTGGTTTCGTTACCCTGTTGTATATTTCCAGCAACTATATAGTTGATCATGTCCTTATCAGCATCCAATCCAAACCGATCATTGACTTCTTTCTTTAAAGTATCTTCAATTTGATCATTTTCCATTTCAGGCAAGCGAATACTTGTTATTTTCAACTTGTCACTAGGCATGCATGAGATAACTTTTTTGCCATGAAAATTACCCTCATCCAGGCTTTTTCTTATTGCGGAAATAACAAATTTTCTCTTCTCTTCGTTATCTTCGTTCAGTTCTGTATCTATTGCGATTTTGTCCGCTGCAATGACTTTTGTGCCTCCTCCAGTAAAAGCTAGTTGAATCATTTTTATTGAATTATGGCCTATATCCAATCCAATAGGTTGTTGATATCGTTTTTTAAAGTTCCAACTTATCATCAATTTTTTCCTGTTATTAGTTTGAAATTGTAATATAACCTGTCACTGGCGCTACCGTAATAGTCATACTTCTGTCTCCAGCTTGCAGAGCAATAGTGCCACCATTATCAGGACTTCCAAGATAGTCGAAAGCAACCGCATTGCTACCGCCAAAATCGACACTAGCAATTTCAACTTCACCCACCCTGCTATCGCTACTAAAATCTATGATATATTTAAAGCCTTTCTTTACAGGATGGTCAATCGTTCCATTTGTATCCTCAAGATGATAGCTTTCGCTTGATTCATCAAAAACCACGTAATATACTTTTTGCCTTCCAATGGCCATGCTTTTGGCATATTCCAAGTCCGCTGCAATAATATTTGCCGCAGAACTAATTTGCGAACTAGTTGCCGAAGTCATCATAGGAATCGCCAATCCGGCAACGATTGCCATTATTACCACCACAAGCAATATCTCTATCAACGTAAAGCCACTGCTTAAAGCTCTTAAACCATGCTTATAACTTTGTTTAAAATCGATATTTGTCTTCGGTAACCAGTATTTAAAAATATTCATGCTCATCACCTTTCCCTGCTTTTAGCATCTTTTAGATCTATGCTTCTATCCTTTTCTCGTCCTATTTGATATCTCTCTTAACTATCAAATAGACTACGAAGAAAGCTTTTTGACACAGCTTATTCGAACCATTTTTGCATTTTCTAAACAGCATTAGGTATTAAAGTTTTCCTCCTATAATCAGTCTCTTCCAATGTTAAATTACATACTTTCAGTAATCATAACTAATAGAGGCGTCACAACCTGCAAAACAGTATTGGATATCCAGAAAACATCTCTATGTGGTGTTGTGATTGAAAATACGACTTTAATTTCAGATTATCTTAATTTCTTCTTTTCGTTACACATATGGACCGATAAGCGTTTTTCTCTCTCGGTTATTTATATTCGATAACTTAGCCTTATTGCTTTGCAATACTTTTGAAAAATGCCCCTGCTACTGAGGTCCAGCGAACAGCATTGCCAGCCTCAGGCCAAATCTCAAGAGCAGCCTTATCAGGCATCGCAGTAACCGTAATATTGCTGTAATCAAGAGAAACATTCCTTATGCCATCTTTTAAAATATACAAGGCCCCCAAAAAACTCATCGTTGTAGAAAATTTGTTTTTTAAATCGATATGATCATTTATCTGAGCAAATCCTTTTATGACAGTTTCTGTTCCTGTGTACTCTACCAACATATTACGCCCCACCATGAGGGCAGGAAAGTTTTTAACCGCTGTAATGATCACGTTGGCATTTTCACCTATTTTCAAGTCATCTTTAACCACAAGCATTCCTGTTATGCGAACAGTATCTTCTAATGTAAGGTGGCCATTACGATAGTAGATGCCCGATGGATTTGAAACTGTCGGCTCAAGTGTTACATCTTTAAGCACGTCTGTAGCAATAATACCAACCGAGTACTGCATAGAATTGATGTAATATGTCGAACTAAAACCTGAGGTTGTAATGCCAGGTAAAGCTACTGTAGGAGTATTCAGTCCACTGTATTTTTGACCAGTTGCCGAACCAGTAATAGTGCCTTTCGCATATATATCTCCATTAACTGAGCCAGATATCGACAAGTTATCATCACAGTAAACATCACCATATATTGTAGCCATTGCTGGTATTGTGCGATTAACCCCTTGCCAATAAGCAATGCCTGGATCAAGCCTTAATTCAGCGATCAAATTGCTGTTAGCAATTTTCTGACCTGCTTCCATCCGATATGCTTGACAACTTATAAGATAATTACAAAAATTTTGGGGATTTGAATTATCCCTGGCAATAGTAATGTCATAGTAATCATCACTGCCTGAAACTATTTGCTGACCAACACCACCGGTCCAATACTCTGAGCTGGCATCCTGCGGTGTAAGTATCAATCCCCGTGCATGAACCAATGCTGATTCTGCCAGATAATCCATTTGTGTTCGCAGTATCATATTTTCACCGCAAGCCACTTCAACGTTACTTTTCGATAAGTATCCAAGTGACAAAACCGTTGCTGCAAAAACAACGAAAAGAACAACAAGTAATGCCGCCCCGCTTCTGTTAGTTTTATTTTTTTTCAACATCATAATCAATCATCATCCGTTACAATATTGCCATCATCATCAAGTAAATGTCCTGACCATGCTAACAGGGACACATTTATCTGGTAGCGATTATCAGTGCCGTTCCCTGAAAGATTAAACGAGATATTTGCCTGCCTACTCCATGGCGCCGCTAAATCTGTTGTAAACTGAACATTTTTACAATCGGGAATCAATATGGTGTAACTAGCGGTGAAATTATTATCCAACCATGGCCTTAATGTATTTCCCTGAATTTGAGCAAGAGATAAGCTAGAATACCCACTCATATCTTCCTTTGAATATTGTACAAGCTGTAAAATGTTTCTGTCTGCTGTTGTTTCTATATAGATTATTTCATCAATATCAATCCTGTTGTCAGCATCTTCGTCTGAGGCCCAAATAGCCAAATGAGAACTATCGGCAACAGCAATAAGCTTGCATTGTTTTATCAACTGTGAAACCTTAAGAGATGCAAATCTTAGTTGTGCCTGTTTTTGACTTGTATCGTCTGTGGTATCGTTGGCCATTGAGATTGCATAGGAAAATGTTGCTACACTTGCCAAGATCATTGCTGAAATGGTAAGTGCAATCAAAAGCTCAACGAGTGTGAAGCCGTTGTATTTATAACTTGATAAAGACCGTTTTCTTTCCATCTTATTGACCTATAAGCCGATTTAACACCATCAGTTCTTTGTCATCATAAGATACCCGTACAGTAGCAAGAATAAACTTAGTCTCTGTTGCTCCGGTTTCCTGCGGAACATATACGTACGAGCAAGTTACAGTTCTGCTGAATTTGGCGTAATTAAAATTGGAAAACACCGAACCGCTTGCATCCTTGACATATCCCTGAGATTCAGTGTAATTATATGCTGCTATAATCTGGTCAAATGATTCATTAATAATTTCTTCGATCAGATCGGCTGCTAATCTAGCAGCTAAGGTGCGATGGTTGCCTTCGGCTTGCATTGTTGCACCGGTCGTAAATGGAACCAGTATACCAGCAGCGGTAATGCTGAGAATCACTGAAGCCATTAGCGATTCGGCTAATGTAAATCCCTTTTTATTATGACATTTTTTAATCATTTGATCGAATCAGTTATTAAACAAAAGAAAGGCTGACCGGCCATCAGTTAATTACCTCAGCACGGTCAGCCTGTTGTTCTCTACTTGCAGCAATTATGCAGCTACATTGCATTTCTCCGCTAATTCAGCAGTCCCTTTTACCAAGTAGCGTGCTCATTAGCATCATTGTCATCAGCATTAAAAGTACCGGTAGTGGTGTTAAAGTACCAACCTGCTCCATCATCACCTGGAGAAGCTGTACCCTGGTCAACAGTGAGCAAGCCATTGTACGGGTTAGTAGGAATCGCATGCAGATACGGACCAAGGCTATTGACTGTGCCTACGTCAACCACAGCACCAGCTTTATTAGTTACGTCTGTCATTGCAGTTGAAAAATTTACGCTACCGTAGGTTCCCGGGAGCGCATCTAGATGCTGTATTTTGTACAATTCAATTTGGGAGCGTACCGTCTGAAGATCAGCTTTTACCCTATTCGCCGTAGCCTGAGAACTGGCATCGGTAAACTGAGGAACGACGATAGCTGCCAAAATACCCAAAATTACCACAACAATCAAAATTTCCACTAATGTAAAACCACTTTTTGCTTTCATCTTTCTTTCTCCTACCTGTTTAGACCTAACTTTTTTTCTTATCCCTACTAAATTTCCAGCAATCCTTTTACAACTAATTCACGTTATCGTCTGAATTAAAGCACAACTTAATCACCACTCATTTTGTTTTTCTAAATCCTCCATCAACAAATAATTTTCAATGTTATTTTCGAAATATTTCAATTATCTGACTCCAATTAAAACGATTTTGAGTCCGAAAATATTTTCCAGATGACTTTACACAAGCATCTACGGGAAAGTATAGAAAACAAAACAGGCTATACAAAAAATTCAGGGATAATTTTATCGAATTGCGGTAAAGGGAGCGGTACTATAATAATATATATTCTGGAATGTTGGTGACACTTATGTTTCTCTTGCTTTGCCCAAGGTGGGAAAGTTCTATCCTTATATGCTCGATATCGTGCAAGGCAGATTCTATTTTATCGGCCCACTCAATCAATACAATTGAACTTTTGTAACAAAAATCATCAAATCCTATCATGTCAAATTCAGCGATAGAATTTAATCTATAAGCGTCTATATGATAAATATCCAATCGACCAGTATATTCATTTACTATGACGAATGTGGGACTATTAACCTGCTTTAAGCTATCTTCGGCACCGGCACCGGCAGCAATTCCTTTGATCAAATGCGTCTTGCCGCTACCAAGCTGTCCTATAAAAGCGATTAGCTCGCCCCCTTTTAGCTGCGAACCAAGCTTTTGGCCCAACTTTATGGTTTCGTTCGGCGAATTAGAAATAACTTCAATATCCATAATACAATAATTTACCTTAAATGATCGTAGCCTTGGGCTTGCAGTTCGGTAATTTTTCCCGTTTCTGTTTTTATCTGCACTTTTCCGGTATCGGTAACTATTCCAATTTTCGTGATCGGTATAGGCTCATCCCACTTTTCGAGTAGTTTCTGATGATTTTTTTTGGAAAGGGTAAAAAGCAATTCAAAATCCTCGCCATCACTTAACGCAGATTTTAGCGGATCATGTGTTTTTTGAGCTTCATCCGATATTGGGATTTTGGCAGAATCAATAACAGCACCTACATTGCTTTGTTTGCAAATTCGCTTCAAATCACTGCTAATTCCGTCGCTTATATCAATCATGGCATTTATAGTTACTATGGCAGCCATTTTTAGTGCCTCTTTAACTCGAGGCTCAAATTCCAGGTGTTTGCCGGAGCCTGCTTGGCCAAGAGTGCCTGTTACACAAATAATATCATTTACTTTGGCATTTGTTCGCTCTACGGGTTTGTTAGGACCCTTTTTGCTTAGCATCGCTACATTTACTGCAAACGCCCCGTCGCTTTTCCAGCTTGTAATATCGCCACCAACGAGCTTGCATCCAAATTTATCACCAGCTAACATAATCCCTGAATGAAGCTGTTTTAATTCCTCTGCTCCAAACTTCTTTGGTAATGCAACGGAAACAACTGCAGCGACAGGGACAGTTGCCATCGCAGCACAATCGCTGAGGCTGACCGCCATAGCCTTGTATCCGACTTGCTTTAGAGTTGCTGTTTGAAGGTCAAAATGTACGCCATCCAGCAACATATCGGTCGTAATGAGAACGGAGGCTTTGTCATCGAGCCTGATTTCGGCCATATCGTCTCCGATCCCAATCGGAAAATCTACTGGGTTTAATCGGCTCTGACACTTAAACCATGCAGTTATTTGGTCTTCAGCTTCACTCATCGCTTTGCGAGTTGTTTATTCCAGTATTTAATTTGTTTTTTCGCCTGTTTCGAGCCGGCTGCCCCTTCGGTAACGTATTGGCCGACTACATTCTGCGCCCCTATCGACTCATACACATCAGAATCGATCAATGATGAGTACTTTTTAAACTCATCCAGTTTAAGCTGGGAAAGTTTTTTACTGTTTTTTTCGCAGTCGGCTACCAGGGAGCCAACAACGCCGTGAGCCTGCCGGAAAGCCAGTCCCTTTAAGACCAAATATTCTGCCAGAGCAGTAGCATCTAAAAAACCCTCATCCAAACCTGCTGAAATTTTTCGGGTATTAAATTTAGTATGCTTAACAACAGAGCAGGCCATATCCAGCGAGGCACTAATAGTGTCACTAGCAGCAAAAACGTGGATTTTATCCTCCTGCATATCACGGTTATACCCGGATGGTTGAGCCTTTATGATCGTAAGCATCGCAATCAATGCACCATATAGCGTACCTGTCTTTCCTCGAATTAATTCTAAAACGTCAGGGTTACGCTTTTGAGGCATCATGCTTGATGATGTGCAGTATTTGTCATCTATATTCACAAAACCAAATTCAGTCGAAGTATAAATTATCCAATCTTCCGCAAATTTCGATAAATGCGCCGCGATAAGAGAGCAGTCAAAAATAAACTCTGCACAAAAATCCCTATCACTCACAGAATCAATGCTATTTCGGCTGACAGCTGAGAATCCCAATTGAGTTGCGGTACTTTTCCTGTCAATAGGTAATGTGGAACCTGCAATCGCCCCGCTGCCCAAAGGTGAAACATTAAGTAAGCTGCTACAGTTAGCGAGTCTGATGAAATCGCGATTCAGTGATTCTACAAAACTCAGCAAATATGAAGCAATTATTATCGGCTGAGCTCGTTGCATATGAGTATAAGAGGGCATTATGTTTTCAGTATACTTAGTCGCCATTTTGACAAATGCCTTCTGCAATTGTCCTATCTGGCCTTGCAGTACTTCAATCTGGTCTCGCATCCAAAGTCGAATATCCGTTGCGACCTGGTCATTACGACTTCTGCCTGTATGGAGTTTTTTACCCGCTACACCGATTTTTTTTACGAGTTCGGCTTCTATAGCCATATGAATATCTTCAAAAGTCTTATCAAAGCTGAACTTGCCTTCCGCAATTTTTTCTCCAATCTGAATTAACCCACTTTTAATTTGCTTAAGTTCAGACTTAGTTATCAGCTTCTGATCGGCCAACATTTGCGCATGGGCAATTGAGGCTACGATATCATATTTGTAAAGTCGCTTATCATAAGACAGCGACTCTACAAAATCAACGGTTCGAGCGTCCGGTCCTCCAGCTAAGCGTTTTTCCCAACTTTTATCAGGCGTAGCCATTTTATTTTGCTCCATAAATTAAAATCAATTCCATCAAATAATAGGCTCCATTACTTCCAATGTCAAGCTTACAGAAGTCCATCACAACGTTTTTTGGGACTCTTGCCAATATCGGACCACCAGGGAATCGGATCTGGTTTTTATACTACTTTTGAACTTAAGCCAAATACCAGATTTATCGATTAAATAGGCACCAACAAATGATTGTTTGATTTTTTAAAGATTTACGGAGAACTGGAAATGCTAAATGTACGTAGTTTTGTTGTTTTACCCGCACTGCCTGATGCGTTGAAGAACCTGGAATTTATTGCTAAGAATATGTTTTGGTCATGGAACTCTGAATTCATAGCATTATTCAAACGTATCGACAGCCGTTTATGGAAAGACTGTAATCATAATCCCACCAAACTTCTCGGAACAGTTTCCCAGGAAAGACTGAATACTCTTGCTACGAGTCAGGGTTTTTTGTCTGAACTTAATAGAGCTACCGAAAAGCTCAAATCATATATTGCAGGACCTACATGGTACGAAAACGTTGAAGGCAAAAGCAAGAAAACTGTTATTGCTTATTTTAGTGCCGAGTTCGGTATACATGAATGCTTGCCAATTTATTCGGGTGGTTTAGGAGTTTTGGCAGGAGACCATTTAAAAAGTGCCTCAGATATTGGAATCCCTTTGGTTGGAGTTGGTTTGTTGTATCAGAAGGGATATTTCCGACAGTATCTGAATATAGATGGTTGGCAGCAAGAAATATATAATGAAAATGATTTCTATAATATGCCTGTCGAATTGGTTAAACAAGAAGACGGACAACCGTTGGTGATCAATGTGCAATATCCTGACAGGTATGTATCAGCTCAAATTTGGAGCGTTTCAGTCGGTAGAATAAAGCTTTACTTGTTAGATGCAAATATAAAAGACAATTTACCAGAGGACCGTTTAATTACCGCTAATCTTTATGGTGGCGACAGAGAAATGCGGATCCGCCAGGAAATAATGTTGGGCATTGGCGGTTTAAGGGCTCTTTTAGCTATGAATATCTCACCAACTGTCTGCCATATGAATGAAGGACACGCGGCATTTATGGCATTAGAGCGAATCAAACAACTTTGTGGTGATGAAAATATGACCTTTAATGAGGCACTTGAAGCCACGAAATCGGGAAATGTATTTACAGTGCATACGCCGGTTAAGGCAGGAAACGATGAATTTCCACCAGAAATGATGGATAAATATTTTGGTACTTATTTTCCAAATTTGAAGATAGATAGAAAACGGTTTTTAGGATTGGGGAAATTCAATCCTGAAAATGACAAAGAGGCATTTAAGATGCCAGTTTTGGCATTACGTTTAAGTTCTTATAGAAATGGTGTAAGCAAATTGCACGGAAAAGTTTCCAGGAAAATGTGGTCAGGACTTTGGCCCAATGTACCTTTAAAAGAAATACCAATTACATCTATCACCAATGGAACACACATAAAGAGCTGGCTTTCGGAGGAAATGAATTCGTTGTATGAAAGATACCTTGGTTTAAACTGGATGGATGCAACTGTTGATCAATCTATCTGGGAAAATATCGACCAAATTCCTGACGGGGAATTATGGAGAACACATCAAAGATGTAAGGGAAGTTTAATCGCTTTTTCTCGTAATTGTCTTAAGGCTCAGATGCAAAAAAGAGGCACCTATCATACTGAACTAAATTGGGCTGAAGAAGTTTTAGATCCAGAAGCACTAACTATTGGTTTTGCCCGGAGATTCGCAACATATAAGAGAGGTAATTTATTGCTTAAGAATCCGGACAGGCTTGTTAAACTGCTCACTAATAAGAAACAGCCTCTTCAGCTTATTTTTGCTGGTAAAGCGCACCCTCGAGATACAGAGGGCAAGGAAATTATTCGTCAGATCATTCATTTTGCAAACCAATACGATGTTAGACGTCGCATAGTGTTCCTTGAAGACTACAACATCAACGTTGCCAGATTCCTGGTTCGTGGTGTCGATGTTTGGCTTAATACTCCTCGCCCACCAATGGAAGCTAGCGGTACCAGCGGTATGAAAGCAGCGTTTAACGGTGCACTAAATATGAGTGTTTTGGACGGATGGTGGTGTGAAGGTTACAAACCCGATGGTGGATGGGCTATTGGTGCAGGTGAAGATTATGATGATCCCAGTTTTCAAGACGTTGTAGAATCACAGGCAATATATAATATGTTAGAAAATGAAATTGTCCCGCTGTTTTATACTCGTTCAACCGACAATTTGCCGCGAGCCTGGATACGCAGGATGAAGAACTCTATTAAATGGATAACACCAGAATTTAATACTAACAGAATGGTGATGGAATATACGCAAAAATTCTATGTTCCCGCCGCAAAACAATGGCAATACTTGACCGCTGAATCAATGTCGAGAGCAAAAGAACTTTCGGCATGGAAATCCAACATCAAAGCAGCTTGGCCTGATGTAGCTATTACGAATGTAGACATACAGGTCAAAAATGGAGTACAAGCAGACTCATTAGATTCTCAAAGATTGCAGCTTAAAGTCGGTTCAGAATTAGCTGTTAGAGCATTTGTCAAACTCGGAAGAATCGGCACTGATGATGTTTCAGTTGAACTTTATCACGGAACGGTAGATGCATGGGGGAATATACTTCAAGGCTCGACAGTGAAAATGAACTATGATCAATCAGACTCCCAAAATGGCGAATATTGTTTTGTTGGGCCAATGCTCTGCGGTAAATCAGGTCGACAAGGACTTGCTGTGAGAGTTTTGCCAAGACACGATGATTTGGTAAATCCGCACGAATTGGGATTAATACACTGGGAAACGACAGAAGTGAGAAGTGACACAAAAATCTATGCAAGTGTATAGGTTTAAAAACACGGTTTGTTTGAAATTTACCAGTTGCCAGCAAGCTCTCAAGCAAATAAGAGAAAAAATTATTTCTTATCATGCGAAATTAAGTATAATATTAGCTTCGTAGTTTTTGGTTTGAAGATTTTTGAATTTGTTGCAGGAGTTGAGATGTCAGGACATTCACATTGGGCAGGTATAAAGCATAAAAAAGCAGCTAATGATGCTAAGCGAGGCAAAGTATGGAGCAAATTAGCCAGGGTCTTAAT
>SDBS01007159.1_pt1 | contig 10852 bp, 7 predicted proteins | sample 2277091 | NCBI WGS metagenome assembly SDBS01 (sample SAMN10404972, study PRJNA504765) | marine sediment metagenome | isolation source: marine sediment core GS10_PC15, 163 cmbsf | place: Arctic Ocean: Southern Knipovich Ridge | collected 2010 | reverse complement strand
GCTAAAAGGGCGGAGTATTCAAAATTTCCCCCCACTCCTACTCCCACAACGATGGGAGGGCACGGATTTGATCCAGCCTTGTCGGCCGTTTCAACAACAAAGTCTTCGACGCCCTGCTGTCCGGCTGCCGGTGCGAACATGCGGATAGCGCTCATATTCTCTGCACCTCCGCCTTTGGCGATAAAGGTCAATTTAAAAACGTCTCCGGGTTCCAGTTCCCAATGAATAAAAACCGGTGTATTGTCTCCGGTATTTTTTCTTCTGATGGGATCTTCCACTACAGATTTTCTGAGATAGCCTTCCTCATATCCTGCTTTGACACCTTCAATGATGGCTTCTTTAAGGCTTCCGAGTCCATCGTCCTTGTTCAGTGTGACATCCTCACCGATCTCTACAAAAAAAATAGCAAGGCCTGTGTCCTGACAAAGCCCCAATTTTTCACTTTTGGCGATTTGTGCGTTCTCGAGAATTTGATCGAAAACGGCCCGCCCTGCAGGGGATTCTTCTTTGTCTTTCATCTCATTGATAACATTGACGACATCATCCTGAAGCACATAGTTTCCAGTTTGGACAAGCTCTCTTATTTTGTCCCTGACTTCGGATAGAATAATGGTTTTCATAAAATACCTCCGGGAATTATATATTATATATGGACATGAAATTTAAGTTTAGATTTAACTCAAATGTCTGTCAAGAATTTATTGGGCTTTGTCAAAGCAAAGTAAAAATGTCTGGTCCAATTGGGGGCTACTTCACAAAATGTTAACCATTATTAATTTCTCAAAGTCATATCTTATTTTTTGGAAGATACTTGAAGCAAAGAAAAATCAGATTGTTCTGTATGATAGTAATGCTTTAAATAGCGCATAATATTGGTCGAGTTTACATTATCAGTAATAACGTTGGGTCCTTTCTGATACGGTTCTTTGATTACTAGGGGAATATGTTTCATATCAAACTCAAATCCCTTTATATTATGATCAGCCATAATAATCACCAAGCTTTCATTGTATTTATCGTTCTCTTTCATAGTCTGTATGACTTGTCCAAAAATAGAGTCCGTCCCCATGATCTGATACTGATAGGTTTTTTTTCGGTTTGGCCTTATCAATAACCTTTTTACGAGTTCCCATCGACTGAGCATATTTCCATTTTCATCGAACAGAAAAGGATCATGCGGGATATTCCAATGTGTGAAGAAAAATGTGTTATTTGGGTAATTTTTTATCCAGTCAAGGTAATCATAAAGAATGGAACTAACCGTTTTTTGGTTCTGAATGCCGCCAGGAGATAAAATGGGCCATACGAGACTGTGCATTCCCACCCTCCACAAGGTATCAAAGGGATAGGTTTTCCCAGATTGAATTGAGTTTCCGAAGTCATGGTTTAAATAAGGTATACAAAAGGCTCTCAGAAAAATGTTGTATCCCTCTTTTTCAGATACAGAAAAAAGGTTTTCAACGGAGCCAAGTGGAATCCATTGAGTTGAATTGTTTTCTTTAACTAAAAACCGCAAGTTGGGGGTGCTAGTTTCCACGAATTTTTTTCCGGTAAGCAAAGTGGGAAGCGCTTTTCCAGTAGTGTCGGAGGGAGAATACGCATTAGTGAAAACACATGCTTCCTGTGAAAACTTATGGAAATTTGTATATTGAGGCAAAACTTTTCCATTGGGCATCAAGAATTCATACGAAAGCATGTCGAAAAGGATAAGATGTACAGGCGCTTTTTCCCCCTTCTGGAGAGGATAGTTAATTTCCAATCTTGAAAATTTTGACTTTGTCGGCAGTGCATAAAAAAGGAGTAAAAGACAAGGCAAAATGATGACTTGAACCATCTTTTTCAATACAGTACGTGACACTCCTAATTTTAATGTTAGAAAAGCCGAAAAAGGAATAATCATTATTGTAATGGCAGCCCAGCTAACCAACACTATCTTCGGCCAGTGTCCAACGTCACCAAAAAGCGATCGCACTCCAAAATCTATGAGATTGATAAAGCATACAATAAAGAAAAATAATAAAAGTTTGTTTTCTGCTTTTGCAGATCGTTTTTGTGCCAAAGAGAGGGAAAAATAGATTATCAAGAATAGGCCTAACCATATTCCCACGTGAATAAGATAAGTTTTTAAAGAGAGAGACAGCCAGAACATTTGACTTTTATATTGTGAAAGGCACCAACTGCCGGCAAAGAGGATTGTGCAAATGGCTGCACTAATAAATCGAAAGATCATTAATGACATTCCATTAAATATAGACATCTATCCATTTGTCTTTGCGGTTCTTCTATTTTATACTTTCGATGTATCTTAAAAAACTTTGAAAATGCTTTTTCGAAATTCTTTTTAGAATAATGATCATAACTTTCCATTCGGTATTTTATTAATTCTTGAAACATGTGATCATTTAATCCTATATATTCAACGACAAGGAATTTTGATGAGTAATGGTGAAATAGACGTGCTATTTCTGTTAATGGAACTCTCCCGGTGACCAACAAGTGATGAATCAATGCAAGAGCCAAAACGCACTCAAAACGGTTGCGATTTCTATCAAGAAAACTTAAACGTTCTCTATTAAACCATCCTATAGAGGGAGAAGGGTTCGTTAAATTCATGCATAGAGGTAATATAGGATATAGATTGTCTTTAGATAATCGATAAAGATGATTCACAGACTTGGTATCCGAATCAAGCGCCACCACATCACAACCTTTTTTAGCTGCCAGGATTGAAAAATCCCCTGTATTACACCCCAAATCAATTACTGACTTTACTTGTATGGATTCGAGACATGTCTCGACAAACTCCATTTTTCTATGGTAATTTTCATCGCTATACAAACATGTGGAGGTGTATTTGTTCCACAGACTATCATCAGATTCGAATTTCATTTTTTTAATGGCCTTTTGAAGCCGTGTAATAGCATGTTGTTGAATATCTATGCTGTTAGCGAACGTCCGCTTAGTTGATATGGTTTTTTTAGTAACTACTTTTCTTAAACTTTGAATTTTTACTATTAAAGCAGGAAATAAATAATCCAAAATGAGTCCACACTTCCAAAACGGACTTAGCCCAAGATCTTGAACTGTTTCCTCAATGGTTAAACCATCCATAGAAGTAATGTAGATAGAGTTAAAATTCTTCTTACCAAATTTGTACATCAAAATTGGGAAGAGAAATAATTGACAAAATTGGTTATAAGCAATCCATATACCATTTTTACTTGAGGGTTCAAGCGATCCAAGGTCAATAAAAACTGGTTTTGTGTGCCTAAATTGTATATTGAAAGGTGTCGCATCTTTTAAGGATAGATTTTCCTTTAAAAGGATTTGTTGAAGATTAAGTGTATGTAGAGCCGCATCTACAATCATACTTATAGGCCACTCATAGGGAAAAGAGATTTGTTCTATTTTCTCATGCTTAAAATACACTGCATTAGGTCTATATGTCCTGATCACATTATCATCTTTACTTAAATCAATACGCGATGTGTTTATAAACAGTTCTGACCGAATGAGTTCTTGAAAGAAACTGCTTTCAACAAGGTTTTGATAAAAACGATCTGTGTCGTCTACAATCCAACGAAAAACCTGATCTTTGTAGTAAAAAACACCACCACTTGGATCTTTAAAGGAACCTGGTTCAGAGGTTATTTGTGTTGCGTTTTCCATTTTTTTTAGATTTGCCTATTGAGAATTTTCCAAAAAATTTTTTTATCACTGCTTTGATATTATTTCGAGCTACAATCAAAAAGCCTGCAATAAATGCAACAATTACCTGCATAAAAATAGCAATTGAACCTGGATCTACATAAGCCCACACCTTCGATGGAACACAAAGCAGGAGGAAAATAATTAAAATTACATTCATTATTTTCTCCTTTATTAGAAAGTGTTTATAGTTCATCTCCCATTTAGCTGAGGAACGATATTAAAAGTTAATGATTTTTGAGGCCACCGATGATCGCACTCAGTATATCACATTATTTTCCCATCAGTCGAATCTGTGTGGTACTAAGCATGGTCGGTTACACAATGAACCTTACTTTAATAACGACATGTTTTGTCTCTGTTGTGTGTAACTTCTTCTGCATGACGAATAATTCCTAAACGCCATCTCATGAGTCTTAAGGATTTCTTTTCTAAAAATTTAGATTAATTGCCAGTAACTTCATCTCTGTCATCTCTTCGATGGCATATTTAAGTCCTTCCCTCCCAAATCCGGATTCTTTCACTCCACCATAAGGCATGTGATCAATGCGGAAGGTCGGAATATCGTTTATAATCACCCCCCCCACATCAAGTGTCTCGTATGCATGAAAGGCTTTCTGAAGATCCTTGGTGAAAATCCCTGCCTGCAGACCGTATATCGAATTGTTCACTCCCTTCAAGGCTTCTTCAAAGTCTTTGTAAGGGGAAACAACAACTACTGGCGCGAAGGCTTCCTGCCTGGATATGCGAAGCTCAGGTTTAACATTCTCCAGGATTGTCGGTTCGAAGATATTTCCTTTTCTTAGACCTCCAGTCACCAGATGTCCACCTTGTTCAACGGCTTCATGAATCCATTCTTCTGTCTGTTGCGCGGCATTCGTGTTGATCATTGGACCGATATCCGTGTCTTCATCCAGAGGATTCCCTATTTTCAGCTTTTTTGTAGCCGCCACAAAATCAGTCATAAAACGGTCGTAGATATTTTCGTGCAAGAAAATGCGCTGGATGGAGATGCATATTTGACCGGAATAAGAAAAAGCTCCGAGAAGAGTCCGGGAAAGAGCAAAATCAAAATCAGTATCAGGTTCGATGACTAGGGCCGCATTTCCACCTAGCTCGAGGGTCACTTTTTTTTTATAAGCCTGTTTTTTCAGTGCCCAACCGATTTCTGGGCTTCCGGTAAAGGTGACCTTTTTGACTCTCTCGTCTTCAAGGAGGGGACTTGCATCTTCGTATCCACATGGAACAATGTTGATCCCTCCTAAAGGGAATCCACTTTCACCTATTATCTCTCCAAGAATAAGCGATGTGATGGAGACTTGAGATGCAGGTCTTAGGATAAAAGTGTTTCCTGCGGCAATAGCAGGAGCCACTTTGTGCGCGACCAGGTTTAACGGAAAGTTGAATGGAGTGATTCCGACGACAACACCGATAGGAAACCGTCGGATGAGTCCCCATCTTTTTTTTGTCTGAGGGCTCCAATCGAGAGGGATGAGTTCTCCTTCTTGCCTTTTGGCTTCTTCGGCTGCAACTTGAAAAGTATTAGCCGCTCTATCGGTTTCGATACGGGAAGATGTTATGGTTTTTCCTGCTGATAGGGTTATAGATTCGGCCAGCTCTTTTTTTCTTCGTTTGATCTCTGATGAAATATGGCATAAGATTTTGTACCGCTCGAAACTGGAAAGAGACTTTGTCTTTTCGAAGGCCGCATGTGCCGAATGGATGGCCTTTTGAACTTGTTTTTTATCGGCAAAATGAACAGCCGCAAAGACTTTCTGATCATAGGGAGATTTTAATTCCTTAATGATATGTCCATCTTCCCACAAACCGTTAATCAGTAATTTGTAGTCCTTCATATTGTCTCTCCAGATATGTTAGCAGTAATACAAATTTTTCAGCATCACCGCGTCTTGTTCCTGAATGGGGCTTTCGCAGATCACCGCGCCTTTGACATTTAAATCTTTAAGAGCCTGTATCCATTCGTCGTATTTGAAATCAGATTCTTTTAAATTAAGGTGCCTGATCTCGCCTTTGGCGCTGTATTCCACGCCGGCAATGTGGATGTGGAGGTTGGACAGGGAGTCTTTCCCGAGCTTTTTAGAGATTTTAGTGAGGATTCTGTAGAATTCCAAGTAGCTGTTAACCTTTCCTTCTCGTGCATGAATATGAGAAATATCAATGCAAGGGAGGAGACCATCCACTTCCTGGCACAAGAACAGAATTTCTTCAAGCGACCCGAATTGGGATTTTTTTCCCATGGTTTCGGCTCTAAGGCTCACGGGTGTTCTCTCTGATTTTAGAATAGAGACGATTTCTTTGATTCCGTTTTTTATATTCTGAAATGCGTCTTCAGGGGATCCCTCCCCATAGTAACCGCAGTGAAAGACGACATTTTGGGCTCCACAAAGAGCGGCCAGTCTTGCCGAATTTAAAATGCGCTCTTGACTGACAAGCCATTTCCCCTTATCTGGAGAATTCAGATTGATGTAGTAAGGTGCATGAACACTTAACCGGATGCCGAGTTTTTGAGCGGATTCTGCAATTTTTTTTGCAGTGTCGCTGCCCATCTTAACACCTTTGACAAATTCGACTTCCATGCAGTCCAATCCAAGCTGGGCGATGTGTTTAATTCCTGCAAGCGATGAAGCCCCCGGGGAGGAATGCGGTACTCCGGCGGTGCCGAAAAGGAGTCTATCAGCACCGGTATTCATCGGCGTCTCCTGGATGGTCAAGGAATTCGTCGACGACTTTCAAGGCACAAAAATCACCACACATTGAGCAGGCCTCAGATTCAGATTTTCTTCTATTTCTTATTTCATCAAATTTTTCCGGATCTAAAACCAGTTTTTTCTGTTCTTCCCAATCAAGATTTCTCCGTGCTTTAGAGAGTTTCAGATCTTTTTCGACAGCCCCTTTGATTCCTTTTACGATATCGGCAGCATGTGCGGCTATCCTTGATGCGATAAGACCCTCTCTGACATCGTTTACTGAAGGAAGCCCCAAGTGTTCACAGGGAGTGACATAGCAGAGGAAATCAGCTCCTGCCGAGGCTGCGATAGCCCCTCCAATGGCAGAGACGATATGGTCATATCCCGGAGCAATGTCTGTAACGAGGGGGCCCAACACGTAAAAAGGAGCCTCTTGGCACACGCGTTTTTGGAGTTTCATGTTCATTTCGATCTGATCGAGAGGAACATGGCCGGGTCCCTCGACCATCACTTGAACATCACGGCTCCATGCCTCTGAAACAAGTTCACCTAAAGTGAGAAGTTCCTCGATTTGAGCGCGATCGGTTGCATCTAAAATAGAACCTGGCCGAAGCCCATCTCCAAGGCTTAAGGTTATGTCGTATTTTTGAGCTATCTCAAGGAGTCTATCAAAATGGGCATAGAGAGGATTTTCTTTCTGGTTGTGCAGCATCCAGGCGACATGGAATGCCCCTCCTCTCGAAACGACATCGGCGACGCGTGTCTGTTTTTTTAATCGATCTAAGGCTTTAAGAGTTAGGCCTGCGTGGACGGTCATAAAATCCACACCTTGTTTGGCTTGTTCTTCTATCACCGCAAAGATGTCTTCTTCATCCATTGCTATAATCGATTCTTTTTCCCGGATTGTTTTGATGGCCGCTTCGTAAATAGGAACCGTTCCGAGGGGAATCCGTGCTGTTTCGAGTATTGTTTGGCGGATTTTTTTTGTATCTCCGCCAGTACTTAGGTCCATAATAGTGTCGGTTTTGTATTTAAGGGAGATTTCGACTTTTGCGAGTTCATCCTCCAATTCCGGAAAATCTGCTGAACTTCCGATGTTCACATTGACTTTTGTCCTGAGTTTATGTCCGATCCCGACAGAGTGAATAGGGGAGTGATTGGGATTGAGAGGGATGACAACCTTTCCTGCCGCTACAAGCGTACCCAGAGTATCGGTTGAGATCTGCTCCTCTGCAGCCACCTCTCTTAAAGCCTCGGTTGTGTTTCCTTTTCGGGCTTCATTGAGTTGAGTCATTTTTACCTTCTTTCAAAAAATACAGTTTACATCTGATCTCCCTTTAATACAACTGAGTGATCAGAAAAATCATTTTATATTCGATAAAAACTGCCTTATTGAAAAGATTTTATATCATCGCTAAAGGTGAGAGGAAGTGAGAAAATACCCCCCCCTGAATCCTCTTGCCTGACGATTGACAGTTTTCCCTCTTCTTGGGAGAATAGATGCACGGAATGAAAATCATGATTGACATCTCAAAGATTATATTGTACATATAAATGACTATTAAAGAACATTTTAGACATAAAATTTGGCGGATGGAGATGAAAAAGTTCACTTTTATTGCAGTCGCAGTACTGTCCCTTTTTGTAATAAGTGCATGTGTTTCATCCCGACCTGTTTATAAGGCAAATATTGTAACAGAGGAATTCCCGGAAGAAACCGAGATTATTTTTACTACCTCAAGTCCGGTGAAGTATAAAGTGACCGAATTGGAATCTTTTCCCGGAATTATCCTTAGTTTTCCCGAAGATCAAATTTACCTTGGTGATGATGAAATATCCATAAAAAATACAGGACCGATAAACAGTATAAAAAAAGAGTTTTTTTATAGTGATGGAAGCGATCGACCGCTTCTGGCTTTTTTGATTATTGAATTGATCCAAGATTTGCCCTATAAAATTGATAATTCTGGGAACTCAATAAGAATTAAGATTAAAAATCCTGCCTCCTCTCATACTTCCTCCATTGTTGAAATACAAAATGATAAGGCGGAAAACAATAAGGGAAATGGGGAAGAAAAAACTCAGATTAACCCAGGATATATTGTCGGTCCGGGAGATATCCTGAGCATTGAAGTCTGGACATATCCTGATATATCGCGCGATGTAACTGTCAGCGAGATCGGTGATATCAAGCTGCCGCCAATGAAAGAGAAAGTGGATGTCTTGGGATTAAATGTCACATTATTAGAGGAAAAACTGGAATCAGTGTTATCAAAGTACCTCGTTGAACCTATTGTTTTTGTGACGGTCAAAGAGTTTAACAGCCAAAGAGTTATTGCGATAGGGGAGACGAGTACGGGTATGTATCCCTTAAAGAAGGAGACCACTTTAGTAGAATTTATAAGTCAGATAGGTGGGCCAACAGAGAATGCAGATATACACAATATGAGATTAATACGAAAGGATGGAAGTATTTTGACTTATGATTTGAACATACTCATGAATGATCCTCTGGAAGGAGGCAAAGTGTTGTTATCTGGAGGAGATATGGTTTATTTTCCACCTCTTGAGGATAATACAATATATGTGCTGGGTGAAGTGTCATCTCCTGGAAATATTCCTGTAAAAGAAAATTTTACGTTGATTGATGCAATTTCCGAAGCTGGAGGATATACAGACAAGGCCGTGACTCGAAGCATAATAGTTATTAGTGGGGGAATAGAGAATCCAAAAGCGATTCGAGTCAACCTAAAGAAAGTGTTGAAAGAGGGTGATTTCAGTCAAAATCCTGAATTGAATGCTGGAGATATTGTGTATGTCCCAAGGAGTTTTGTAGCTGATTTAACTACTTTTATGGGTTTGATGACACAATCATTATATATGTATGTTTTGTTCAGAAGGTAGTATTTAATATGCCAAAAATAGAGATGAATCTTGTTGATTACATGCGTGTCCTGCGCAAGAGAAAACGAGTTTTCATTTTGACTATTATACTGGTGTTTATCTCAGTCACCTATTACACATTAAAACAAACTCCCATTTATAGCGCTTCTTCAAAAGTTAAAATTGAACAGAGGAAATCTGTGGCCGCGATATTGACCGAAATGATCACTTGGTCACCCGGAGACGAAATGGCATCTCAAGCCACTATCATTAAAAGTTTTAAAGTACTTCGACGAGTGGCTGAAAAAGAAAATTTGATAGATCCAAACATGACTGAGATGGAAATAGGTAATCGTATTAGGGGTCTTCAATCTCAGATTGAGACGGAACAGATAGGATTCACCAACATAATTTTAATCACTGTAACATCAGATGATTCCAATCAAGCGATGAAATTAGCTAATTTAGTTGCAGATGAGTATGTCGAGTATCACTTTGAAAAGAAGATACAAGAGGCTACAAATGTTACAAATTTTGTCGGAGAACAATTAAATGACTATAAACAAGCATTGTTGACCAGTGAGAAAGACCTTATAATATTTCAACAACAAAATCCTTTCTTCACTGAAACAGAAAGCTTGAATGTTGACCAAGAAGATCCTCGGATAACAAGTCTTTTAGGGGAAATCACTAAGTTGGAGTTAGAATATTTCTCTCTAAAGAGTAGATATACAGATGAATGGCCGGAAGTCATTGCCAAAAAACAAAATCTCGATAATGCCAAACAACAATTATCGGAGTTAAACAGTCAATTAGGGGAGCAAAATACAGACAACTCTGAAAAAGAGATCGAATTACTGCAATTGAAGCGGAGTCGCTCTGTGGCCGAAGACTTATATTTAATGTTAGAAACAAAATATGAGGAAGCTCGCATTCTAGAAGCAGAAAAAGTTAAAAATGTTGAAAAAATTGAGCCGGCAGCACTACCAGGCAGTCCTATAAGACCAAACAGAAGACTGAATATGATGTTAGGTTTGGTTGGAGGAGTGCTGTTTGGATTTCTCATCATTTTTGTTTCTGAGAGTTTTGACACTACCATTGGCCGGATAGAGGATATTGAGGAAGTTTTGAATGTCTCGGTACTGGGAATTATTCCTAGTGTTACACTGGGAAAAAAATCTTCAATATTTGACAGGTTTAATAAAAAAGAAACACAGGAAAAAGATTATAGACATCTGCAGCTTCCAACCTTGTTTAAACCCACCTCTGTTGCATCGGAGGCATACCGAGTTCTGCGTACACATCTCGATTATATCGGGGCACAAAATGGAGGAAAATGTATAACTATTACCAGCTCTGCTCCAAAAGAAGGAAAATCTCAAACCGTATCTAATCTCGGCTTAGCTTTTGCTCAAAGTGGAGTGCAGACTTTAATTGTAGGCGCTGATTTTAGAAAACCTTCTCTCTATAAAATATTTGGAGTAGACAAAAAACCAGGTTTAAGCGAAATTCTCATAAAGAGCATCCCCTGGAGAGATGCAGTAAAAACTGAA
>SDBS01007158.1_pt1 | contig 10853 bp, 12 predicted proteins | sample 2277091 | NCBI WGS metagenome assembly SDBS01 (sample SAMN10404972, study PRJNA504765) | marine sediment metagenome | isolation source: marine sediment core GS10_PC15, 163 cmbsf | place: Arctic Ocean: Southern Knipovich Ridge | collected 2010 | reverse complement strand
TTTCAAAGAGCCCCATATAACGGGATGGTTCTATGGTAGTGTATGCGCAATACAGCCGATGTTAGGCAAATCTATAAGGCTTTTCTATGTACCTGACTTTACCAAAGAATCCTTAAATGGCAAAGTAAGAGGCCGTCTGGCCGTGCGTCTGTATAGCATTATAAGAGAGGCGTTGATGTTTCTCTGGAGATTGCCGAAGTTGAGGTTATTGAGAATATACTTCAAGTCAAGAAAAGGAGGTAAGTATGGAGAATCAACTGACTGAACTGATAGGCACAATAATGGGTGAACTTAAAGAGATTTCCAGAACCGAGGCCATAATCGGTGAACCGGTACGCTTAGGTGAAAAGATGATCGTACCGGTAACCAAGCTGTCCCTGGGGTTTGCGGTCGGCGGTGGCGAGGGAAAAGCCCCGGAGAAGGGTAGTAGTTTCGGAGGGGCCGGTGGCGGCGGCGCTAAGGTTGAACCGGTGGGATTTATCGTTATTCAAGAGGATGATGTATCGTTCCTGCCCACCAAACCGGGTAAGTTTGAAGGTTTGATTGATGCCATCCCCGCTGTCATCAATAAGGTAAAGGATATTATCCCTGCCAAAAACAAGGCAAAAGGCAAAAGCGAAGAGAAAAGCAGAGAGAAGTAGGCTTATAAAAGTAGATAGGCATCATAATTCAATATGCAATGTTCCGGTTTCATCGCGTTATGTCTTATCCACGCAAGAGAATTATTGTCCAAAGACCTGGGGGCTATGGCGCCTTTCATATTGATGATACCCCCATCGATGATCCCCAACCAGGGGAGGTTCAGGTTGACGTTAAGGCGTGCGGTATCAATTTCGCCGATGTTGCTGTAAGACTCGGTCTCTATCAGGCGGCAAAGGGCGCCTATCCCCTATGTCCCGGTCTTGAATTCGCAGGTGTTGTGAAGGATGCAGGGATAGACACCACGGGTTTTAAACCGGGCGATCGGGTCTTTGGCGCGACCCGATTTGGCGCCTATTCCACCCGAATCAATTGTCCGGCCGAACACCTATGGCGTCTTCCCACCACCTGGGACTTGATCAGGGGCGCTTCATTCCCGGTTGTCTATCTGACCGCCTACTATGCCCTTCACCAAGTCGGCCATCTAAAGAAATCCGATCGGGTCCTGGTTCATTCGGCGGCCGGGGGGGTTGGCACCGCCCTTCTTCATCTCCTCAAGATAAACGGTAATATCTGCGTGGGTATAGTGGGAAGATCTGAAAAATCAGTGGCTGCAAAAGAGGCCGGAGCCACATTTGTGATAGACAAGAGCACTCAGGACCTGTGGAAAAAGACGGAAGAAATCAGCCCTGGCGGCTATGACCTGATCCTTGACGCAAACGGGGCCTCAACACTCAGACGTTCCTATAACCATCTGAAACCGGGTGGACGGCTACTAATCTACGGATTCGCCTCCATGTTCTCCAATTCGGGCAAGAAAAACCTGCCCAAATTGATCTGGTACTATCTCCGAACACCCCGCTTTAACCCCTTCGACCTGACAGGGAGCAACAAGACCATAAGCGGTTTCAACCTGATCTATCTTTTTGAGAAGATTGAACTCTTTCATCAAATCATGGCCGATCTCCTAAAATGGGATTCAGAGGGTCTCATCCCCACTATGCCGGTAACAACCTTTCCCTTCGAAGACGTGGTCAGCGCCCACCGGGCCATAGAATCAGGTAAGAGCGTGGGCAAGCTGGTGCTGGAGATGTAGATAAAACATTCCGGGTCACCGGCCGTCGCCTCTTTGCTTTATCCTGTGAATTGTCCACCCATAAGACGGCGAAATGAATTCCACCAATCGTCAATCTTCAGTCGTCAATCGTCAATTTCAAAGCAACGGTCCCACGAGGTGTGCGGCATTTTCAATAAACCGCTGAGTTTTTGAACGCTTTCGCCACTCATTGAGATCCATCATCTCACAATCTTCAATATATTTGGCCTGCATGGCCCGCACCTCTGTGATGAAGTCCGGGTCGTAGACAAAAAGGGAGATTTCAAAATCGAGCCAAAGGCTGCGCATGTCAAGATTGACCGAGCCGAACACGCATATTTCGCCGTCCACGGTAATGGACTTGGTATGCAACAACCCTCCCTTAAATCCTGCAATCTGCACACCTGCGGAGAGGAGGTCGTCGAAAAGCGATCGGCTGGCGTAATGTACGAGCCGTGAATCCACATTTGAAGGCACTACAATGGTAACCCTCACGCCACGATGCGCTGCAGATATGAGTGCAGTGAGGAGAGTGTCATCCGGGACGAAATAGGGCGTTGTGATCACCAGCTCCTTTCGGGCGACATAGATTGTAGTCAGCAGCAACTGATGAATGGCTTCGGGCCTGAATGCAGGTCCGGATGGCACCACCTGGACCGCTGACGGGCCCTTCTCCGGTACGGAGTGTACACCACTTGTGGCTTCAAGCGCCTCTAAGCCTGCGCCGGTATCAAGTTCCCAGCTTTCTATGAATATTCCTCCTAATGCCTCCACACTGGGACCTTCCATTCTCACCATTGCATCGATCCACTGGCCTACGCCCTCGTCCTGCTTGAAGAATCGTGGGTCAACCAGATTCTGGCTACCGGTATAGGCGATCTCACCGTCAATAACGATTATCTTGCGATGGTTCCGGAGGTCCACCCTCGTCATAAGCATTTTCATCACACCCACTGGCATCGACGCCACTAACTTAATACCGGAATCACGGAGCCGTTGCGCCAACTTACTCTTCAGGAATTCCTTGCTCCCGATGGCGTCAACCAATACACGGCAGATTACTCCGCGGTCTGCAGCCCGAATCAATGCCTCTGCCACCTGGTCTGCCATTCCTCCAACCTCCCAGATGTAGAACCCAAAGTGGCACGTGCTCTTCGCGTCATCCACATCCGCGATAATCGACTCGAAAACAGACTCAAAATCATGCATGAGCTGCAGTTGGTTCCCCTGCATAGCCGGAAATCCCACCACTGTCTCGGCGTGGTACTGGAGAGACGTCACTTCCCCATTGGCAGTTGATCGAGCAAGGGAGGCCTGTTCCTGCAATTCTCTCTGCCATTCATTGTAGATATTATGGATTTTTGCCGCCCTTTTCAGATATTTTTCGCCGATGCGGTTCTCGCCGATGAACAGATAGATAAGAGCGCCAACAAATGGCACACTGAAAATCACGGCGAGCCACGCAAGAGAGACCCCCACCGGCCGACGTCTCATGATGACACGGATAGAAAGGCCGATAATGATGGTCCAGTGAGCAATAAATATCAGGGTAGTCATTAATGTAATATCGTAAGTCACCAAGAGATCACCTCCTTTATAAGGCGTATCACCACGTTTTGCTAACACGGATAATTTGAGATCTGGGCAGGTATCAAAGGCTGGGATAGGCTCGGAATTACTTAGCATACAAAGCGTATTGCACATTGAGCAAATTTGTATATAATGCAGTAACCTTCTCCAGCGAACGGATTAGCTGAAAGCTTACAGGTCTTAGCCCTGTGAGAACCTCTCAGGGGCTGTTATTTTAACCGATTATGATTTCATCCAACGACCGTTTTGGCACATGGTGGACATCCTCATCGTCACGCCAGTATTTGATATCTCCATCAGGCCCCACGGTATCTATCACGACCGTCTCTTTTGGTTTGCCAAGGGCCAGAACAAGCAGTATCTCATAGCGAGAGGGTATATTCAGGTCACCTCTAAGTCCCTCCTTTTTGATTGTGGCAATCATACAGCCACCAAACCCCCTCGAAGCGGCGCCCAGAATAATGGTTTGGGCCGATATCCCATGGTCCCAGGCAACCGACTTGCTTATCTCGCTGTCTCCGAGCAGAATTATATAGGCGGATGGCCTCTCCCCCTCTTCCGGACCCGGCCAGTCTTTGAGATAAGCGGCCCAAACAAGATGCTGAAAAATCAGGCCATTCTTTTCGGGGTCAGCCGAAAGTATATATTTCAGCGGTTGCAGATTGCCCCCTGACGGAGAGTATCTCGCAAGGTCCACAAGTTCCCTCAGCGTATCCATGCCTATGGCGGTTTCCTGATAAAATCTCCTGTAACTTCTGCTTTTTCGTACCACATCATCAATCATCTTATCCTCCTTTTTTGATAAGAACTTGTTTTCTTAGGAAAAAACCATACCGAAATGCCACTTGGGCGTCAAGAAAAAAGAACAATCCTCTTGATTACAAACAAACACTTGCCGAGATGGTGACAAAAATGTCTAAGAGTCCCCTCTGTTACCAACCGGGCACCACATGGGATTATTCCCAGTCTACCGATGTCCTGGGCCGCATCGTAGAGGTAATTTTCGGCGTTAGTTTCGACACGTTTATTGCAGAACGAATTGCAAAACCTCTTAAGCTCACAGACAGTGGCTTTTGGGTAGAAGGTGCCGATCGGCAAACGCGGATTGCCGAACCACAGGTTAATCCTGCTACTGGCAAGAAACCGTCGGCCCTTGACGTAACAAAGCGGCCAAATTGGTTATCAGGGGGTGGTGGTATGGTATCGACTGCCTCAGATTACGCGCGTCTATGTCAGCTCTTTCTCAACGGAGGTGTCTTAGATGGCGTTCGCCTGCTTTCCCCTAAGACTGTTGAGCTGATGACTTCTAATCATCTCCCGGCGACCATCAAATATGCCCCGAAGCTTCAAATGCAGCTGGGACCAAGTTTCCCCAGTCCAGAGGTGGGCAATGGCTTTGGCTTAGGCTTTCTAGTGCGCATCGCACCAGGTATGAATCCGCAACCCGGTTCAGTCGGGAATTATAGTTGGGCAGGCTATCTTGGCACCTATTTCTGGGTAGATCCCGAAGAAGAGTTGGTGGCCGTGATAATGATTCAGACACGCGCCCAACGGGTATATTACCGAACCTTTATGAGAGATATGGTTTACCAGGCCATTATAGATTAGTAGAGCTGTTTTCCTAGATTTAAATGAGCTTGGAGTCTCATAATAAATTTTCGAAGGATTCCAAGAAAGCCTCTGCGATAATTATAGACCAGCACTGACCAGCAATAATGGGTAGGGCAATCATAGACCTACCCATTCTAATTTATTGAGGCTCCAAAAGCATTTCTATCCTTGATAGTTGCCTTGCCAGTGTTCGCTTTTAAAAGTCGCTGAAAAAAGCAGGATTTGTTTTGACCCGGAGTTTTGATTTCCTGCCAGAGGAATATTTCTTACTATTTGGAATTAAAGATGATGCAATCGTTCAGGGTTCAAAAATTAACCGAAAATCTGAATCCCTTGAATAATCCCCTCTCCAAAGTCTCTCATGGTCTCAGCGGCAATAGTCAAACCATCTCTCAGGTGATTTCTCTCTACACCAGGAATCCCGTAGGCATAGAACAAAACATTTCTGGTATCTTCTCCCACCCTGGTCTTTTCATCAGCACCCTGGCACAGAACGCAGACGATCTCCTTTTCGTCTTTCAGAACAATCTCACCCTCTTTGGCTCGAAATTCCTGGCCGCCCATTCCGCGGCAGACCTCCCCCTCTTCTGCCAAATCCAACACCAATGCCCCATCAAAGCGGTCAAAATCAGTGACCGCCACCAGGATTCCGGCGCACATCTCTGCCATAAAGTGGGCATCCACCATAAGGTTGTATCTGGGAAAACCGCTGTTGACCGTTCTCTTAAGGTGTTTGGGCAACGGGCAATCAAAACCTAATCCCCCGAAAAACCTGTCATAGGTCTCGATACGTTCGGTGATATCCTTGAGCGTCTCGCGCCGCCTCATCTTCCGGAGCAGCTTTCGCTTGTATTGATCAAAACCCGGAGGGTTTTCGAAATTGCGGCATCCAGAGATCAAGGTAAGACCGAAAGCGACTTCAGGGTAACGATCCTCGTATCTTGACGACTTTGAAAAACTAATAGTACTGAGCATCAAAAATCCCTTTCCTGATTTAGAAGCACTGATCCAATGTCATTAGGATAAGAACACCAAAGGTCAGTGGGATCATCCATACAGTACCAAAAATGATCGCTGGCCATTGATTGAGTCATGTTTCCACCTCAACTTGCTCTCTAACCCTTGAGTCTCTTTACCAGGTCGATGTACGATTGCATAGCCTCATTTTTTGAGGTACCCTTTAGCTTGGCCCAGGCATCATACTTGGCACGACCGACAAAATTGGTAAAACCAGGTCGCTTACCAGACACGTCCCCCATATTGGCCTGCTTGTGGAAGGCATAGAGCTCCAAGAGAGTATCATTATCAGGCCGCTCCGCTAACTCTTTAACCTCTTCAGCCGCGGTCTCAAATCTTGTTTTTAGATCAGCCATTTGCTTCCTCCTCTTGACCAAAAGATGTTTGTAAGCGTTCACAGGTTCCTGTTTGAGAGATTCACCTACCAGGGAGTGGTCTTTTCCGCTGATCTGTTGATGTATGAAAAGGCATTGGTTACCCTCAAGGGGGTGTTGGCCGACGTCGATCCCACCTTTAATCGGGATGACTACATGATCTGGGCTGCCATGACAACTTTCTTGGATGATGTCGTCCGGCTCCGACTCCTCAAGCTAATCATTAAAGATGCCTGGACCTTTTACCGGCACAGCCTATCTGTCATGTTTGATCTTCAGAAAGTCATCGGATGGTTCCTCTTGGACGTAGGACGTTTGTGGAGGAAACTTTAGACACTTCAGGACCTGCTTAAACGTAGCCCAATGGTAGAGCATGGAAACATGACAGATCGGTCCGGTCCTTTCCTCTTTCCATTCCGGTGGCGCTTTCAGGGATTCGGCAGGGAGTACCATATTGTCCACCGGCGAATAGATGGCAGTGCAGTCCACCTCGGAAGGGGTTCTTATCTGTTCTAACTCCCGGATCAGAGTACTGCCATAGGCCAGGCTTTTGGCCAATCCCCCTATCCCGAAGACGACCATCCTGCTTCCTTTGTGCGGCGATCCCAATGTTACGAGCGTTCTGACTGCCGGCCCTTGATCCCCATCCTTTCTTCCGGCGTAGGCCTTTGCAAGGAGTCCTCCTAAGCTGTGCCCTACCATTAATACGGCCTCTCCGGGAAAAGAACGGCTTGTTTCCGCCATCCATTTATTCAATTGACCACTGATCTCCCAGAAGGTGGATTTCAGACTGCTATAATTAAACAGGTATACTCGTTGATATCCTGCGCGTCTCAGCCACCACCTGTAAAAGATCCATGCACTGGCATTGTGGTAAAGACCGTGGATTAAAATGACCGGGGGAGCGGAAGTGCTATCACTCGGGTCCGGTCGCCACAAGCTTTTGACAAAGGCCAGAGGACAGGAGCTGATAATAATGATGTGACTCAGAATGCTCGACAAAAACCCTTTTAAGATCCAGCTTTTTGTTCTCCCGCCCGATTCCTTAGCCAGTTCATCCCTGTAAGGGCTGTTTCCCGTATCGTACCAGAAAATTATGTATGTCATTAACGGGAAAAAGAAAAAAACAGCAATCAGGACAGCAATAAGAATGCTTGCCATAGAAAGGCCTCAAACGACAAAGGTTGCAATGTTTTCAAGCTGATACGCTATTCAGTTGCAAATGGATCGGACGAATAATGCTGCCTTGATCAAAAAAAATCATAAAAAAAAACTTGCCAAAATGACGCAATGCGTTATATTAAGATCAACGCAACATCGGACCAAAGAAATCGAATAACTTATTTTTTGATCTTAAGGAGGTATTTATCATGGCAACGACAAAAAAGAGTACAAGAAAACCGGCAAAAAAGACAGCAAAAAAGGGGAAATCCCAGTTTCACGCTGTAAGGGCGATCAAAGAAACCAGAGACAACTGGCTTGAAACGGCTAAGGACTATAATGAAAAATATGTCCTGAAGCCATTTGAAACCGGCATCGATTTTGTCGAGGATCTGCAAAAAGATCCCTTCAAGACAATTGAAGGACTCGTTGATGATGGCAAAGACTTCATCAAGGATGTGAGAAAGGACCCCTGCAAGGTGTTTAACGGTTTTGTTGAAGACGGCAAGGATTTTGTCGAAGAGCTAAGAGACGATTTCCGCAGTGCAATCAACGATTTTATTGATGGCGGCAAAGGTTTTTACAAGGGTTTGCAAAAGGATACCAGGCAGGCATTTGAAGGTATCGTCGATAAAGGCAAAAACTTAACAGACAAGATCCCGATGGTAAATACGATCGAGGAGGGTATCATCAAAGGCCTCAAGTCTGTTCCGGACCGGTTAAACCTGCCTAATAAGAAGGACATGGAAACGTTGGTAAGAACCGTGAAGACCCTCAACCGCAAAATCAATGCCCTGAGCAAGGCCCAGGCAGCCTAAGTGTATAGACACTCCGCTTCCGCACAAAGCGGTGGCGGGGTGTTTCGAGAGGGTACAAATTTCCCTTTGATGCTCGGCATCACTAATTAGTGCCTGAACGAAATAACTTCCCTATTTCATAATCTTAATCATAATCGTAATCTTACTCAAAACGATTAAGATTACGATTACGAGTATGAATCCAAAAACAAATTTTAAATGTGGCAGTTATTTCGTCCAAATTTGTGTGAGTTTTTAAATCCAAATTCGCAATTCCGGTTTACCCGGGTTAGGAGGAAGTTATGCATAAAATCAAGCGATATGCCAATCGCAAACTTTATGATGTCACAGATAAAAAATACATCACCCTGGATCTGATCTCAAAACTGATCAAGTCAGGTGAGGAGATCACGGTCGTGGACAACAAGACCGGTAAAGATCTGACTGCTAGTACCGTATCTCAGATCTTGGCGCGGGATAAGAAGGGGAAAACCGATGATGTGGCCTCTGGGGTCATGGTCCAGTTGCTTCGAAAGGGCCCGGGGACCCTGGTAGGCTATGGCAAGAAGTATGTTTCCCTGTGGGACCGTGCTTTGACTATGGCCGATGAGGAGATAGATAAACTGGTCGACCGATTGGTCAGGGAAAAGGAGTTAACCAAATCCGAGGGGAGCAAATTCAAGAGAGAGATCTCAGGCCGTGCCGATGACCTGAAAAACTGGATTGGAGAAAAAATAGATCAGCGGATCAATGAAGTGCTGAACATCATGAATCTCGCTACCAAGAAACAGACAGTTGATCTTACGGCCAAAATCGAGGCATTGACCAAGAAGGTCAATAAGTTGGAGAAGTCATTGGCACAGAGGGCTTAGGAAGAAAACGCCAAGGTGGTGCGTCAAAGGGTATAAAGCATCACCAGACACCGGGTAGGTTCATTAGACAGGCTTTTGAGCTTATGCGGTATATCTGAGTTGAAATGGATACATTCCCCTTTCTTGAGTACGTGGGTCCTGCCCCCAAGGGTAAACTCAAGATCTCCATCCATCACATAAATAAATTCTTCGCCCTCATGCTTATATTCCACCGGCTTGTGAGCATGATGAGATTCTATTGTCACCATAAAGGCCCGTAAATGGCTGTTCTCGGCCCCGGGTGTAAGGGTCTGGTAGGAGTAGCTGCGGGTCCGTTTAATAAAGGCCTGGGCACGCTGATCTCGAATAGCGGCCTGTTCCTCCTTATGGAGGAAGGTCCCCGGATCAATATTTAGAGCGCCTGCAAGGCGCACCAAAAAACTCACCGGCGGTGAGATATCGTTTGATTCCACCCGGGCGACAAATTCCGGGGTCTGGCCGGTCGCCTCTGCTAAGGATTCCCGTGACCAACCCTGCCCTTTCCTCAGCTTTTTAATCTTCGCCCCGAACCCGTCCTTCCCGGCCTGAACACCTTTATCATCTGTCAATACATCCGCTAATTTACGCATCACAGTTTGCTTGGCCCGGGCTGTAAGGAGGGGCACAAAGGTCTTAGCATCTGCAACAATGCCCAAGTCTGCAACCTGGAAGATAGGTGCATTCGGGTCACGATTAATGGCAACTATGGTTTTTGATTTCATAATTCCTGCCGTGTACTGAAGAGCGCCGGAAGTAGCAATGGAGAAAAGGAGATCTGGTCTCACCGTCTTTCCGGTCTGACCGATCATTCGTTCCTCTTCCACCCAGTGCTGCAGCACCGGAGGCCGCGTTGCCGCCACTTCTCCTCCAAGGGCCGCGGCTAATTCTCGGACCACCCCAAACCCCTCACTGCTTCCAAGTCCGGCGCCGCCCACCACAACAACCGCCGCCTCTTCTAACTTGCGTCGTTCAGCAGGTTCCGGAGAACGGGACAAGAGCTTAAGCCCTCTGATTTCATCCACGCTCTTACCCTGAATTCGTTCAATAGCGCCCGGTTGACCCGGCACCTCAACAGCAGAGAACACGTGTGGCTGAACCGTAGCAAACCCGGGGCCACGGTCATCAGAAAAACCGATTTCAGCCATTATCTCTCCGCCCCAGGCAGGACATACCCCTGTAATTCCATTTTCCTCGACCCGTAGATCCACACAATCCGCTATCAACCCTGCATTGCAGATCCGGGCCGTCATAGCAGCCATCTCCCGCCCAAAATCGGTCAGGGCAAAAAGAACAAGCATGGGCAGCCGTTCCCTGACCAGATCCGCTAAGGATCTTGCATAGGCATCACACCCTGGCACAATAAAGTCCCTGTTCTCAATAACGTAAACCTGGTCTGCGCCGTGGGCGACGCATTCCTTCTCCGCAATGTTGACCGGAATGGGTGAAAATTGCGTGGAGGACCCTTCCTGCTCATTGGCGGATGGCCCAAAAATTACAACTGCTGCCCTCCCCCCGACTGATCGGGATAACTCTCGCGCTTTGGCTAAGACATTGAGGCTGAACCCGAAAAGCCTTTGATTTCTCAGATCGCCAAACACCCAGATATCTTTTCGCTTACCATTTTCCATATCAATATCCAACTTCGTAGGCCAAGAACTCAAGTATTAGGAGAGGTTAC
>SDBS01007157.1_pt1 | contig 10853 bp, 9 predicted proteins | sample 2277091 | NCBI WGS metagenome assembly SDBS01 (sample SAMN10404972, study PRJNA504765) | marine sediment metagenome | isolation source: marine sediment core GS10_PC15, 163 cmbsf | place: Arctic Ocean: Southern Knipovich Ridge | collected 2010 | reverse complement strand
AGTCCAGAAACAAGTGCGCCGACAACCATGCCGGCAAGCGCTCCTTGTTTCGTTGTTTTTCCCCAATAGAACGTGGTGAGTATCAAAGGGCCAAATGCGCTACCAAGCCCTGCCCACGCGTAATTAACAAGATCATAAATGCTTTCACTGTTATTGCGTGCGAGATAGACCGCGGATAGTGAAACTACAATGCTTGCAGCACGAGACATCCATAAAATTTGTTTTGATGATGCATTTTTATTGTACATTGTTTTATACAAATCTTCTGCGAATGTTGAACCAGAAATTAAAATAAGACTGTCCATTGAAGAAAGTGTTGCGGCAAAAATACCACAGACTGCAAAACCCGCAATTAATGGCGGGAATAAATCTTTAGCCATTTGTACAAAAATAAGTTCAGATGCAATGTTACTGCCCGCAAAATAATATGCGCCGATAATTCCTATGAGTACTGAAGAACTTAACACGATAATTTGCCACGTAATTCCCACATATTTTGCGTAACGAATTTTTTTAGGATCATCAATGCCCATAAAGTTAGTTAAAATGTGTGGCTGGCCAAAGTAACCGAGCCCCCAACCAAGCGCAAGGCCGATACTTGAAAGACTAAAGAATGACGCGTAATTAATGTTTACTGTGTGTGCAAGGCTAGAGAGTGTGTTCCATCCGCCTAAATGAAAATAAGCAACAAGCGGAACCATAACAATCATGGCTAATAAAAAAAGTCCTTGAAAAAGATCACACCAGGCAACGGCAAGAAAACCTCCAATGAGTGTGTAAACAAGAGCGGTTGTTATTGCGAGAATAACTCCACTGAAATATGTGATATCAAAGGCTGCTTCAAAAAGACGACCAAGTCCTACAAGTCCTGCTGAAATGTACATTGTGAAGAAAAATAAAAGTATGCAAGAACCAATCAAACGTATGATGCCGGTGTTGTCTTTATATTTACTTCCAAAATAAGAAATGTATGTGCTGCTGTTATATTGTTCAGATTCTCGTCTTAATTTTGGTGCAATATATTGCCAACTTAAAAACATAAAAAAGATTAATCCAATTGCGGCCCAAATTTCAGAAAATCCGTTTAAAAAAACTGCGGCAGGTAATCCAAGAAAAAGCCATGCGCCCATATCACTTGCTTGTGTTGCAATCGCGGTAACAAAATAATTTACCGATCGGTCACCGATAATAAAATCCTGCGCAGTTTGTGTGCGTTTGTAAAACACAAAACCGATGGCAGAAAGAATAATGAAATAGATAGCAAAAGAAAGGAGCATGATTGTGTTCATATTTTTTCCTTAGAAAAGAGACAAGTAATTAAACACTACCCAACGATATCACATTAAGCGTTTTTTGACAGTAAAATTTACTTGTGTGGCAATGTAAATATACGTTGAGCATTGGACGTTGTTTCATGTGCAACGCTTTCTAACGATTCGTTTTTGAGCTGCGCAATATATTGTGCAATGATTGGAATGTAAGATGGATAGTTGGTTTGTCCGCGCATACTTTGAGGAGGTAAAAAAGGTGCGTCAGTTTCAAGAACCATAGTGTTGAGATCAACATACTCAACAACTTCACGTAACGTATTATTTTTTGGGTAAGTGACAGAGCCACCAATACCTATTGAAAATCCCCACTCAATTACTTGTTTTGCAAAGGTAAGATCTTCTGAAAAACAATGAACAATACCACGATCAATATCGTTTTTATATTCTTCTAAGCTACGTAAAGTTTCATCGTACGCATCACGTGTGTGAATGACAAGAGCAAGATCATTTTCAAGAGCGAGATCTATTTGAGTTTTGAGTGCATCTTTTTGTCGTGCAAGATTGTAGTCAGGATAATGTTTATCAAGACCAACTTCTCCGATGCCAACAATTTTATTTTCTTCTTTTTTTTTGATTAATTGTTTGATTTTTTCAATATCTTTTTTCCACTCGGGTGTGCAATCGTTTGGGTGAATGCCAACTGTTGCATACACACTGGCGTTATCTCGTGCTAATGCTACACAATTTTTACTTTCAATGAGTGATGTTCCTACATTTATAATGTGCTTTACTCCAGACTCATTTGCTTGAGAAATAATTTTTTTTGCTTGCAAAAAATTGTCTTGACTGATGGGGATATCGAACTCTTTTTTGACAATCATATTGATGTGACAGTGCGTGTCTATCAGCATTTTGAAAAAATCCATCTGTTTTGTAGTGTTTCACATGTTTCTAATTTGACAAATATAAAAATGTCTCTACTATATGTTACAGGATTGTATAATAAATGGAAGTCACATTAAGAGTTCTGTTGAAGAAGCAGTGGTTTAACCGTTACAACCTTAGAAACAAGGAGTAGCTATGAATAAAAGTGAGCTAATAGGTTCGCTAAGCGAAGAAACAGCATTTAGCAAAAAGGACGTTGCACGCGTTCTTGATTCGTTTACACGAATTGTTGAACGCACGCTCAAAAAAGGAGAAAAAGTTTCAATTACCGGCTTTGGAGCTTTTTGGATCTCTCGTCGCCCACCTCGTAAGGGTATTAACCCTGCGACAAAAGAGCGCATTGACTTACCAGCAGTTAATGTTCCGCGTTTCAAAGCGGGCAAAAACTTGCGCGAGGTAGTAAGATCCGCAAAGATTGGTTAATTAAACTAGTTTCCTCGGATATTAATTTTTACTCATGTAAGAGGTCGCATTCGTGCGGCCTCTTATCTTTTTTCTTTTCAAAACCTTCTTTTTTGATTATTATAAGAAGACGATAGTTCAGCTAATTAGAATTCTAAAAATGACTGTGCATGGAGCTGCTGTATGATAGATTTAGACTTATTACGAAATAATTCTGAAAAAATAATCGCCTTATTAAAAACGAAGGATCCATCATTTGATGGCCAACGCTTATTTGATCTTGATCAAGAGCTCAGAAAATTACGTGCTGATATTGAGTCACTTCGTCATAAAAAAAATGAACTTGCGCGTGAAGCCCAATCTGGCATAACTCCTGAGATTCGTGAAAAATCTATTTCTGTTGGAAAAGAGCTTAAACACAAAGAAGAACAATTTCATAAGGTTGAAAAAGATTTCAAGGACTTGTATCTTTCTTCTCCAAATATTCCGGAAGAAGATATTCCTGTTGGTGGAAAAGAAGCTAATAAAGTAGTCAAAGAATTTGGACAAAAAAAACAATTTTCTTTCGATATCAAAAACCATCTTGACCTTGGTACTGCGCTAGGATGGCTTGATTTTGAAAGCGCTGCTCGTATGACCGGTAGTCAGTTTGCTTTATATCGTGGTGATGCAGTTAAATTACTATATAGCCTTACGATGTTTATGTTGAAACATAACATGAAGTATGGGTATGAATTGGTTTTACCTCCTTATTTAGTTAATGAGCGATCGTTAGAAGTTGCAGGTAATTTCCCCAAGTTTAAAGATCAAGTATATGCAATTGAACAAGATGATTTATATCTTACGCCAACTTCAGAAGTTAATCTTACTAATATGTACCGAGATGCTATTTTATCTGGCGAGCAATTACCGATACGCATGACGGCTTGGACAAGTTGTTTTAGACGAGAAGCAGGCGGCTATGGTGCTACAGAGCGTGGCCTTATTCGCATACATCAGTTTGAAAAAATTGAACTGTATACCATTTGTAGACCGCAAAATTCTGATGCAGAGCAGGAACGAATGCTCAAATGTATAGAAAATTTATTGCAACAATTAGGACTTCATTATCGTGTCAGTTTGTTGGCGTCACAAGACTGTTCTTTCCCGTCTGCGCGAACGCATGATGTTGAAGTGTGGCTTCCCGGACAAGGCGAATATTATGAAGTTTCTTCTGTAAGTAAATGTACTGATTTTCAAGCGCGGCGCGGCAAAATTCGTTACAAAGAGCATGCGGGCGATAAAACTGAATTAGTACATACGCTTAACGGATCATCACTAGCATTGTCTCGTTTAATGGTTGCTATCATGGAGGTCTATCAAAAAGAAGATGGAACAATAGAAATTCCTGAAGTTCTAAAAAAATGTTCGCTTTTTTAGCACATTACTAAAAATGTTGAGAGGAAGTGTGAAGTATGGTCGAACCAGCCATTTTAGAACAAATACGGTTAATTGAAATAAAAACAAAACGCTTGTTAAGCGGGGCATTAATGGGTGATAGCAGGTCAGCAGTCAGAGGTTTTGGCTTTGACTTTGATCAAATACGACCCTATCAAATGGGCGACGATGTTCGTTTTATTGATTGGCGTGCATCATCACGAACAGACAAGTTGCTTGTAAGACAATATCGGCAAGAAATGAATCGCACTCTTTTAATCATGATTGATGTTTCAGCTTCTGCTTTTTATTCTTCATCAAGTTTGTTGAAAAATGAATTGATGGCAAAGATAGGGGCAATTTTATCACTTGCTGGTGAATATAATAACGATGCGGTTTCGTTATTGTTATTTTCTGACAAAGTTGAACTGTTTATTCCTCCTGGTAAAGGACGCGGTCATATCCACGGAATCGTTAATGAATTATTTACATTTAAACCGACAAGAAAAAAAACGAATCTTAATAATGCGTTTGAATATGTTGGATCGTTAAGGCGCAAAGGAATGATTGTTTTTATTGTTTCAGATTTTATTGATGACCAGTTTGATCGTGGATTGGCCGTTGTTGCAAAGAAACATGAAGTTATTGCTATTACTTGTTTAGACGATAGAGAAAAACAATTTCCTTCTGTTGGATTTGTATCAATGCACGATACTGAAACAGGGTGTGATATAATGATTGATGCAAAAAAGTCTTCTGACGGTCCGCTTATTAATCGTTTTTTAGGAAAAAGAATTGCTGCCCATGAACATATTTTTAATCAATACGGTGTGCGGCATGTTGCTATTGAGCCTAAGAAAGATTTTTTTCCAGATTTGCTCAGTTTTTTTCGCTCGTACTAAACAGCTTCATATGAATGTGTTTTTTTAAGGTAATTGTATGAATGATTTAGCGTTATATGAAATTTATGATATCGTGCATATCCCCTTTTGGCAGACAATAGGGTTTCGCATTGTGTGTGGCGTGATTGCTGTATTATTGCTTGGGATATTGTGTGTTGTGATCTATGGGTATTACGTGCGCATAAAAAATAAAAAAGCACTTCCCTGGGAACGTGCACTTTCTCGGTTGACACAACTTAAACAACAGCCATTGATTGTTGCGCAGGACCATAAAATTTTTTATTTTACGTTGACTAATATCATGAAAACATATTTTTCTGATCGATATAGTCTTAATGTCTTGCCAAAAACAGATGCAGAATTCGTTGCTTTGATATCGCAAGAAAAAAAAATAGCTACTGATGCCATAACAAAGTTGGATACCATTTTTACCGATGTTTCTTTAGTTAAATTTGCCAACAAGCAGGCGGTACGAGACAAGATGATACAAGACATTGATCGAGGGTTTGCCATTGTATGTGAAACAATGCCTCACGAAAATGAATTAGAGCAAGGAACACGTGCAACATAATACTCCTCTTGTGTATATTAATTTTCCTTTTACGAGTCAGAATAAATATGATGATAAACTGATTGAACGGTATCATCGGGCACTGTGCTCAGAAATTACACGGCACATAAAAAAAACGAATTCACGTTCTTTAGTCGATGCGATTTATTTTGGCGGGGGTGACTTGTCGTTATATCCCGGCGAGTTACTACTTGACACGTCTGGTACACTAGAAAAAGGGTATAATAATGCCGTAAAAATTGAAATAACAGCCGAAATTTGTACTGATAAAATGTCCACTACTCAAATGTTGTTTTTGATAGAAGCTGGTATCAACAGGTTAAATGTAGGGTGGAATATACGAAATGGCAGGTTATATAGGGATAAATCTAAGATGCCGATTGTTACGTTGTTAAGAGAAGCGAATAGTGTGTTTGATAATAGTGCTGTTGATTTGACATTTGAATCAGTTCCCCAAGATCTTTTTGTTTGGGAAGAGGCATTGCGTTCCATTGTAGAAACTGGTGTTAAGCACGTTTCAGTGCAATTTATGATCAAACAAGTTAAGAGGGGCTTTAATACGAGATTAAAGCATTTTTATTCTTGGTTGACTGAACTTTTTAATAAAAATGGATTGCAACAATACGAGACATTTCACTTTGCAAAAAAAAACAATCAGTCACGTTATATGAAGGCATATTGGCGCCGGTCTCTATGCAAAGGATTTGGTGCAGGTGCCGTTTCATTTGATGGGCAGATGCGTTATCACAATGAGTCCGATGTTGAAGAATATATTGCGTGTATAGAAAACAATGACAGCGCAATTTTTTTTGCAGAAAGTCTTTTACCGTACAACGTTTTTGTGGAAAAAATAATGTTTGGAGTTCGACAATTGGATGGTTTTGAAATTGAAGATCTATTACAGCATCTTTCGTTTGAAAAAAGAACGCGTTTTTTAAAGCAATTAGATCAACTTGCATTAGATGGTTTTATAACGTTGCAAAATGGTAGGGCACTCATAAATGGGTCGTTATTATTTTTGGAACAAGAAATCATACAAAAAATATTAGTTTAAGATAGTGTTTTATTTATTACAATAACAGGGCAAGGTGGGGAAAATATATGGCTAAGCATGTGGGTGTAAAATTGCCTGACGATCTAGCGAAAATATTAACAAAAGGCAAAACGGTTGGTGTATTAGCAACCTTTTCAGAAAAGGGGTTACCACATACCACTCCGATTCAATGTATTTATCCCAAGGGGCTTGAAAGCCTTTTAATATCAATACATAAAGATCATACTGGATACCACAACATGGTGTGGCAAAAAAAAATTATGATGTGTTTCCTTGATGGAGACAATGTTGCTTATAGTGTTTTAGGGCGCGCTGGCGTGGTGCGTGCACCATCTATGGTACATCCATTGATGAACGTCGTACGAATTGATATTATTGACATCAAAAGTGATCGCTCGGTTCTTACTAAGGTGGTAAGTGGTGTGAGGTGTGAATACACTTCAAGTGACGCTGAAGAGCTTTCAGATGGTTTGATGGATGAACTTAAGGAATTAGCCAAGACGCTATAGTCTATTAGTTCGTTCTAATACAAGGAACTTTGGTTATGCGTTATCTATTTAAATTTCTTTCTGTTTTTATTATTAGTATTGGTTTTTTTTGTGCGCCGACATATGTACGGGCGAGTGAGGAATTTGATATCGACAAACTTTTTGAAGATCTTAAATTAGATCTTCCAGAAGAAGAAATTAAAAAAGATGACAAGATTGAGGAGCCAACAACTAAAGTCGAAAAAGAAGAAACAAAAAAAATCATTTTTGACGACGACGATGAAGATGATGACGCTGACACAGATATAAAAGGAGAAAAATCTTTTGAAATTGTGCCAGAAAAAGTTGAAAAAATAGAAAGGACTGTTCGCCCTTCTGAAGATAAAGCTGCTGATACAAAAGGAGAAAAATCTTTTGAAATTGTGCCAGAAAAAGTTGAAAAAATAGAAAGGACTGTTCGCCCTTTTGAAGATAAAGCTGCTGATACAAAAGAAGATGAGGTTTCTTTTGATGACGCCTCAAAAGAAACTGATACGCAGGAGGGTGAGATTCTTACCGAAGAGGCTGGAACCACGGATGAAAAAATAGCAGAGGAGACTGTTCAAGAAATTCCTGAAACAACACCCCTGACTGAAACTCCTGTACAAGAAGCAGATAAGAGCGCAGAAAAAGTAGGGCTAAGTGAACAGCAAGCAGGTGCAGAAGAAACTGGTCTAATTAACATTGATACAATAAACCTAAGTGAACCACGTGGAAATTGGCTTATTAAGCGTTATTGGTTGCAGCGTGCTGAAAAAGTATACGAACAAATAAATGCTCTTGTTGATCAAGTTAGCCATTCTTTCATGTCATTTACTTCTGATCGTAACGAACTTGACGGAGGTGTTCTTGATCCATTTTATCTTGAAGTTGGTATGGATCAAGGTGAATTAATTGAAAGTGTCTCTTCGCTGATAAAAGAAATGGAAAAAGAACGTAAAGAAGAAGGTGATTTGTCTTCAGAAGAACGGGAATTTTTAGATAAACTGGTTGAAGAAAAGGGAACTATTGATCAATTACGAGAAGCAATTGAAAATATTTCAGAAATAGATAGTTCTGTTGAAAATGCCTTTGATATATTAAAAGAACGTTTGACATTAGCTCGCGACTATGAAAAACAGGCGCATGCTAAACTTGTTGCTATATCACAAGAGTTGAGCGACAACCAGGCACGTAATTTATATTTTGGTATGCATGGGTTGTTGAAAAATATTCAAGATATAGAACAATATATCGATGGTTCATTTAGACCACACTTTGATAAATCTTTACAAAACATTCGTGAATCTATTGATCGAGTTAAAACGACTTTAGAGGCACTCAAGCAAAGTGGTATTAAGCTTCAAAATGAGGCTGAAAAATTAGAAAAACAAGAAAAGGCTGAAAAAGCAGCAGCAGCTGCTGCTGCTGCAAAGAAACCTGCTAAAAAAGAAGCAACTGGATTTGGTGCTATGTTGAGCAACATGTGGAATTACATCACCAGTTTCTTTATGTCCGAAAAGGTTGAGGAGGCCGCACCAACGGAAATTCAACCGCCAGCAGAAATTGAAACTGAACAGAAAACAACGCCTCCAGTGGTTGAAGAGGTGGCAACTGATCAAGAAATTCCAACGAAGGCCGCACCAATAGAAATTCAACCGCCAACAGAAGTTGAAACTGAACAGGAAACAACACCTCCAGTGGTTGAAGAAGTGGCAACTGACCAGGAAGTTCAAACGGAGGCCGCACCAATAGAAATTCAACCGCCAGCAGAAATTGAAACTGAACAGAAAACAACGCCTCCAGTGGTTGAAGAGGTGGCAACTGATCAAGAAGTTCAAACGGATGCTGCGAGAGAAGATCAAGAACCGATAGAAGGTGAGATTGGTGATGAGGGACAACCTGAAGTACAGCCATTGACCGATTTTACTGAAAGTGCTACTCCTACTTCCAGTGAATGATCAATAAAAACGTAGAATTATGGTTGCCAATACACCCTAATCATGGTACATTTTATCCTGTATTTAGGTTTACTACGCCAAGGTGGTGAAATTGGTAGACACGCAGCCTTGAGGGGGCTGTGGGAGAAATCCTGTAGGGGTTCGAGTCCCCTCCTTGGTACCAATGTTTTTTAGTCGAACATGGAAAGGAATAAATCAATGAGTTCAATGTTAAAGCGAGGAGTTTTTTCGTGGTTTGCATTTTGGGTGGTTTTAGCCGGTGTTGGCCTTTATAGTTTGTTGCCGCTACGTAAGGCAATACGTTTTGGAATTGACTTGGTTGGAGGTACTTACATTACGTTGGAAGTGCAAACTGACAAAGCGGTCGAAGCTGAATTGCTTTCTCAAATGCAAGCCATGCCAGACAAATTACAGGAAGCTAATATTGAATCGCCAACGAGTTCAGTTTTAGAAAAAAATGAAATTGTTTTGACGTTTCCTTCAGTACAAGCGGCACAAAATGCGGCGTCTGTTTTAGTTGGTGCCAAACCTACAGCAGATCAAATGAGGCAGGGAGCAATTGCTTCTCAAATCGGACTTGTTGTTGCAAAAAGTGAGGGCAATGTTCTTCGCTTGCGTCTTACTGATGCTGCAATAAAATATATTAGTCGCGATGCGGTTGAAAGAAATATAGAAGTTTTACATAATCGTTTAAATCCGTTGAGTGTGAGTGAGATTACGGTTGCTGCACAAGGTGAAAAAAATATTATTGTTGAGCTTCCTGATGTGGAAGACCCGCAACAAGCAAAAAATATGATTGGAAAATCAGCACTTCTTGAACTCAAATTAGTAGAAAAAGTTGCTCAAAGTGAAGATGACATTTTATATGAACTTGATGGTGAGCTGGAATCTGATCAAGAAATTCTTCCGTCAAAAGAAGTGGGACGCGACGGCAAACCACTTCGTTATTTTTTAGTTTCTAAATACGCTAACATTACCGGAAAAGATTTAAAAAATGCAAAACCAACCTTAGACAATCGAATTATGCAACCAGTGGTTTCCTTTGAATTTACTTCTGACGGTGGTGATCGTTTTTATGAACTAACAAGTCAAAATGTTGGAAAAAATCTTGCAATTATTCTTGACGGTGTCGTTATTTCTGCGCCGACTATTAACGGGCCGTTAAGAACCAGCGGACAAATTCAAGGAGGGTTCACTTCCGATAGTGCACGTGAATTATCGTTGCTACTAAGGTCAGGAGCGTTTGTTGCACCGGTAACGTTTGAGGAAGAACGACAAATTGGTCCGGCTTTAGGTGCCGAATCAATTAGAAAAGGGTTGATTTCTTGTTTGATTGGCTTAAGCTTACTCTTTATATTTAGTTTATTTTATTACAAAGTTGCTGGCTTCTTTGCGTTCCTTGCATTAATTTATAACTTGTTTTTAGTTTTGATTGGTTTATCATTGCTTGGATCAACGCTCACTCTTCCTGGCATCGCAGGAATGGTATTGACCATTGGTATGGCAATCGACGCATCAATTTTAATTTATGAGCGCATCAAGGAAGAATTAGTAGCAGGGGTACCGTTTAGAGAAGCATTGAATAAAGGTTTTGCCGGGGCGATGACGGTTATTTTAGATGCAAACATTACCACCTTTATTGTAGGCATTGTCCTGTATAAATTTGGTGCCGGTCCTATTAAGGGTTTTGCAGTCACCATGATGCTTGGTATTGTTTCTACTTTGATAACTGGTTTATTTTTCCTAAGATCTCTGTTTAACTTTGTCTTAGACAACTTTAACGTGCAAAAAGTTAAAATTTAAGTATAATAAAAGACGCAGGTAG
>SDBS01007156.1_pt1 | contig 10854 bp, 10 predicted proteins | sample 2277091 | NCBI WGS metagenome assembly SDBS01 (sample SAMN10404972, study PRJNA504765) | marine sediment metagenome | isolation source: marine sediment core GS10_PC15, 163 cmbsf | place: Arctic Ocean: Southern Knipovich Ridge | collected 2010 | reverse complement strand
TCCGGGAATATGGCGGCTCCTCGGACGGCAAGCTCCTCGCTCTGCTGCAGGACCCTGAGATAATATCCCTTGCCGGGGGGCTGCCCTCTCCGGACATGTTCCTCAAGCACGAGATGAGACTGGTATCCGGCAGGGTCCTCGAGGACAACATCGAGAGGATCATGCAGTACACGGCCATACAGGGCGAGAACTGGCTTCTGGAAGCTATCACCGGTTTTCTTGCACGTGACGGAATCCGGGTCATGCGGGAGAACATCGTGGTCACCTCCTCGGGCCAGCACGGTCTTGACATCATCGAAAGGCTCTTCCTGAACCCGGGTGATACGGTTCTCATGGACAGGCCCACCTTCGCCGGCGCCATCGTCGCATTCCAGATGCAGCGTCCGGTCTTCGCCGGTATCGACATCCAGGAGGACGGATCGGATGTCGGGGGTTTCAGGGATTCCATAAGGCGGCTGAACGGGGAGGGTCGGAAACCCAAGTTCATCTACGTGGTGCCCGATTTCCAGAATCCCTCCGGCATAACGATGAGCCTCGAGAAGAGAAAGGCCCTGCTCGACCTCAGCGATGATTACGGAATCCCGATCCTGGAAGACAGCCCCTACCGGGACCTCCGGTACTACGGCAGGACCATCCCCTCGATCTACTCACTGGCTCAGAAAAGGGGCCTGGACAACGTGATAGGCCTTTATACTTTCTCAAAGCTCTTCTGTCCGGGCCTCCGCGTGGGCTTCAACATCGGTCCTTCCGAGGTAATAGAGAACATGACCAACATCAAGGAGGGCAACGTCCTCAATACGCCCAAGTTCAACCAGGACATGTGCGCGGCTTTCCTCACCGAGATGGGGATGGAAGAGCATCTCGAGAAGTGCAGGATCTACTACCGCGAGAAACTCGACATCTTCCTCGGAACCATGGAACGCTGCTTCCCGGAAGAGATGGGGGTTACCTGGACGAAACCAGATGGAGGTCTCTTCCTCTGGGTGACCGTACCCGATGAGATAGACACTCACGAGCTCTTCTACGATGCGATCGAGTTCAAGGTGGCCTTCGTCCCCGGCGACGTCTTCTACGGCGAGAACCCGGCGACGAACCACATGAGGATAAACTTCTCCTTCGCGTCGAAGGAGCAGCTGTCAACCGCCGTGGAGAGGCTCGCGGACTGCGTCCGCAACCGCCTTTCCAGAAGTGGCTGACCCGGGGACAGTGATATGACATCGAAACAGATTTTCTACAGCTCGACCAACCTGAAGGCGCCCCCGGTTACATTCGAGGAGGCTCTGCTCAAGGGGATAGCACCCGATGGCGGGCTCTATATGCCCGATACGATACCGGTCATGACCGTGGACGAGATCCTGTCGCTACGGGGGAAGAAATACCATGAGATGGCCTACATCATCGGGAGGAAGCTCCTGGACGGAGACCTGCCGGCCGCTGACCTGAAGAGCATCGTGAAGGATGCCTACGACTACGCCGTGCCCCTCGAGAAAGCCTATGCCAGGAAGTACGTCATGAGGCTGGACCAGGGACCTACCGCATCGTTCAAGGATTTCGCCGCCAGGATGATGGGCCGGCTGATGCAGTACTACCTGACGAAGCGAAAAGGCAAGCTGCTCGTCCTCACCGCCACATCCGGCGACACCGGCAGCGCGATTGCGAACGCCTTCTACGGCCTCGACAATATCAAGGTTCTGGTCCTGTTCCCGATGACGGAGGTCACTGACAGGCAGCGCAAGCAGATGACAACTCTTGGCAGGAATGTCCGTGTCATCGCAGTCGACGGCAAGTTCGACGACTGCCAGACGATGGTCAAGCAGGCCTTCGCAGACCCTGACCTCGAACACCTGAGCCTCAGTTCGGCAAACTCGATCAACATAGGCAGGCTTCTGCCGCAGAGCATGTACTACTTCTACGCCTTCGCGGAGCTCCGCACCGGCGATCCGGACGAGGAGATCGTCTTCTCGGTCCCATCGGGCAACTTCGGAGATCTCTGCGGAGGCCTCATAGCCCGCCGGATGGGTCTTCCCGTCAGGAAATTCGTGGTAGCCACCAACGAGAACGACGAGTTCCCGAAATTCGTAGAGACGGGGGACTACAAGAAGATAGAGCCATCGAAGAACTGCATATCCAGCGCAATGAACGTGGGCCACCCGAGCAACATCCCCAGGCTGGTGAGTCTCTACGGCGGCTCAATGGACGAGAAGGGCAAGGTGACCTCTCCGCCGGACCTCGACAGGATCAGGGAGGACATGTTCGCCGTGAGCATCAACGACTGGGAGACGGAGCGAACCATACACGACGCCTGGATGTCATATGGCCTGCTCCTCGAACCCCACGGTTCCGTGGGCTGGGCCGGCCTGCAGCGTTACCTTGCGAGCAACGACGAAGCTGCGGATCAGCTCTGTGTATCGCTGGAGACCGCTCACCCTGCGAAGTTCCCGGAGAAGATACGGGAGATCCTCTCCCTCGATCCCGAGCTGCCGCCGAGCCTCAAGCACATCGAGAAGAGGGAGGAGCGGTACGACAAGCTCTCGAAGAAGTATGCGGAGTTCAAGAAGTACCTGAAGTCCAACTACAAGCCATGAAGTACGTCATCATACTGGGCGATGGTATGTCCGACCGCCCGCTGGAGAGTCTGGGCGGTCAGACTCCCCTGATGGTCGCCCGCAAGCCGAACATCGATTCACTCTGTGCCAGGGGCAGGTGCGGTCTCTTTGTAACGATTCCCCCAGATATGCCTCCCGGCAGTGCCGTGGCCAACCTGGCGGTGCTGGGCTACGATCCGGCCGAGACCTTCCGGGGCAGGGGAGTGCTCGAGGCTGCGAGCATGGGCGTAGACCTCGATCCCACGGACATCGCCATGAGGTGCAACCTGATCTGCATCGAGGACGGCAGAATCAAGAACCACTCAGCAGGGCATATCACCACGCCTGAGGCCTGCGAGCTCATCGAGACCCTCGACCGGGAGCTGGGAACGAAATCGATACACTTCCATGCCGGGGTGAGCTACAGGCACCTCCTGGTTCTGACCGAGGGCAGCGAGTACTTCGAGTGTACCCCTCCCCACGACGTCCCGGGGAAGGAGTTCGAATCCCTGATGATTAGACCGGTGAAGAAGGAAGCCGGGGAGACTGCCGACCTCCTGAACGGGCTCATCATTAGGTCGCAGGAAGTCCTGAGGGACCACCCGGTCAACCTCAGCAGGATCGAACAGGGGAAGGATCCTGCGAACTCGGTCTGGTTCTGGTCACCGGGGCGCAGACCCTCGATGAAGACGCTGAACGAGCTCTACGGGATCAGAGGGGCCGTAATATCAGCTGTAGACCTGGTGAAAGGCCTGGGCGTCTATGCAGGCCTGGATATCATCGAGGTCGAAGGCGCCACGGGTCTCTACGACACCAACTACGAGGGCAAGGCAGAGGCCGCTGTTAAAGCCCTGGAAGATCACGACTTCGTCTACGTTCACGTGGAGGCTTCCGATGAGGCAGGTCATGAGGGGGACGTGGACCTCAAGGTCAGGACAATCGAGTACCTCGACTCCAGGCTCGTCAGGCACATCGTAGAGGGAACTTCGCATATGAGCGAGGATGTAGCCATAGCTGTCACTCCCGATCACGGTACTCCTTGCAGCGTGAGAACTCACGTCCATGATCCGGTGCCGTTCCTTATCTTCAGACCTGGCGAGGAGCCGGACGAAGTAACCCACTACGACGAGGAGAGCGCAAAACAGGGCTCCATGGGTACGATCCGGGGGGACCGCTTCATCCGTACTCTTCTCGGGCTGACGTAATCAACCCTACTTGCATCGATTATCCACTGTACATAAGTTATCAAGGAAATCAACTGCGACTCCCCGTGGATGAGCATCCTGATCTGACCGCTTCCATACCTGCCGGCCAAACCAGGCTACACTCATCCCGAAAGTCGTTGTGTTCCAGAGGCAGGGGTCGATATGCCGGAAGAGGCCGGGAAAACACCAACCGAAGAGCTGGAATCACTTCGCAAGCGGCTGGCAGTGCTCGAGGCAGAGCACCTCCGGGCGAGCCTCGAGCTGGAACGCTTCCAGAAGATCGACGAGGAAACCTGGAGAAGGTTCGATTTCCTGCCTGCAATGGTCGTCATAATCAACTCCCTCGAGGAGATCACATCGATCAACAGGGCAGGCTGCGAGATACTGGGCTACAAAAGGTCTGAGCTCATAGGACGGAACTGGTTCGACCTCTGCCTACCAGAAGACGTACGGGAGGAAGTTCGCAGGATATTCGGTGAGCTCATGGCCGATCAGACGGACCTGACCGAATTCTACGTCAACGACGTCATCTCCAGCAAAGGTCTCAGGATATCCATTCATTGGCACAACTCACTTGTAACCGACATGGACGGGCGGATCACAGGGACAATCAGTATCGGTGAGGACATCGCCAGATCCTCGGACAAACATGATATCGAAGCCAGGCACAGGTACTTCCTCGAGGGACTTCTGGACGAGCAGACTGACAGGCTCGAGGAAGGTGAGAGGCACTACCATGACCTGATCGAGAGCCTGCATGCAGGTGTCGTGGTCCATGCACCCGATACAAGTATCCTGCTCTGCAACGCAGAGGCTGCAAGACTCTTGGGGCTCTCGGTCGACGAGATGCTCGGCAGGAAAGCCCCGGATCCTGCCTGGTTCTTCACCGACGAAAACGGTGATCAGCTGCCAGTTGAGGACTACCCCGTCAACAGGGTCATAAGCAGTGGACGCGCACTAAAAAACTTCGTTGCATGCATCCACCGACCTGTAACCAAGGACCGCACTTGTGTTCTCTGCAATGCCTTCCCCGAGTTCGACAGCAAAGGAGAGCTGAAACAGGTCGTCGTCACCTTCATCGACATCACCCTCCAGAGGAACGCGCTGGAAGAACTCAGGGCGAGGGAGGAGACCTACAGGGCGCTGGTGGACTCGATGCCGGATGCTGTTGTCGCCACCGATCTGAGGGGAAAAGTCACCGAGGTGTCACGCCGTGTACTCGAACTCTTCGGATACGACTCACCTGAAGAAGTACTGGGCAGAAATGTAATCGACTGGTTTGCCCCGGAAGACAGAGAACGAGCTGTAGAGGACCTCAGCCGGCTGCCAGAGGTAGGAAGGCTGCTGGGAATCGAATTCAGGGTGCTTCGGAGCGATGGTTCCACCATTCTGATAGAGCTGAGTTTAGCGGTAGTGAATGACGCTTCGGGCAGACCCTTCCGGCTGGTAGGATCCATACGGGACATCACCGCGAGCAGAATGCTCGAGGACCAGCTCCGGCAGTCACAGCGGATAGAAGCCGTCGGAAGACTAGCAGGCGGAGTGGCGCACGATTTCAACAACCTGCTCACAGCAATACTCGGCTACTGTGACTTGATGAAGAGCGATATTCCCGAGGGGAGCAACCTGGCTCAGGATCTCGGTGAGATCTGGGCGGCCGCTGAGAAGGCAGCCGAGCTGACTCGTCAGCTCCTCGCCTTCAGCCGCAGGCAGGCACTCCAGCCAAGAACCGTGAGCCTCAATCAGATCGTCTCTAATCTCTGCAGGATGATAAAACGCGTGATCGGGGAGGAAATCATCTTATAGACCGATCTTGACAAGCACCTCTCCCCGGTCAGGATAGACCCCTCGCAGATCGAGAATGTGGTGCTCAACATCGTCATCAATGCGAAGGACGCTATGGAACAGGGAGGTAACCTCCGCCTATCCACAGCAAACGTGGAACTGAACGAATCGTACGCCAGTAAGTATCTCGATATCAAGCCCGGCTCCTACGCCATGCTCTCTATCAGCGACTCGGGCAAGGGAATGGACGAAGAGGTCAAGTCGAGGGTCTTCGAGCCCTTTTTTACAACCAAGGATGTCGGCAAGGGTACCGGTCTGGGATTGTCAACCGCATGGGGTATCGTGAGGCAGAGCGGCGGAACCATCGAGATCTACAGCAAACCGGGATCCGGAACTACCTTCAGGATCTACTTCCCGGTTGTGGACGATGAAATCGAGGAACTGCAGAAGCCCTCGGCAAGGCTGATCCAGGGGAGAGGAGGTACCGAGACAATCCTGGTTTGCGAAGACGATCCCTCGGTACGCAACCTTACCTGCAAGATTCTGCAGAGGCTGGGATATCGTGTGCTCGAAGCCGCCCTCCCGGCAGATGCGATCGAAACGACACACGATATCGACGAGGTGATACATCTGCTTCTCACGGACGTAGTCATGCCCGAGATGCGGGGGAACCAGCTTGCTGAGAGGTTGATGGAATTCATTCCCGAGTTGAAGACCGTTTTCATGTCCGGGTACTCCGAAAGCATGATCCAGCACGACATGATGAACGGTGCTGCTCCCTTCATACAGAAGCCCTTCACCGCCGACAGCCTTGCGCGGAAGGTAAGAGAGGTCCTGGACTCGGGATAATCGCGTATTCCATTACCACAGACAAGGCAGTTCGGAGAGGATTCAAGTTTCCCTGGCCAGTCAATTCCACTTATATACGTCTGTAACGATTATTCCCCGATAACGGTGTCGAATGATCGGAGTTTCCTTCTCATTCATGATGGGAGAAGCAATGTCACAGGTTGTAGTGCTTTCAATCATGCTCCTCATCCTTTCCTGCGGGACAAAGCCGCCGGAGGAACTGATCATAGGTTCATGGGAAGCCGTCATGGGCAATGAGACGACTATAGTTGAGATACGTTCCGACGGCACCGTTCAGGCTGTGGATGAGGACATCCAGCGCTGGTCCCTCGAGGAAGACGGCGACAACCTGGTATTCCGGATAATGGACTTCGACGACGGTAGTCTGGAAGCCGAGCTCACAATGGTCTTCGACGGGAATGACTGTGTCACCCTCTCTGACGAAAGCGGTGTCAGAATGACTATGGAGAGGACGGAGTAGCCGGTCTCTACTGCAGACTCGCCTTGAACCATCCCCATGTAGAGCGATTCAGTGCGACTTCGAGATCGACCTGGTAGATCTCGTCACTGTCGTTGTCACTGACCCACAGGTATCCGTCCGGGTCCATAGTGAGGCCCGTCGCCTGGGGTATGAGGTATATTGATGTCAGATGATCGTCGAAATGAGGTACTCATGAGGGTATTTCTTGCTTCCCTGCTGGTTCTGTTGATCACGGCCTGCGACAACGTCACAGGACCGCAACCATATTTGCCGGTCCATAACGTTACAGTGAGCAGTACTTCGACAGGCTCGATCCTGGCAGTGATCGAACTGGATTGTGAATACATCTCGGAGATTCGGTGCAGCTCGAGTGGTGATTACGCTTACGTGGCTGGTAACTTCTATTATCGAGGTACAAGTCTGACACAGATAGACTGCTCAAATTTCACGGTTGGCTGGACCTTTTACCTGGGGCCTGAGAATACGGGAATGCCCGATTTCTGTCTCGATTATCAGGGTGCGAAGCTCTACTACAAGATAGATAGGCTATTTCGCGTGTTGAACATCCCTTCAGGTAATCCTGGTATCTCACTCGACCTTTACGAGGGTTCCCGTACCATTGAATACCGTCCCGGAACGGACCAGGTCTATGTTGTATATAGAAATTGGATTACCATTATCGATGCTGCTCTGATGGAGATTGCCGGTTCACTGGATGTGGGCGGTCGTGATGCGGTCTTCTCTGAGTCCGGCACCGAACTTTATCTTACAAACTCTAGCAGAGACAGCCTTCTCCTTGTCGACCCTGGAGCTGGTTCGATCCTGGCAGCTGCAGGGCTCGATTATCCTGCCAGATTCAGAGACATATGTACTGTGCCCGGTTCCGACTTCATGTACGCCATAATCTGGGATAATTCGCTGGATGAAGGTGGTATACTGCAGCTGGATCGCACTACCCTGGCTATTACTGATACGCTGATGATTGAAGGATCCTCCTCAGATGGCATGCTGTGTCATGTACCCGGATCGGATCTCCTGTACGCTGGGTTCAGTAACTACGTGGATCCGTTATGTATAGCAATAGTCAGCATGTCCGATCTGGAAGTAGTGGGCCGGATCGAGGGAATCTCTGGTAGCCTCAACGGAATGTGTGCACACCCATCGGGATACTATGTCCTGTGCAGCATTGTTGGCTATGGTCTGCCAGACATCTGGTAGACAACCTCATGGACAACGGGGATGCCGCAGCCGATCTGACACTGGTCTTCGACGGGAATGACTGTGTCACCCTCTCTGACGAAAGCGGTGTCAGAATGACTATGGAGAGGACGGAATAGCCGGTTTCTACTGCAGGCTCGCCTTGATCCACCCCCAAGTAGAGCGATTCAGTGCGACTTCGAGATCGACCTTGTAGATAAGGTCATTATCGTTGTCGCTGACCCACAGGTATCCGTCTGTATCCATTGTAAGGCCCGTTGCCTGGGGTATGAGTGAACCCGGCAGGTAGTCTATCACCGCGCCGCCGGTGTCGTACATTCGTACGGGTTGTGACGAATTGTCCCATGCAAGCCAGATGTTACCGCCGTCGTAGGCTATATCGAAGATGTCTCCTGAAGCTCCCGTAAAATCCAGGTAGACTTCGAGGCTGTCGCTGTTGAAATAGTCCACGTAGTGGCAGATGTAGTCGAACTCACTGGCTATGAAGATGAACTCATTGTGGTGCGCAAGTCCCATCGCCGATGAGACGCTGCCGCCTCAACAGAAGTAGACGTTGCCGAGGTACGTGCCGTCGGAGCAATCGTACATGCCCTGCACGCCTGCACCCGTACTCTCCTTGACAAAGCTCACGTAGACTGTGTCGCTTCCGCAGGTGAGACCGTGCGGCGGGTAGGATGATGCGAGGTCCGGATGGAAGGAGAAGAGCACGGACCCGTTCGACGGGTCGAGCTCGTATACGTATCCCGACGTATGATCAACCGCCCACAGTGAACCGTCGTTCCAGCCGAGACCGTTGATGTCCGAATCAGGAGCGTTGATGGTGCTTACGATGCTTGCCGCCATGAGCACAGCGGGAACGAGCAGAAGAGGTGTCAAAACAACCTTCATGAAAATCCCCCCGACTTCCATTCGTTGACAGTGATGATTCGAATATACGCCCTGTCTACGGCGTGCCCAGGATGAACCGGCCGGTGGAATCTGATCCACTCGTTGAGCCTGTCCGAAGAAGAGCATGCATAGATTCGAGGTGCGTGAATGAATCACGTCTTGTCCAGGCTGCCCACTGAACGTAAGATTGAACAAGTTGCGCGGATTTCGGATTTATACGAAGGGAGACCATCATATGACCGGCAGAATCGATCCTGTTTTCCAGCTGAGCGAGTACCTGTTCCGGCGCAAGGTTTTCAAGTTGGTCGGTGGGGCATTTCACATCAGGGATGCCAGCGGTAACACCGTAATGTACTCCACGCAGAAGGCGTTCAAGCTGCGGGAGGATATGACCATCTGGGCGGATGAGACTCAGTCCCGGGCGCTGCTGACCATCAAGACCCCGCAGATCCTGGATTTTGGAGCAACCTACATGATCAGTGATGCCACCACGGGTGAGGATGTGGGAGCCATCGCCCGCAAGGGGCTGAAGTCGGTAGTAAGGGACGAATGGAAGTTCATCTCTACCGATAACCTGCAGATTGGCATCCTTACAGAGTCCGGGTGGGCTCGCGCCATAATCAGCAGGCTCATCAATATGGTGCCGCAGAAATACCTGATAGCCTCTGAGGACGGCAGGGAGGTTGCTGTCATCAACCAGCACTTCAACCCCTTCGTCCTCAAGTATACGATGAGCATTCTGGAACCCGATCCCCCGATTGACAGGAGACTGCTGATATCTATGGGTATCCTGCTCTGCGCGATCGAAGGCCGGCAGGGCGGTGGAGGTACCGTCGGCGCTTACGGGGGCAACGTATAGCACGATCAATGTCAGGGAGCTTCCGCGGGAGATACGCCGGGTTGTGGCTGTTCGGTGCGGCTCTGGGGTACTTCGAGGCGACAATCGTCGTCTACCTCCGGCAGCTGTACTACCCCGGAGGGTTCCGGTTCCCGCTACAGAAGCTGCCGGCCGACATGCTTGCAGTGGAGGTGGGCAGGGAGGCTGCAAGCCTGCTGCTCCTGCTTGGTGTGGCCATTGCGGCAGCGAGAAACCGCAGGGAGAGGTGGCCGGTCTTCTTCCTCACCTTCGGCATCTGGGATATCTTCTACTACCTTTTTCTGCTTGTTCTTCTCGGCTGGCCCTCTTCCCCGGGAACCTGGGATCTCCTGTTCCTTATTCCAGCGCCGTGGACCTCACCGATATGGGCACCTGTCCTCGTAGCCCTGCTTTTCGTAACCGTTTCCACCATCCGTCTGCGCCGACTCGAGGCTGTTGCCCCCACCGGTTACCGGAGCCGTGATATCGGGCTGATGGTTGTGGGTGGGATTATCGTGCTGGTTTCGTTTCTGTGGAATGCGATTCCGGTAATGGAAGGTGCCGTTCCCTCTGGTTTTCCTCTGGCGGTTTACATTCCCGGGCTGCTGCTGATGGCTGTCGGTTCACTGAGAGGAGTGATCGGACGGAGATGATTGCTGTTCTTGTACCGTTGATCTCGATATCGATTCGATGACGAATCAGAAATCTCTATTGAATAGCTCCAGTGCCCAACATGACCTTGATACTTCCGAAGGTGGCAGGCTGGAGCATGAGCGAGCCCTCCAGCATGAACTGGCAGCGCATGCTGCTGAGGAATCCCGTTGGACCATCCGGGGTCGGGGCCTGCAGAAGGCAGGGGGTATATGGAGTGTTGAAGTGGTAGTTCTGGATGCTGCCGGAACCACCCGAGCAGGTTATTTCCAGTATCATGTTCCTGACGCCGTAGTACCAGAAGGGCGAATCCAGTTCGACAGAGAACCAGTCACC
>SDBS01007155.1_pt1 | contig 10855 bp, 7 predicted proteins | sample 2277091 | NCBI WGS metagenome assembly SDBS01 (sample SAMN10404972, study PRJNA504765) | marine sediment metagenome | isolation source: marine sediment core GS10_PC15, 163 cmbsf | place: Arctic Ocean: Southern Knipovich Ridge | collected 2010 | reverse complement strand
GAAGGGAATCCGATCTGGCGTTTGACGGTTGAGGGTTGCCAGGACTCGTTCGCGACCGGTCATTGCATGTCTCCGATTGTCATTGAAGAGATTCCAGGAATTGTTTACCTTGCGGCCGGCCTCGTCGGGGTTGTCGATCTAGGGGTACAATTCGACCGTAACCCGACAATTGTAATATGTTTTTTGATTTCGGCAAGGACCGCGCGCATATCGATCGCCCCGCGGCCTGGAATCATGTGCGAGTGCTCTCGGCTGGTGGCGATGTCTTCGACGTGATAGTGACGCGTATGCGGGGCCATGCGCTGGACCCAAAGCTGTGGATCTCCGCCCACGCAGTATGCGTGCCAAATGTCGAAAGTTAAACCGACCCAAGGCGGCGATACGGCGGATTGTCTCCTCGATGGAAAATTGCATGTAAGCATTGAAACTATAGGATAGTTTCATTGTCTGGCTAATTCCTGAAAATCAAGCAGCTCAACCCAGCCCATAGTTTACCATGTTATTGCGGCAAGCGTAAGATGGCTCGTGGAAGCATGGATGTGGTGGCCGGCAGTTGCAAACCACCAACGGGAGTGGTATGCTTTAACAGCCCGTTGAAAAAAGTGGCCCGGGAGGGCGAAGCCCCTGCTGAGCCACACAGCCGAGGGCGGCTGTGCTACAAAACACGGGTGTCTCACCACGGCCGCAAGCGGCTGGGCTAACAAGTTCATTTTCCACAAACTAAAAATCAGGACCCAAAACTAATGAAAACTCGAACATCTAGTTTAGCGATCACGCTTGGCGTGGCATTCGTTATCGGTTCTTCTTTGGGAATATCGGCGGCGAACTGTTGCGAGAAAAAATGCGTCTCCGACGGATTCGTATCGATGTTCAACGGCAAGAATATGACCGGCTGGGAAACCGACCCCAACGGCTGGTGGCGTTTTGAGGACGGAACGCTAACTGCCCAGAGCACTCCCGAAAATCCTTGTAACAAGCAGCAGTATCTCTATTGGAAGGGTGGCGAACCGGCCGACTTCATCATTCGATTCCGATACAAAGCAACACCGGGAGATTCCAAGAACTTTGTGAATTCCGGGCTACAATTCCGTAGTGATCGACGCCCCAACTGGGACGTCTTCGGCTACCAAGCCGACATCACGGCGAACGACGAGTATGTCGGAGGCCTATACCATCATGCCCGCGGGGCCGTCGCACCGCGTGGCGAAGATGTAGTATTTACACCCGACGGTAAGAAGACCGTCAAAAGGTTTGCTGATTCGAACGCTCTATTTAAAACCGTAAAACAAAACGCTTGGAACGACTATGAGGTAACCGCTATCGGCAGCAAAATAACGCTGAAGATCAACGGCATACTGATGGCGAAGGTAGACGATCGTGCGCCGAAACACTCACGACAAAAGGGCGGGGTATTAGCATTGCAGATGCACCCCGGCCCGCCCATGAAAATCCAATTCAAGGATTTGAGGATCAAGATCCTCGACAAATGAAATATTTATCGCCCGTGCCCCGCCGGAAACGCCGACAGGTTCCTAATCGCAACTAGTCCTTTGCGGCGCATCCCAGAGACATCTCCAATCGCGTCAGCGTCAGCTTATCGGCTCCCCTGGCGGAGATTCTTATCTCTTGAGTTCCGTCCGATTTCAACGCCTTGCGAGGTACGCTGAAAGAGATGCGGCGTTCGGTGTTTTTCGATTTGTCGTCGGAGAGAACCTCGCACGTCTTGCCGTTGACCGTAACCGTTGGGGCCGACGTCGAAGATGCTTTCGAACCCGCCAGTCCGATCAACAACTCGCAAGGCCCGCTGGTTTCGCTTACGGTTCCAAGGCTGAAGGGGAATACGATTTCCGTGCCGGTTTTCGGAAGCGGCGGCCGATACTTTTCGCCCGGCGCCGTAGTGTCCCGATAGGTTACCCCGACACGACGCGGCTGCTTCAGCAGGGAATCGAGCGACGCCATCGCACTGAGTGTTTTTCGATAAACGTCCGGCTTCCAGTTCGGGTGCCCTATCGGGAAATAGTTGAACAGATAGACTGCATCGGCACCGCTGGAAAGCGCCGTGGTGGCGGCGCCGGTGGCAATTTCAGGCGTAACCATCGAGGACTTCCCATGGGGATAAGGGCGATAATGAACCTCCAGCCCGACGAGGAGTTTCGTTTTCGAGTTACCCAGTTGCCGCCGCCACTCTTTGATGGGCACGTCAAATTCGAGCGTGGCCCAGCGCGGCGTGGCGACCACTACATCGATGAGACCCTCTTTGGCCCAGGCGACGGCTTTCAGCCCCATTTTCGAAGCCGTCTCGGGGTGCGACGGCACACGCACACCGAGATTGATAGGGTGTCCCCGCTTGGCTGCCGCGGCGTCGATCTTTTTGCGTACCTGGCGGATCCATTGCGTCATAATCACGGCCCCTTGAGTTTCCTTGTCCTTGCTAAAGTAATACGGCTCGCGCATGAAATCCAGTTCCAGACCGTCGATATCGTAACGGTCGAGGGACTCGGTGATCAAGGCCATGAAAAAGGCACGGACTTGAGGCTCGGCATAGTCGAGGCAGGTTGCATAGTGGCCCGGGCAGTTCTTTCTACCCAAGTGCGGATTTTTTTTCCAGAAGTTTCCGTGGAAAGGATGGTCCGGAATGTTGCTATAGTGGCGGTCGTTCATCCGCAGGGTGATCCAGGGTGAAATGCCACGGCGCCGGCAGTGCTGGGCAACACGGGCCGGGTAGTCGACGCCCTGCCGGTGAACGGCCAGCATGTTGTTGACGTCGTTGCGATAACGCTTGATATTAGCCGGGTGCATTGCGGCTAGAAACGGCTGGTTGTTGGGGCCGTCGGGATCGTAGCCGTCCCAATATGCGTCCCAGACGTCGCTGCGATAATTGGTTCGGCGAGCATTCGTGTTACACAGAAACGTGGTCACCCCGGCATCGGCCATCACGTCTATATAGCGGTCGATGGTTTCTCCGGCTTTACCCTCGGGAATTATTCGATAACGAAAGAAATTAGAGACATCTCCGTTGAGGAAGAGTTCTTTTTTCGTTTCTGCTTGCAGGTCAACCGTCGTGATAAGGACCGCGGAAAGGGCAAAGCAAAATAATGGCACGGCACAAAGGAATCGGAATAGGGGTAATTGTCTGGTCATTTTTCAGGATTGTCTAGTTCCAAGTGAGGTAATACAATTCTCATTCGAGTGTCTTGCGGAGCGTTTGCACTTGCTCGCGAGAGGCATCGCAAAGGAAGGCTCGATCACTCCCGCCCATAACGAGTTGGTATCCCAGTTCGACGCTTCGTTTGAACAGGTCTGGATGAGGAGCAACACAGCCGGCCGCCTTGCCGGCATCCTTGGCAACTTTGGCTACATGTGCCAGCGCATCGAGGATCGGTTTACTTTCCAAGGTAGGCGTGTTGACCGGCAGCCCCATCTGGATCTTCAGATCGTCGGTGCCCAGGAACACAACGTCGACGCCTTCGGTAGCTGCAATGTCGGCGGCATTATCTACCGCTTGCGGAGTTTCGATTTGCACGACCAGTAAGGGCTCATGGTTTTGATAATAATTACGATCGACGACATCAATTGGCCGGCGGCCGCCATACGACCGATTACCCAGAGGAGGAAACCGCGAGGCACTCACCACGGCCGCGGCATCTTCGGCATTGTTGACCATGGGCACCATCAACGCGGAAGGGAACATGTCGGCGTAAAGACCGATGACGCCATCTTCATGACCAGGCACTCGCAGCACCGAATCAACTCCCGCCAGATCGGCCATGCGTACCGCCGCGAGGGCACTGTCGTAGGAGAACTGGCCGTGTTGGCCGTCGATCCATACAAAGTCCCACAGGGCGCCGATACTCTCAATAATCGCTGCCGAGGGATAGTTATTCAAAAGCCCCAGCAAGACATCGCCGTCTTCCAGTGCTTTTCGCAATCGTGTCGGATCCATGACTCAAATGACCTCATATATGTAGTCGTTGTTAATGTGGGTAATCTTGTAATTATATCATAACCATGATTGAGCACAACATGCCGCAGCATCGATTGCCGTCCGCCCACGGATTGGATGTAATCTTGCATTATCATGGCGTTTTTTCGCAGGCACATCAAGATTTGTAACTGAGAAATTCGGGAATTATCCGCTCGGTCGCCTTGCAAAACCGCGAGAATTCTTCATCAGATAGTGGAATGTGGGGTTTGCGGGTTTGGCGATTGCCGGGCAACCAACCCGCCATTTCCAAGTATGCCTTGTCCAGCACGGGACTCTGGTGACCCATTGCGACAAGTGGTTCCACCGCCTCGCTCCTCCAGAGCACCAGCCGTTTGATGAAGGCGGCGGCCTCGGCATATTGTCCATCCAAACAGTTCTGATAGTATTCGTGGAACAGCGTTGGGTTCATCAAGTACCAGGATGTGTACATGCCCGGTGCGCCCAGTTGATGCCCGAATAGAAACGCAAGTTCGCCCACGAAGTGTGACAGTTGCGGGGAATGCACGACGAGATCCGCAAATTTTTCCCAGGGCACGAATGCCTTGGTGCCTATGAGCGTTGGAACATGCGGGAGAACGCGTGCGTAGTCTTTGCCGAAGAACAGTTTTTTAGCGTAGGCAGTGTTGTAATGGATCAAGGCGACGTCGGGGACCGCTTCGTAAACGTCGATCAGAAATTGATCGTAGGCTCGTTCGGCCATTGTCATCCAACCGTGAAAACAGATCTGCACTGCCCCGGCACCCCGATCACGGGCGTAGCGGGCGCGGCGGATGGTGTCCCGCGTATTGAACCAGTTGGCGCCGATTTGGACCGGGATTTTATCGGTCGTTTCGGCAAGGAAAGCATCTACGACTTTCTGGAACTCTTCCCAGTCCAGGGCGTAGAATTCACCGGTCGACCCGGTAGTGTATAAACCGTGCGCGCCGGCATCGATAAGCATGGCGATTTCGTCGCGGAATGTCTTTTCGTCAAAGTTGCCTTGTTCGTCCCACTCGGTAGGAACCGATACCCACAACCCCTTAAGCTGCTCTTTCGTCAACATCTAGTTATTACTCCGTTAGTTGAAGCGGTTTTCGACCCCAGGGAAATAGGCTCAGTGTGGCGCCCACGGCGATTTGCGCCACCAGCCCCAAGGGCATGGCCCAGAGGAAACTGATGCCGGGGCTGCCGGTGATCTCCTGCCAGAAATTGACGGCCACGACCACGGCCACTCCGCAGGCTGCCCCGATCAGTGTGCCGGGAACCGTAGCCCAACGCACGAATATGGCCATGAACATCAGGCCGAACAAGGGGGCCGTCAAGAGGTTGCAGACTTTGAACCCCACGGCCATCAGATTGCCTTCGACCATGCCCACAAGCATGCTCAGCAAAACGACAACAATCCCCACGGCCACCGACACGCACATCGCCAGCTTGACGTGATGTGTCTCGGAGTCCTTGCTCTTGCGGAAGCGGTCGATAAAATCGATGGTCACAACCGAGCACGACGAGTTCACGCCCGAGGACAGGCTGGACATGGCGGCCGCCAACAGCCCGGCCATGACCAATCCGCTGAATCCCGGCGGCAGCCCGAAGGCTATGTAGCGAGGGAAGAGCTTGTCGGCATCGGCCAGGATCATCTGTCCATCGGTCATCTGGTGTGGATTGGCGCGAAAGTAGGCTAAGACCGCGAGTCCTACGATGGTGAGGATTGCGGTCGCCGCCGCGCTGGTCACCAGTGCCCAGATCAGCGTTTTACGGGCGGCCTTGACGTCGCGGCTGGCCAGGAAACGCTGGACGGCCATCTGGTCCGAACCTTGTGTGCAGACGAACCAAAACATCATGGCTAGAAAGGCAGCGACGAACGTGCGGACGTCGGGGTCGGGATCGTATCCCCAGCGGGGCTGGGGCCAATGGATCGGCCACTCGGCGGGCCACCAGGCGCCAAGTCCGCCAAGATTATAGCTGATCAGCGCCAAGGTCAGCAGCGCGCCGCCAAAGAGAATGAATGTCTGAATGACGTCGGTCAGCACGACTGCCCGCAGCCCGCCCATCGACGTGTAAGCCACGGTAATTGCGCCCAACAAAGCGCAGAACCAGGGTGTCGCCGACTGTTCCAGTCCCAGCAACGGCACCAAAACCTTGGCGCTTGTGGCGTAGATTACCACGGCCATCCAACTCAGCCGAAGCACCAGAAACATCGTCGATCCAAGGACGCGGACACTCACCCCCAGACGCATCTCGAGAATCTCGTAAGCGCTGATGACCTTGAATTTCATGATTTGCGGAATAATAAACCAGCCGACAATCAATGCGATAAGCGGGTAGGACGCGATCTTGCCAATGGCAAATATGGGGCCGTACTTGATCATTTCGCCCGGTATGGCCAGATAGCTGATGGCGCTGAGCATCGTGGCAAACAGCGAGAGCCCCAGGCTCATCGACTTCATCGTACGCCCGCCAAGAAGATAGTCCTCGGTCGAAGACGTTCTCCGCGCGTAGTACCAGCCGATGGCCAACATGGAAATAGCGTACAGTCCTATCACGGCCCAGTCCAATGGCAACAGGCCCCGCGATACCCGCCGACCAATACGCAACGTCGCATTGGCGGCAGCCAGCCGGACATCCGGATCTTCGTGGTCGAGCAACGCTAGCAAGTGCGGCAAGTCGTCCGGCGACGCCACCTTGGCCAACGCCGTACATGCTTGCAGTCGTTGCGAGGTGCTGCCCGAGGTCGCGTACTGAACAAGTTCTTCCCAGTGGGACTCGTCGCATTGGGGGAACGTATGTATTACGACCGCGGCCAAGAGATCCCCGCGGGCGAAATCACGGACATAAGAATCGCGTGGCTCTTTCTCCAACGCCGCAACCAATCGGTCCCGGGCTTCCGGCGGTAGATCCACGAAATCACACAAGGAGTTGGCCGCGATCCGTCGCGAGGCAGGATCCTCTGCCTGTAAGAAGTCAAGGAGTTGCTCCTTAGCACCCGCGATGTCGCACTGGGCGAGTGCCCACGTGGCGTATGCCCGCATGGCAACATCTTCCGACTGGGCCGCCTTTTCGAACGCCGCCCTTTCTTTGGCCGGGATCTTGTACCGTAGCTTGGCAAGCGATTCGAGCGCCTGCAACCGGTCCGGAGCATCGGCGTCGAGAAAAACATCTCGTATCTTGCCGATCCATTTGTTTCGCTGATGGTCTGTCGAACTCGCCCGCGCCAGAACCCGCCATACGCCGATCCGGTACTCGGGCTTGCCGTCGTGTTCACCGAGTTCAGTAGTAAACTCCTCGGTCACGCCCTGCGGGTAATCCAAAGCAAGCAGAAACTCCGCGGCGTGGACTTTGACCCACTCCTCTTGATCGTCGAGAGCTTCACGGAGCTGAGCAACGGCCCGCCCCCGCAACTCGGGCGTAACCGCCGGCTTCTCCTCGGCCCGAAGCACGGCCGACGAACCAACGACATTAATAATCGCAACAATCAAAAACAGTAGCCGCCGTATGGCCTCGGTACGGAGAGAAATAATGTTTTGCATCATTCAGGTTTCCTCTAATGTTTTCTCTCCAAACCTCGGCCGGGTCGAATCAGAACGTGAAGTTTACCACGTTCGGTGGTTTGTGGCAAACAATCGCTACGTTGCACGGCGTGACAATTGCGACCTACCACTCCTGCCGAGCCCCAATGTAAAGAGCCGTGTTTCCCCTCTAACCATGGGAAGATCAAAGGTGCGAACGTTCTCACAGACGACGGAGCCGTCCAGTAAATCGCGGACGGTCGCCGGCTTCGGCAGCACGATTCGCTTGGTGCCCTCGGTGGTGGCGGTAATTGCCAGAAAATGGGCGTCGGCGTTGATTACGTCGTTGGAATCGACGTAGATGTGGACACCCGACGCTTTGAGTACGTTTCGCAACAAGGCGGCCGGTACGTCGGTCGTGCCGACGTAGACACGCAAGGCGGCGTTATTCCGACGGGCCGCCACCAACACCTCGCCACCGGGCAGCGCGGCAAGCGGCGTTATCCCGGGGCCCGGCTCGATTGCCCAGAGCGGTGACAGCTTCGCTTTGCTACCGAACGGTCCACGCGGCAGCCCATCCAACAGCGGGCTTTGCTGCTTTAGCAATGTGACTTCCGCATTGTCGGCGTCGATGCGAGCGACGGGCATACCGATCAGTTCGGCCATCAAGGCATCGTCGGCCCGTTCGTCCAACAGCCCGCTACCGTAAAAGTAGACGGCCGTTCTGCCGGCCGTTGCCTTTGCAATGGCGGCCCGGGCGTCCCTCCCCAGCCAAAACGTGTTAAGAAAGATGTAGACCTTCGAGGGCGGGATCTTGCCCGCCAGGAGATCGCCCAAATAGTGCACCCTCACCGGCGCGCCCATTCGATAGAGCCGGCTGCGGAGGAGATAGCACAGCGGCTTCATTACGGTTGGGTTACAAGCGGTGACGAACGTCGAGCGCTCGTCGACGATGATGGTCACCTCGGGGCTGAATGTGGCGGGTGTCGCGACGCTTGCGTCGTAGTGTTGTTTGAGCCGCCCGATGTTGTCCCAAAGATCCTGGCCAGCGAGCCAGCCGGTTCCCTTGAGGTCCATGTACCAGCAGGCCATGCGTCGCGGCAGGATGTGTCCGTAGTTGCGTTGATGGACCCACAGCGACTTTTGGGGAGTGTCGATGCGTCCGAAGCCGGCGTTCTTGGCTGAGCGATAGGTTCGTGTGTCGTCTTCGTTGAGCCAGAGCTTGCCTGCCGCTCGAACGGAATCGACGGCCGTCATGAAAAGCCCCGCCCCACCCGACTGGCGATCGTAGTACGAGATCGGCGAGGAAAGTACGTCGATGTCCTTGCACCCCAGCATCCGCTCCATGGCCATGTGGCCGCTGGCCTGCGGGCCGGAGGGTATGCCCGACATGTCGAAAAGGTAGCCGTAAAAAAGCACGACGAGCTTCTTGCGTTTGGTCTCCTCCTTGATCACCCGGGCCATCTCTTCAAGCGGCTCTTGCATGGCGAGTTGTTTGTACTCGTAGAAATCAATCACCATCCGCTCCCGCGATGGATCGCGGAACAGCCCCAGCGTGGTCGAACGGCGCTGGGCGGCGGTGGGCACCGAGGCCGTTTCCAGCGAGACGTTCGAGTCGCGCCATGCGGCACGAAGCGCGTCGTCTGTTTGGTATCGCTTCGCAAGCCAGCGTCGCAGGCCGGCGTTCATTGCCGGCGAGAAGCCCGACAGCCGCGGCTCCCACGAGCGCTGGTAGAACCACTCGCTGGTGTGTTGTCCACAGGGATGGTAGCCGAGCACGCGGTCGCCGTAGTGTTCCTCGCAGAAGCGGACCAGCGCGCGAAGGTGCTCAAGGCTCTGCTTGCGCCAGATCGTCGATGCAGGGCACTCGCCGCGTGTCTTACCGTCGTCAAACGTGAGGCACTCGTCGGGATGATCCTTTTGCCACCATCCGGGCGCCGACATCTTGAAGCGGGGCAGCAGCAGTGCGTGGGGATCGGCCGCAAGTGTCGCCCGAAAAGTGGCCTCCACACCCTTGAAATCCGGCTCCTGACCCTCTTTGGGCCACGGCATGGGGATGGGGAACGAATAGATATGAATTCCAGACGCCGCCGCCTTGCGAACCTGACTCTGATAGACCGAATAGCTGTCGTCCGGCGCGAAACGGTAAGAGCCACCGTCAGAAAGACGCCCCCAAAACATCAAGGGGGCCGTCGGTTCGCCGTTGATAAAAAGCGTGGGCGAGCCGTGAAGGTCTTTCACTTCTGCGGTAAGCCCCGTTCCCGTAAGCCCCGCCTCCCTAATCTGCTCTACCGCTTGGCAAACCGACGCGACGTTTGCTCCGGCCGCCAGCACCGTCGCAAACAATACCACAAGACGTTTAGTTATCAGGCGTCGCATTTTATGGTTCTTCATCCTCTTAATCGTAGCTGAACCGGAAGCATCTTTCAACCCTCGATCTCGATGGCCAGGATCGGAACTTGAGACTGGATAAGGTGAGGATCGAGCAGCAGTAGACTGGCTCCTTGACAATACAAACAGTTTCGACGACAATTGAACTAGCTTAGTTCATGCATTCGTAGAGAGAATAACTCATGATTCGCTTTATCATTACGGGAGTACTTCTCGCGACGCTGCCGCTGATTGCCAATGCTGCTCTCTTGGACAACAACCTGCAGGTCGTGGATCTGAGCGACCTGGTGGACGGCCTTCTACCCTTGGACGTGGTGAGCACAACACAGATTCTGTGGCAGACGCAAGATTGGGAGCACAACTCGTATGGAAATCCAAGCTGGCCCTCGGGAGGAGACGACACAGTGGGTATGCCCACGTTAGTCAAGAACACCCATGGACAAAATTCCGATGGCAAGTATTATCTCTACTACGCCCACCACGATCCGATGTCCGGAATCGGCGCTGCTGTAGCCGACTCTATAACCGGGCCGTACATAAAGATATCGCCGACGGACAGCAAGGTGCTAACCGTCCCGAACTATGATCCGCCCGTTCTAAAACCGGGCGATCCCAGCCACTATTCGTCCCCATCGGTGGTCTGGAACGAGAACACGGGGCGCTGGCACATGTACTTCCACTACTACAACCACTACCACAGTGCATGGGAGGCCAATCCAACTTATCCGGGGCAGGGCTACCAGATGACCGGATTGGCTACCACAGATGATCTGTCCTCTCACAACTGGACGATACACACCGATCCCGCGTACGGTGCGGAAGGGGCAGGGGTAAGCGTATGGGATATTGTTCCCGTGCTGCACACCACGGACGAGGCTTGGGCTTACGAGTCGACGAGTTACAACGCCATCCAGCGACTGCCGCAACCGCTGGCCGTTGGAGCTGAGTGGCATGATTGGTTGGCATTTATGCGCGGAACCAAGGCCAATGG
>SDBS01007154.1_pt1 | contig 10855 bp, 17 predicted proteins | sample 2277091 | NCBI WGS metagenome assembly SDBS01 (sample SAMN10404972, study PRJNA504765) | marine sediment metagenome | isolation source: marine sediment core GS10_PC15, 163 cmbsf | place: Arctic Ocean: Southern Knipovich Ridge | collected 2010 | reverse complement strand
GAGATGTAAAATCTTATCTTTACTCAAAGAGCAGAATCTTACATTTTCCGGAAGTTTAGTCAGAGTCAAACTCAACCCCCCTTCCATAGATTCTCATAGTAAAATCAGCAATAGTATATTTCTCAGACCTATTCGTAGAAGTTAACTTTAGCCTCAAAGCAGATCCGGTAAGAAAGAAATCAACTCTTCCTTCTATATGGTCTGTGTCTATCAGCAAATTACCTAAATTCTTCCATGTATTCCCTGAATCTTCGCTTCCTTCTATAAGAAAGAGCAGATCCCCTGTGGGTTGATGATTTAACCTCAGAGTTAATCTTCTTATAGTCTTGTCTGTATCCGGAACTCCAAAATCTAAATCTCCAGTTGTAATCATTAAAGGAATCGCAACTCCGTTATCATCTGTAGAGGTTTTAGTATATTTTAATAAATAACCGGATTGAGAATAAAACAATTCCATAAAGGAAACGTCACCTTTTATATCTCCCCAGGTAGGAAACGCAGCCCCCAAACCCGTCCATGTATCAGCAGCAAGAGGTCCGGAGTCAGTCATATCTGACCATGTTAGATTTAAATCCAACAAAGGATTAGATAAACTCGTACAAGAAACTAAATCATAACTCCAGGCTTTAGTTTTATAATTATAACTCCATATTTTCTCAATCTCAGATCCAGTCTCAGGAAACCCGAAAACCAGCCGTTCATTAAGAGGATCGAACGCAGCAAATATCTTATCCGGTCTTTTACATGCATGTATAGTAGCCTCAAGCACGGGAGTTCCTATTCGTTCCAAGCCTTGCGCAGATAAAAAATAAATATCATCCTGACCTACGAATGCATGTCCGTTTAAAAAACCTGTAACAGCTCTTGGCCCTATTAACCCTATTCTTCCACTTTCTACCATTTGAAATGCCCGAGGAAGCAAGGGTATATTCGTCTGTCTTCCCTTATGAATCCCATCGTCAAAATATGCAATTAAAAGATTCCCTAAGGGAAGCAGCCTTCGTAAAGCTCCTGACCCAGGATGGTCTATATCAAGAAAAAACACAGTATCCAAATCCGTCTTATCAGTAGCAGAACTCCATCTGAGCCGGGTTCTATGATATACTCCGCTTTCTTTAATATTTCCCAACCAAAGTCTTTGATCCATAACACAAAGACATCCACAAACATAAGAAATTCCAGAATCAAACTCAGTTAAAGTAGTTCCATCGAAAGAATATGGAGTTCTTTTATTATCAGTTATAATCAGCTTATTATCAACAGTAGTCCAATCAAGTAAAGTCTTATTAACAACATGAAACCGCTTATAAATCGCCCAAGTTGTTCCAGCAGGATAAGCATTAGCAGGTGCAGAAGCTAAAACTAAACTTGTATCAGAGGCGATTGATTTAATTTCAATTATCTCTGGTCCATTTCCAGCTTCAGTAGGATCTAAAACAAAGTAATCACCAAGTCCCCTCGACCCTGAACCTTCCGCAGAAAAAACATCATCGTTATCCCAATTAGTAGCTCCAGTTCCAGTAACCGTTGGAACACTTGCTGGAAAAGTATATTCGCAAGTAGTTGCTTCAACAGTCCAAGAATAATACTGCGATGAAGGAGCGGAATATCCAGTAATAGTATACAAATACCTTGAAGTAAGTAAACATCCAGCTTGAGTACCATCGGTTTGCCAAAGAGGAGCTACACCTATGATAGGTAAATCTGAACCAGGGACTTGGTTTCCTCCCATATATGTAGTAGAGCCGGATCGTTTCTGTATTCCTCCACGTTTTATCAACCCATTCTGAACCGTATACATCCCGCCTTTAGGAATTAACGTAGGAGGAATATCTCTAAACATGCCCTTATTTAAAGGTCTTATAGGGACATTCTTAGGATCTGGAGGTATGAAAACATCTGTACTAGCCATTTTTCCAATAACCAGCTTTTAGCACTTTCTCAAAAGTCCTCGCAGAAACGGTGAAGATTGAAAACAAAAACCAGTAAACTCCGGGCAGAACTCCTACAAGCGTAAGAATAGAAGCGACAATCCAGATTCCAAATTTCATACTTATAATCGAAGCGAACAGTTTATGAATCCTCTCCCCTAACATGATAAAAAACTTCTTCATAATTTTCTCCTATTTTATATTATTCAAATAAATAAATACCAAAACAGAGATTAACGATGTACTTAAGAACACCACTAATCCCATAAGAATCTTAAACCCAAGCTTAGCTAAGGCTCTTGTAATCTCTCCCATCTCGTTTGTAATATTCTCAATCGTCTTCTCTACCATAACAATCTCCTCTTTATTTTCTTTTCTTTCATATTCAATCTTCCTTCCCAGAGCATCAAGTCTTTCCTGATGTTCACCCAACCTTTCCTTTCCGGGGCATTTATTATAAATTTCAATTACTTCCAATTTTCCTTCCCCCATTTAATATTTCCCGTATCCAAAGGTTGTTATCATTAGGGTTACTTACAGCGTCTTCAATAAGCTTATCAACTAATTGATTTCTTATTATTTCTTTCTTCTCTAAAGCTACCCTTTCTTTTACTTGTTCCTCTGATAAAGGAAGAGGATTATTTATTATTTTACCATCTACAATTTCCCAAATTGGCTGGTTATTTTCATCAATTAAAACTCCCCCACAATCAATATTTGATTCTACAACAATCCAATTAGAATAATCTACTTTTTTATCCTCAGGACAGCATTTACCTCTTACATATATTCTATTATCTATTTCTTCACAAATATACTTCATTATAATAACCATCCCCATATATCAAATCTTATAGCTGCTACTTCATTAGCAGAAGATAATTCTTGAATATCAAAAATACCATTAGTTGCTTTAATCATTATGGGTACACCACTTCTTATTGAAGCAGCATAACCAATATCATATGAAAAGAGTCTTATATTATCTGTCTCACTTGAAGTTCCATCACGAAATTTCAAATTACCATTAGCATCCGTTGCTACACTAAGAAACCAACCATATAAACCTAAAGTTCCGGAAGGTACTGCCGAACTTGAATCATACTCTACCCAACTTGTAGTAGGATTTGCTGATATATTATAGCTAGCAGCTCTACTGGATTCATCAAGTAAATGTAAATATGGACTATTAGTTTTAATCCATTGAGTTTTATCTGATATAATTTTAATAATAGAATATTGCAGCCACAGTTCTATTGTAAGAAAACTTGCATATTGATTATAAATAACCTCAGAACCTTCTCCATCTATGATTACTTTACCAGCTCCGGAATCAACTTTAATAATTTCAATATTAACTCCTCTATTATCCGCAAGAGTAGGTAAAGTAATAGTTATAGTACTTGCTCCAGTTGTAACAAGAATCGTACAACTGCCATCAGTATCTAAAACAATATAATTCGCAGATTTCTCTAAAATATGTTTAGGTGCAGAATAACACCAAGGATTTACTAATCTAAGTTTAGGATTAGTAACAGAAATTTTATCAAAAACAAAAGCATCAGTAGGAAATTTCCCATGAAACTCTTCATCAATTCCAACTCCTTCTATGGGTATTTTATCAATTTTATCAAAATCTGACATTTCTTATCCTATGGCTGATACCAAATAGTTATTTTCCCACTTGCAGCATTATAATTTGCACTATCAAAAATCGTACCTGCTGTTCTTGCAAGATATATCGTTGTTCCATCATAGCCTCTCCCTAATCCAATTTCAGCAAATCCAACACGAGGCTGACCTGCTCCAGTAGCTTGAGATAAAACTTGCCATGCTGTACCAGCATTATTTGAAAGAATTCCGGTCATACTAACAATGGTTGATGCAGTTAATCCATGAGCAAAATTGTGTGTTGATGTTGTATCCATATTCCAACTTGAAAAAGAAACAACCCTGCAAAGTACATCATCTCCACCTGCTTGATCAACAATCTGATTCGCGTGACCAGATACATCAGTAACAGTATCTTCTGTATGAGCAACAGTTAATTCTGCCATAGCTGATCCATCCCAATACTGCATTTTACCATCATCTTCATCAATCCAAAGTCTACCATCATCATCAGAGTCCAAGCTTGAACTTCCGTCAGGTCTTAAACTCGGAGCAGTAGCTTGATGATAAACCCTCGCAGATCCTTTTTTATGCGCTCCATCAGCAGCGGTAGTTCCGCCGATTACATGTTCTTTTGTTAATCTATCATGGAACTCAACTCGAGTTCCCCGGATTTCATCATCACCAAAACTCGGCGTATCTGAATCTTGAGGATTTGCCAACCAAGTAGAATCCATAGTAGCCAATTTAATTCCCCCCTCTTCTGAGTTTAATAATTCCCTTTGGATTTGCTTTCTCAGACTCTACATCCCATTGAGATTTAGTAGTCTTCATAAATCTGTCAAAATCCTGCTCAACAGAATATTTCCTTGAACTTTCACCAAGTTGTAAATAACCCCAGATTAAACCCCAAAGCACAATACCATAGTGATATTGTTCTTCAAGTTCAGATTCATCAGTAGCACTTACCATATCAGTAGGAGTTCTATAATAAGTAAGCTTAAAGGTTTTATCAATATCAACAGCTACATCATAATAGATTCTATTCCCTACTCTAATCCATTTCGTAGGATCTCCCGTTGAGTAATAATTATCTTCAAAATGCTCAGCTATGTAAGCCTTAGAAAGAAGATAAGATTGTAAGACATCAATAAGACTCAGGACTTCAATAAGATTCCCAGTAGCTCTTGAATTATCTGACGTACTCGGAAGTGAAATATGTTCATCTACCCAAGCATGTGTAGAAGGTAACAACATATCAAAGTTTTTATACATTTTAATAGTATCATCCGCAGCGGGGTCTGAAGTCAAAACCTCAGAATAATACAACCTCCCAGTTGAGGAATCATAATCAACAATCAATCTTTGCTGACCATTTGCATCTCCTGACGTTAACTTAAAAACCCAACCATTATACCTATCATCTCCATCTTCTACATTATCCCCATCTACAGTTATATAATAAGGAAAGGTCGAGTTATTAACAGTAGCTATGGTATCGGTAAAGTTCGTGGCATTGAAATACATATCATTTATCAAGCTTCTATGTCTGACATGCCGGCCTCTTGTGTCCTTCCACATAGCGACCCTTCTCTGACCTTCATTTGCAACCCATGTTAACGCAGGTAAACCCCCATCGGAGATATCTGTAGCGGGATTCCAAAACGTAGGCTCACCAAGACCTCGGTATATTTGATTTCTAATTAAAGCTAAGTTCATTATTTCTTCTTCTTCTTAGACTTCTTAAAAGTCTTCCTCAGTTTCTTTATCATATGTTTAGCCATTTTTCTTCTTCCTCCAAGTAGCTTTTCCGTTCTTATTCTTACCTCTGACCCAGCCGGTTTGTTTTGTACAAATCTTGTAAGCCCGGTCATCCGGGATTCCTTTTAGTTTTAAAGCCTTTATACAATCTTCAAGTACTTTAGGCATACTCTACCCTAACATGTAAAGAGCAATTCCAGAACCTAAAACATCTGTCTCAACTCCATCAACCCAAATATCTAAGGGAATAATCTTAAATAAAGCATCAATATCCGTAGTAGCCCCACAAGCAACCGCCGGCATAATAATAGTACCATCACCATCTTTAATCTGTAAAGTATGGGTCTTCGTAGTAAACCCATGCCAGATAACAGACTTAATATGCATCCGACCGGTAGTAACATCATCAGCAGCAGTATGCTGTGTATATCTCCCTAAAACCGTAGTAACCGCCATTTAAACCTCCTATCTAAGATAAATATATAAAGTACCCGAATCTAAAGTAGTTAAAGTCAATCCGTTAACCCACCTAAATATAGGCATTAAATCCGTATAATTAGGCCCATCAGCGACAGAATGAAAAAGTTCACTTCCATTTGTATCTTTCAATAAACACTCTTCATTAGCTTTAACACCATCCACCCACCTTACATATCCAACTTTAAAACTCCCAGTCACCGCATCACTCTGAGCGGTCATTTTAATCATATACCCGGCATTCGTTGTAACCGCCATTTCTAATCCTTAACCAAGTGTTCATAAAATTCTACCTTCAAAATCATACTATTAGTTGCTGATTTACTCTCCATTACAAAAGCATAGACAGTATCCCGGGCTAATATCCATTCCGCCGTACCCCGGGCAGCTCCTCCTGTTTGCTTTCCGGAACCAGTAACATAACAATCAATTATAACACCACTAGAAGGGTGTTTAGCTGTAGCAACAGCTTGGGGAAATGCAACAATTCCTACAGTATCCCAAAGTCCTGTGGTTTGATTTTCAAAAATACTCGTAGCCCCGCCACTATCCCGTTGTTTATTAAATACAGAACCTATGGTCTCACTTCCGTCATCATCCGGGAAAGTCGCCCCTTCTATAAGAGCAGTTAATGCCTCTCCGGTTGATCTTAACTCTAATACCAAATGTATAAGTTTATCAGAGTCAGCAGTTTTAAATACGAAACTAATCTTATTTCCACTTGCAACACTACTATCCTGAAGAAAAGCTTGAAAGGCCGATCCTCTATGAATCGTGTGGTGTGCCTGAGTTATCCCAATTTGAGCATGAGTCGCTGCATCTAACCAAGCATCCCTTGAAGTTAGATCATCTATTAAAAAACTCAAAGGTAATTCTCCATTTGTAATGCTTTTTCCTGCCGTTCCAGAGTTCTCATGTATCTAACCTTGTTCCATAAGACCCGTTTTCTTATAAGAAGAATAAACAAAATAACATTTAAACCAACAGAAAACCCAAGAATATAAATCAAATCACACCACCTTGTCGTCTTTCATTCATTTCTTTATAATCTTCTAAAGGAATGCAAAACGCAATCCCACCCTGAAGCATGACTTCATCTATTCTATAATCCAACCCGCAAATATGACAGGTATACCAGCGTTTAAATGAAAAGGGATATCTTGAAGTAAACTGAGCTTCAAACATTTCATGGTCGACATCATCAGCGTCAGTATAAGTCCTAACTACATGCTGGCTTGCCATTGAAACCTCCTAAGAAAAAAGGGGTCGAAGCCCCCTAATGTATTACTTGTTACTCATCAGATGTATTTGTTATTCTAGCGAAGACCAAAACGCCATCACCACCACAATCGGGGCATAAAATGTTACCCCCGCTAGTAGCCTTCTGCCCATCTCCCCCACAGTGATGACACACTATCTGTACACTTTTTGGCTTCTCGATCGCTACCTTAATCTCATTTATCTTTTCAAGATTAGCAACAACTGCATTAAGAACATCATTGAGTTTGTCCAATACATCTTCTTCAGCCATAATACACTCCTCTAAAAGAAAGGAGCCTTTCGGCCCCAACCTTTACTTACTCGTTTCTTAAGCAGTTTCAGCTGCTGGTGTTGCACCATTAAGGGAAACAATGTTTCCTTGAACATTACCAGTTGTAAAACCTTGAATAGCATCTGTAACACAAGTTATGCGGTTATCAATAACCTTTGACAAAATATCATCACTATCTCCAGTATGATATATACCTGCTCCAGAACCTCCGGTATTTTGTCTACTACCTATGATGTTGTTTTTTATGATACCACCACCATTACCTGCGTTAGTGATTAGACTAATACCATGTTCCTCAGACCAAATCTGATTATAAGATATTTCACTGAAAGCAAACACTCTGGTAGCAGCATCTGTAAGTACATTGTAAGGTCCAACAGATATACCACAAGCCCACTCTTTTGTTCTACCACCCGACTGATCGAATACATTACGTGTTATCACACTCTGAAACATAGCTTCAGACGCCGCTGATGCATCAATCCCAACACGCAAACCTGTTGACCCTTGTGTGCCTGTCTTACCTGTGAAAGCACAATCTGATATAATTGAACCTCTCAAAGAAGAGGCGGAAACTGCTGATGTAACTGAGCTAGCTGCGGTTGGTTCAAGAAACTGAATCCCCTTAATAACCGAATCAGTAACTGCTCCGACATAAGCATTAGATGTAGTTGGAGCAATAGCGACCAAAGGCCAACCTACTCCAATTAAAGAAACATTAGTCAAAGCCCCTGTAAGACTCTCGGCATATGTTCCCGGCATGATGTAAATTATATCACCAAGCCCAGTGGTGTTTGCGATTTGATATGTAATCGCTTTTTGGATAGTTTTCCATGGGGATTCGTTCGACCCATTGTTGCCATCGAGTCCATTGGTTCCATCGACAAAGTAAACATTACCAAAGGACAGGAAACCGCCTGTCGCAGGAAGGACCGGAATCCCAAAACTAGAGATACCATTTGGAAAATTAGTTATAGGCATCATTTACCTCCTTTTTTTTAAACGCCAGCGTTGCCATAAGCACCGATGTAGTTATTACAAAAAGCTGTAAATCTCATTGTAGCCTTGAAAAGCGCATTGCCAGTCATAAAGTCATCAGAACTCTGTAATTCTACATCGTTCTTCCATAGAAACCTAAAGTCGTGTTCATCGGAAAGGACAAACCACGCAGTAGAAGAAGTCAGATATCTTGAAACAAATATCTGAAGACCTCCACGATCTTTGATAGTGTTAATATCATTGTTCGCAGAATTAACTTGAGCATCAGTTTTTAACAATGTAGCAGCAGCCCATTGTAACTCAGTAGGAACAAGCAGAATCTTAGGCATAAGCACAATCGGCCTACCCGCAGAATCTATAGCATTATCAAAATACTCATAAGCAGCTTGAAGGGTTGTTTCTGACAACGAACCCCCGGCAGCCGGAGCATTATTGATAGCTTCACCTGTTTTTAGAGTTGTATGAACAGCGTTATCAAAGATAAACTGTTCATCCCAAGATGTATGTGTATCGAATCCAGAATTGAATAAGTCAAAGAAAACAGTTTCTTTTTTCAAAGCAGCGCTTTTCGCTAGTTCCTTCGGCATACTCATAAAGTTCTTCTGTAAATCGTCGTACATCATTTCTTCGGTAATTTGAAATCCAAGACCATACTTAGTATATGTTCTCTCAACTTCATTACCTTCAAGAGGATTATCAAATATAAATTGACCCCCCTCGTTGACTTTTTGTAAAGGCCCAAGACCTGAAAGTTCAGCCTGTGTATAGTGTCCACCAGGAGGAGCATTCTGTATCTTGGCAATCTTATCATATTCAGACTTGTATGCAAGATAATCTCCGAAGAAAATATCATCAACATCGCCGTCTAAATGTTTTGTAAATACTTTCGTATTACTAATAGCCATTTATTTCTCCTTATTGTGCATCTTCAAGATCAAGATATGAACTTCGCACAAATACCCCACGAACTCTCGTGTTGGCCCCTATTTCAGAATTAGGGTTCTCACCCGTAATCTGAAAAACCGCTTCTGTGGTTGCATCTTCGTTAACTTCCATAACTCCCGTAAGCCCTGCAATATCAACAGCAGAGTGTCGTATACTTAAAGCATAAGTACCTTCACACTGAGCTTCAAATTCATTTGTAGGTATAGCAGGATACATGAGTATTTCTTCGGTAGCAGTAGTTGTAGTTTTAGCCTGTGCAGCAACTCCAAATATCAAACCCGAAGTATACACAGCAATTGTTGCCTCTCCGCTCGAGAGTGCCAATACGTCACCTTTATCTACAGTTTGAGTTGTCGCAAGCAGAACAGTAACCATCTCGTCACCGGTACTACCTGAAAGATTCTTAACGAATGTAAAACCATCAGGATTATCTCTATTTGCCATAAAGCAAACCTCCTAACTTATTTTTCCCCATTTGTGATCATCACGAACATCTTCGAAGGGTTTCCCCCCCATCTGTTCTAAAACTGACTTAGCTCCAGACATCACAGCGCCATCTCTGCGCTTAGACTTGTCACTAGCAGCCTTGATCATAGCCTGGTGTTTCTCCTTCGTGATATACATCAATATCAACTCAGGGTCACCAGCCTTACCAATTTTGGGGTTTTCCCCATCATTGGCTGCAAAAGTTTGAACATGCTTGCCTTCTATAGCATACGCATATCCAGCAACTTCCGCCATCCGGGTTTCTTCAGGTCGCTTCCAGCATGGCTTTATATTCGGGTCTAAGACCTTCACATCCATTCTCGCAGTCGCCGTTGCGAACCTGGGAGTGATGTTTAGTTTTGAAGTAGGCTTGGCTTCTTTATCCATTTCAGTAGAAACAAACGCAAGATTATATCTCGCAGTGTTCTCAAAACTTAGTTCTTTCAAAGCCGCAGGACCGAGTCTACAAAACTTCGCTCCGTCTTCAAAATAAAGGTCTTTGCCTTGTTTGTTTAAGCTTAATACTTCATTTACACTATTGTCAAGTGTAATAAATATTTTTTTCTCTTGAGATTTTTCAATTATCGCACCCAGATCCGCTACTCCATCTTTAGGTTTTCCAACGTCTAGATCTCGCTGTGGTGCTATATCTTCAGGTTTATATGTAGTTCCAATTACAACTTCAGGGTTCTTTGGAATTTCAACTTCTTCCTTTTCCTGGGTTCTTTCAGAAGTAGCAGTAGTCGGAACTGTAATCACAACAGGTTCTATAACTTCAGAGTCAGTTGCTTCTTCTTCCCAATTATCTTTATTATTCTCTTCCATGTAAATGCCTCCATAAGATTTTTTTATCCTTTATTCCTTTCCTTGCTCCCCACGCAACTTCTTCTTTAGTCAAAGTTCTAATCTGAGTAGGACCCGTTCTGGGATTAACACTAGCCTCAGAATACTGTCCTTGAGAAACTCTTATCTCATCCTTCTTTTTATATTCTTCCTGAACTATCTTAATAGCATCTTCTTTAGCATCTGAGATAATATCATCTATATGATTAAGCTTAACCATGTTTAAAGCTTTATCGTAAATATGCTCGTC
>SDBS01007153.1_pt1 | contig 10856 bp, 8 predicted proteins | sample 2277091 | NCBI WGS metagenome assembly SDBS01 (sample SAMN10404972, study PRJNA504765) | marine sediment metagenome | isolation source: marine sediment core GS10_PC15, 163 cmbsf | place: Arctic Ocean: Southern Knipovich Ridge | collected 2010 | reverse complement strand
TCGCAAAAACAAACTCATCGTGTCCGGGGAGCAGTTGCCTCCGCCAGGGGCTGTTCGTTAGTTTCGAATATTTGGCAAAGGGAATGGTCCCGTCTTCCAGATCACTTCCCCGGGCTTTGGCGTGGATGCGGCTTGTCGCAATAATTGCCAGCCACAGCGTCAATACGAACAGAATGGCATTTTTTTTCATTTCCATCGACACCTCCACAGGGCATTTGCTCGCATATTGCGGTCGGATAGTATGACTCTTAATCAGCATTATACGATTTGTCCGGCTATCTGGCAAATGCAATTTTCCAGTTGAGCGTTTTCGTTGCCGACGGGACTATGACAACCGTACCCGACTGCCCCGCGTTGTGCGTTTCGGCCTTGTCGCCATCGGCCTGGGCGGTCGTCAAGCGAAAGCCTTCGGGGAGGTGGATCGTCATAATGTAGGGATCGCCCTTTACGACGGAGCTGCTTCCGGAAAGGGTCTTGCTGCGGTCATTCCATCTTACATCCAAGAGGTCGACCCCTCCCTGCGAAATATGTCTGCTTGTTGAGATGATCCAGGGATGGGCCCGCGCCTCGCGAATGGCGAAGACATCCATTCCGGTATTTTCGTCCATCGCGCCAGCGGTGAACGAGCCCTTGAATTTCCCGAGGAACTTCTGGTTCCAGAACTCGTATACCAGGTACTCGCGGTCCGCTGGGAGGCCCAGGTCCGCGAACTTGACCTCCTGCTGCGGCGCGCCCTTGAAATGATATACATGCTTGTCGTTTTCTTTCTCGCCCCACTGGATCCGCGCGAGCACCGACCAGTGGTCGAAGGGGCGGTCAATCTCCTGCAGCCACCACTCAACCGGACGACGCTGGCAACTGTAGAGCTGCCCGGGCACGGTGAAGAGCACGGGCGCGCTGCGCTTCATGCCCTCGATGTTCCGGTCATCCTGATAGACCTCCAACTTGTCGCTAAGCATGAGCGCGCCGCCTGCCATGGCGCAAATCGCGGGCCGGATGATGGTTCGAGCGGGCACGGGCGCCTCCATGGCGAAGACGGGCATCATTGCATCCGTATCCATGAGCCATTCCCCCAGAACATCACAATGGTCGGGATCGTTCCGCCAGACGGCGCCTTCCATGAAGTTGTACTGCGCCAGGGTGCGCGGCTGGAAGCCGTCGTTGCTCAGCCGGGCGCCGTCCACCAACCCGATCACTTGCTTTGCGTTCCCCACAGTGTGGCAAGCGAGGACGTAGACATCCGGTCCCAATTCTTCGCGGGCAACAATGTCCCACTTGCGAAGCGACTGCACCGGAGTGGTGGGATTCTTCTCGAAGAACTCGGCGATTTCTTTGTTCTGGTATGCACGAAGCAGGTCCCCGGTCCCGTCGATCTTGACGTAGTCCCAGCCCTGTTCCTTGAGCCCGCTATAGAGTTTGCGGACCATGTTGTCGACCGCCTCGGCATTGGTGGTGTCGAGCACGTAGAACCCTCGGTGGGTGAAGAGCGTGCCATCGGGTTTATGCACAAACCAGTCCGGGTGCTCTTTGGCGATGTCGGCGACGTGCGGGTCGCCGGGGCGATGGATTCGGTGGACCCAGATGCCTGGTTTCATTCCGGCGTCGCGGATTGCCTTGACGGCGTACTTCCAGCCGCCCGGATATTTCCTCTTGTCCCAGTTCAACCAGTTCTCGGGACAGCTGCCGTTGCCCTGCTGGTAGCAGTTGTCGAACTGCATGTAGTCGTATCCGAAGTCGGGAAGTTGCTTGTCGACAAACAACTCCAGCATCGCGTCGAGTGTCTCCTGGGTAAATCCTCCACGATAGGACCACCAGGTGCAATAGCCTGTGAGCGATCCTTGCCACACCTTGTAGGTCCATGGTTCGTAGTAGTCGAAACCCTTGTGCTTCTGATAGAAGCGCGGACGGAAGACCAGTTCCAGACTGGTTCCGCGGCTCACCCAGGAGAACGTGCGGCGTTCTTCATTCTGCAATTCCGGCTTGATCCGCGTCGCCCCGTCGGGCGGGCCCTGCAGGACCCAGTCCCAGTGGCGATCGTAGACTGCGTTGTTGCGAAGGTTGCGGCTCAGTCCGACGCTGTTGCGGACATACGGAAATCGTTTCTGGGCTTCGGAAAGGGTCTCGGCGGGAAAGGCCTCTTCGCTGCCGAAGACCGTGCCGTGCAAGACCAATTCGACACCGTCTTGCGGGTTGGCGGGAACGAACTTCAGGTGCTGCTCTACTTTGTCGCCAGGTGTTTGCGTTTGTTCGAGCTTGAGGGCAATACCTTGCACTTTGCGTCCGCCGGCATCTTCGGCTCCTATCGTGGCATTGAGAATCACCGTTCCGTGGTATCGGAGGGTCAGTCGCCGCTCGCCTGCATTCCACTCGACGGCGGCTGGGGCGTTGGCCGGAGGTGTAACCTTTTTCTGCGAAGCGGCCCACGAGATGTTGGCAAGGGCAAGCAATATCATCAAAAGAGAAATATGTCTTGCACCAGTTTTGGTAATCATCTTGCACCTCTTCCTTTAGTTGTCGTTTTTCTGACGCACTGCGTTTAATCGGTTATGAGCCCACCGAATTGGTATTATCGAACATGCCGGCCTGGAATGCAACACAAGCATGGAATTACTTGCAAGAAATCCTGATTATGATAGAATTATTCGGAATGGAACCGATTTCAGGACAGCAGCTTATAAAGGATTGACTTCTGTAGATAAAGCGACGACGGAAGGTGTTGTTTCCTGGAAGGAAGGGAAAACAGGCAATGAATTCTCTCAAGAGATGTATGTGTGTGATAAATCATGAAATTCCCGACAGAGTGCCTGTTATTGCCCAGGATGCACAAGTTGGGGCATACCTGGCTGGGTTGGATTGTGTAGAATACGCAACAGATGCCGATAAGCGGGCTTCTGCAATAATTGAACAGCGTGAGAGATTTGATTATGACGGGGTGATAATTGGCGGCGATACAGTGTGTCTTGCCGAATCTGTTGGCGTTGAGATCCAGTATTCGGAAACCCAAAGCCCAATATGGAAGGCCGGCTGTCTGGAAAATTATGACAACATCGACAAACTCAAACTGCCCGATCCCATGAAAGACGCCAGATTGCCGGTTTGGGTCGATACGGTTAAGAAGGTTGCCGGCAGAATCGGCAGTGAGTATCTTGTTGTGGGGCGAGCCGATCAGGGGGCGTTTAGTCTTGCGTCCATGATGCGCGGTATGGAAGATTTTTTCATGGATATCGCCGTTGCGGCATCGGATGAAAAACTGAAAGGACGAATGCATGAACTATTGCAATACTGCAATGACTGCCAGTTTGAATTTGTTAAGGCATTAAAGGCGGCTGGTGCCGGCGTTGTTACGACAGGCGATTCTATTGCAGGTCCATCGGTCTGCTCGCCTGCGACTTATGAGGAATACTGCCTGCCATATGAAAAACAGATGGTGGAAAGGTGTAATCAAATTGGGATTCCGTATTCTATTCATATCTGCGGGCATACCGATCCCATTATCGGCAAATGGCTGACCGCTGGTGCTCCAATATGGGAGATCGATCATAAGACCGATTTTGCAAATGCAAGAGAGAAGACCTGCAATAAAGTTACAATTCTTGGAAACCTGGATACATCGGAAATGTTCTCAGGTACGCCTGAGGCGGTGTTAAAGGCTGCTGAAGAAATAATCAATATCTGCAAACCGGAATGCGGTCTTATCTTGAGTTCGGGCTGTCTTTTGGCAAAGGACACGCCTGTTGAGAACATGCAGGCGTTGTCGGACGCGGCAAGAGAGTATGGCCAATATTAGAATGATTTAAGAAGGAGGTTTTTAATGCTTGATTTTAGATTTCATAACGATACGGAAATCATATTCGGTAAAGATACGGACAAGGCTGCGGGGGAAGAGACGTTAAAATATACCAGGAAAACGCTTCTCTGCTCGTATGGCGATCCGAACCTGGAAGATGTTATGATTAGAATCAAGGAATCTCTTGCCGGGGCGGGTGTCGAATATGTCGAACTTTCGGGTATCAAGCCCAACCCCGAACAGGACAAGGTATATGAGGGCATTGACATTGTCAGGAAAGACAATATAGATTTCATTCTTGCCGTCGGTGGAGGCAGCGTCATGGATACGGCTAAGGCGATTGCGGCTGGGGTTGAATATGAGGGCAACTTCTGGGATTTATTCGCAGGTGAAGCGGAAGTTAAAAAAGCTTTGCCTACCGGTGTTGTGGTGACTTTTCCTGCAACGGGAAGCGAATCCTCCAACGGGTCGGTGGTTACGAATGCGAAGACAGGACATAAGCTTGCAATTGTGCATAATTGCCTGAGACCAAAGTTCGCGATCCTGAATCCGGAACTTACCTATACACTGCCTCCATTCCAGACGTTCTGCGGCGCCGCCGACATCATGTCACATGTGATGGAAAGGTATTTCACAAGTACTACACATACCGACCTGAGCGACAGGCTTTGCGAAAGCATCATAAAATCCGTGATAAAGAATGCGCTGCTGATTAAAGATAATCCGAATGATTATAACGCCAGAGCGGAAATCATGTGGGCTTCGACTCTTGCACATAATGACCTTGTGGGCAGAGGCAGGGCCGAGGACTGGGCTTCGCATATGATCGGTATGGAAATCAGTGCGATTTACGACTCGGTGCACGGGGCGACGCTGTCAGTGCTCACGCCGTGGTGGGCCAGGTATGTTTACAAGAACAATCCAAGTCGATTTGCTCAATTTGCAGTGCGTGTGTTCGATGTGGAATACGATTTTGACGAACCTGAAAGAACTGCGGTAAAAGGAATCGATATGCTGGAGGCATTTTTCAAAGACCTGGGCCTGCCGACTACTCTTACGGAAATTGGAATTGCAACAAATGAGAGGTTCGAGGAAATGTCGAAAAAGTTTTATGCAAACGGCCCCATAGGGTCTATTAAGCCGTTGACAGATAAAGATTGTTACAATATTTTAACAATGGCGCAATAACATTGCTACGCTTAGCCAGACAAGGATGTATGTTATGAAAATCGATTCAATAATTGTCGCTGCCTATTTTCTGATTGTATTGATCGCCGGTTATTTCGTCAGCCGACATTACAAGAAGGCCTCGGCGGGAGAGTTTATTACGGGAGGGCGTGACAGGACATGGTATCAGGTTGCGTTTGCCTTGTTTGCGATGGCTGCCGATCCTGCCATTCTCAGCTTGTGCGGGCTGGGATTTCTGTGGGGTTTCTACATAATCCAGTGGAACAGCGTGCATATGTGGTTCACGGCCTGGTTTGCGGCGATGTTTATCATTCCGATTTACTGGCGGTCAAAAATAGTTACTACGCCTGAGTACCTCGAGAAACGTTTCAACCTGCCATGCCGGTCCCTGTTTTCGTTACTGCTGATGGCCACATTGATTATTACTCTTGCCGGTGCGGTTTATCTTGGGGCACTTCTATTGCAGAACTTTCTCGATTGGCCCATGCTGACAAGCGTGATTCTCATTTCTGCCCTTATCAGTTTCTATGTGATCTTAGGCGGCATGAAAACAGTGCTGACCATGGACTTCTACCAGGGGATATTTGTGATAATCACTTTGATAATAGTGATTATTGCCGTTGTCAATGAGGTTGGCGGGCTTGGTGTTCTTGCCAATTCCGCCATAGTTACTAAGGGCGGTGTGAGTATCCACACGATCGTTCCGCCGTCGGATTGGTCGCTGACTACGACAAAATTCTTTCCCACACAGGCGATTCTTGCCTGGGCCCCGATTACAGGGCTGGCGTGGCTGGTCTGTAATTTTTCGATGGCCCAGCGATTACTGACCGCCAAAAGCGAAGCTCACGCACAGAAGGGCCTTCTTGCGGTTGCGATTCTTGCCGTATTTTATCCGCTGGCATCTTTTTTGGTCGGCTGCATGATGCGTATAAAAATGCCGGACATCCTGCCGGACGAGGCATTTATTATGGCAATCATGGAATTGGTTCCTGTGGGTTTGCGAGGCCTATTAATTGCGGGTCTGATGGCGGCATTGCTCTCTACTGTTGACGGAATGCTGACAGCGTCTTCTGTGCTTTTTGCCGAGGACTTCTATTTACGAATTATCAGGAAAAATGCAAAACCGGATGAGTTGAAAAAGGTGGTGCGTATCGCAGAGGTCCTGACAATACTCCTTGCGCTGGCGCTTATACCGATCATTCGGAAAGCCGATTCTGTGATGGGATTTATTCAGGATTTTTACGCCTACGTTTTCGGGGTTGTCATGGCGATCTATCTCATCGGAATGTTTACGAAAAGGATCGCGCCATGGTCGGGATTCATTGCAATGATAACCAGTGTCGCTCTTACTATATTGCTGGATATATTCACCGATGTTAATTTTGCGTACATCGGGGTCTTTTCCTTTATTGCCACCGGTGTTATCTTTTTCACATTGAGCATTTTCGAGCACAAGCGAACACCGATGATCGATCTTGAAAACCTGACGATACATACCCTGCCGGATACGAAAGGGCCGTGGGTCGGTCTCAAGGCTTGGCCAGGATTGTGGAAATGGGCATTGGCTGTCGCGGCATCGTGGTTTGTGTTTTCATATGTGTGGGAACTTTTAATGCGACGTCTTGCCAATTAACAGGTGTAGTTGTAAATCAAAATTAAGTACGAAAGAGGATGTTTGATGTTGTTTCTCTGCAGACCTCAGCAGGAGATGTTCCATGGATAGTATTCCGCAGTTGTATGAAACCAGAAATCAGAAGACGATGGAATTGGTTGCTGAAACATTTGATTTCAAGAATGTTAATGATGCGCCAATTATCATTAACAATGCCAATTATTTCCTGTTCGGGTATCCGGAAAGCGAGATACCCGACGACTATATTACTAATCCCGAAACAATGTATAAAAGGCAGGTCGGGCAATTCGAGCGGCACTTTGAATTAGCCGAAGACAATTTTGTTCCGTACCTGATGCCATGGTTCGGAACCGGTGTTCTGGCTTCCGGGTTCGGAACGAAGATCAAGTACCTGCCGAAAATGGATCCCGCTACCGAAACAACCGAGTACATTGTGAAAGATATCTCGGATATAAGAAAGCTAAGAATGCCCGATCCTTTCAAAGACGGGATCATGCCGGATGTGTTGGAGCGCATAAAGTATTTTCAGGAAAACAGCAAAATCCCCATTAACTTCACTGACAACCAGGGGCCTTTGACTACGGCTGTGCAGGTTATTGGTTATGAACAACTTTTCTATTGGTTTCAGGATTATCCCAAAGAAATGCATTATTTGATGGATCTGCTCAGCGATGCAGTGATTGACTGGGTGAAAGTGCAGAAGGAAATAATCGGTGAGCCTTTAGACGAGTGCATTGGTAATCAAGGTGTGCCTGTTCCTAAAGGTACGGGAGTGTGGTTCTCGGATGACGATGCAGTACTGCTTTCCCCGGAAATGTACCGTGAGTTTGTGGCTCCCTATAACGATAAGATCATGAAAGCATTCGGTACGGGGATTGTTCATTACTGCGGAGACGCCAACCAGCACATAGAAACTTTCCTGGGCATGAAGTACCTCAAAGGGATCAACACGTTTTCTTTGGGAGACGCAGAGACATTATTGGAATTGAAAAAGAAAACAGAAGGCAGGATTGTGATAATCTCCTGCGACTTTACCCCTGTAGATTACGAGCAATACTATAAGCTGCTGTTTGAAGAAAATAATATGTCAAGAAAAGGCCTGGTGCTTCAATCCCTGTTTGCTCCCACCACCGGGGTCAAGAACAAGAATTACGAATTGTTAGACAGGGATGAATGTGAAGTTTTGCCAAAGCTTGGCACAATACTCAGTAAATATCTTAGAGGATAATAAGTTTTAGTCTTTGCCGTTTGGAATTTAAAAGAAAGGGAAGAAATGAAGAAGAGTGGGCTGTCAATATTTCAAATAGTAGTTTTGCTGGCGCTGATGTCAGTAACATCATGCAGCTTGAACCAGGAAAAGAATTCAAAGGAGGCGATTGTGCATTCATATCTTTGCAGTGATATCGGGGCTAAACGTGTTTTCAAGGTGTCTGCGGCTGGAGAGATCGAGTGGGAGTATCCTGCGGATCAATGCACTGACGCGTGGCTGCTTGAAAACGGCAATGTTCTGATGAGCTTTACGGGTGATAAACGGGGCGCCCGGGAGGTTACGGCGGACAAGAAAGTCGTCTGGGAGTATTTGACCGACAGCGAGGTGTGGAGTTGTCAGCGGCTGGACAATGGAAATACGCTGGTCGTCGAGTGTACGGGCAATCGCCTGCTCGAGGTCGACGGCGATGGGAAGATCGTCAAGATTGTGCCGGTTACACATTCGGGCAATAAGCATATGGGAATGCGCCACGGGCGGAAGCTGGCAAACGGGAACTATCTGGCGTGCTTTCTCGACGATAAGGTTGTTCGGGAGTACGACTCTTCCGGCAAGACGATACGCGAGATCAAAGTGCCTGACATGGCGTTTAGCGTGGCTCGGTTGGGCAATGGCAACACTGTGATCGGCTATCGCGGCGGGATCATCGAAGTGGATCCAAAGGATAAAGTGGTGTGGCATCTGACCCAGGAGGATTTGCCGGATGTGAAGTTGTACTGGGTCTGCTGTATGCAGCGGCTGCCCAACGGCAATACGGTAGTGGGCAACTGGTTCATCCATAAGCGGCACACCGACAGCCCACCTTTCTTCGAGGTGAATCCCGACAAGAAGGTGGTTTGGCAGGTTGACATGCACGAGCGAATGTTCGATCCGGCATCGATTCAGATACTGGGCGTCAAAGGTCATCCGCTTCGCTGAATTCCATCAATTTTGAGTTTTTGAGTGGGACGGGTGAATGTAATATGAAGACACGGCGTGATTTTTTGAAGAGCTTGATGGCAGGGGGTATTGCCAGCCTTAAACCGCGTGCGGTACAAAAATATATAGCTACCTTGAATCGTACTCGGAGTATACCATTTAATTCTTGATTCTGCAATGATTTATGTTAGATTTGTGTCATGGAGAAGAGCGAATCAAACAGCTGCCAATAAATGGTTAAGTGTGCCGATCATAGCAACGATCACGCGGTTGCTATGCCGGGAACTAACTCTCCAGAACGAATATCTTCGCCAGGAAAACAAACTTCTTAAATCCAAGATCAAAAAACGCCTCGTCTTTACAGATGATGAACGACGAACGTTGGTTGAAGCAGCGATGGCAATGGGCAGGGAGCTAATGGAGCAGGTTGTTACTATAGTTAAGCCTAAAACAATTCTCGCCTGGCAGAGAAGCCTTGAGAAGCAAAAATGGGATTACACAGACAGGCGAAAGAATAACCCTGGTAGGCCTAGGATTTCTGTTGATATAGAGCAACTTATTTGCCGAATGGCACGAGAAAATGAATGGGGTTATGGCCGGATTCAAGGAGAGCTTAAGAAGCTCGACATTGAGATTTCTAAAAGCAGTGTTGCTAATATCTTAAGACGTAATGGTTTGCCTCCTTCACCTGAAAGAGAAGGGCCTTCATGGCGTGAGTTCTTGTCAAGGCATGAAGCAGTATTTTTATGTGCTGATATGTTTCAGAAGGAAGTATGGACATTCAGAGGCTTAGCTACTGCATTTGTTTTCTTTGTAATTCACTTACAAACCCGAAAAGTGATATTGGCCAGAACAACATTTTTACCAACACATCATTGGCTTAAGCAGCAAGTCAGGCATGTTCTTTGGGAATGTACAGATCAAGATATCAAGCCCAGATTCTTTCTTCGAGACAATGACATGCTGTATCCAGAGGAAATGGACGCGATTCTAAGTTCTTCAGGTGTTGATACCGTTAAGACTCCTTTTCAGGCTCCTAACGCAAATGTTCATGCAGAACGCTATGCCTTGAATTGCAAACGAGACTGTCTAAATCATCTTTTAGTCTTTGGTTTGAATCGTTTGCAAAATATTCTTGATTGTTATACATTGTATTTCAATAAACATCGGCCGCACCAGGGAATCGGTAATAGGATTCCGACTGAGTATAATATTACCGGTAAACGGCAGGGCGGTAGCGTGCGAGTGAATTTAAAAGCCGGGAATATTACAAGAAAAGACTTTCTTGGCGGACTTTTAAAAAGTTACCAAAGGGCTGCTTGATTTTTTTGCAGCCTTGACAAGTAAAAATAGTCGGAGCCATGAATTCTTGTACCTTACGGGGGCTATAATATTATTGCCTATGCCAAATGTGCTAACAAATCAGCGGCTTCTTCTCAAATACTCTCGTCAGAGTCAATGACAGGTTTTTCATATCCAAATAGTTACAGCATAATAATTTTTACACCCCAGGGCGTACATATTTACCTTGCTTATATGCGCTCCAACATGCTAAAATAGAATTATACATTACTTGTTCGAAAGAAAGGGTCGAGATGAAGATGCTAAAACAATCAATTTCAGCTATTAATGCGCCAAAGGGGATAATATCTTTTGCAGCAGCTTTAATGGCAATTTCCGTCCTGACAGACATTACCTTAGCGAAAGAAGAACCTCTCCGCTCAAATCTGGACGTTCCCATTCTTTTTACCAAACGGGGCAACTACCAGGGGATCCACATTTACGACACGTGTTACCAGTGGCATCCGGGGGGCGGGATTTACATTCTGGAAAATCCCTCTGACCCTCCGGAAAAACACCGCCTGCAGGTCGTCATTGATGAGAACAGCACAAATTCACTTGGTAAGGGGGTGTACTTCGATCCGGACCTCTCCTTCGATGCAAAGCATGTACTCTTTTGTTTTAAGGGCAAACCGGACGGAAGCTCCTACATCTACGAGATAGGGATTGACGGGAAAGGACTGAGACAGATCACCAATCCGCAAACGGATTACCTGCCTTGT
>SDBS01007152.1_pt1 | contig 10856 bp, 10 predicted proteins | sample 2277091 | NCBI WGS metagenome assembly SDBS01 (sample SAMN10404972, study PRJNA504765) | marine sediment metagenome | isolation source: marine sediment core GS10_PC15, 163 cmbsf | place: Arctic Ocean: Southern Knipovich Ridge | collected 2010 | reverse complement strand
ACGCAGCCAGCCGAGGGTATATTTTCGGAAAGGTTCCTGTTTTGCTTGATGTCATTGTGCGTGTTGCTCTGTGACCGTACGGCGACCGAGACCATAGGGGGTTCACCGTTGGCAATACCGCCCCAGGCAACCGCCAGGAAATTCGGCCGGCCGGCGACATTCGCCCCGACCAAAAAAACGGGCATGGGGTAAATCAGGGGCTGCGCTCCCATCCTGACTTTAGCCATCACTTCTCCTCCTTCAGCAAAGGTAAATAGCCAGCAGTTCCAGTAATAACATTATCCGGGCTACGGCACCGGAAAGGTACGGAAGCCCGCAGCAAACCACCGGGGTTTATGCCGTTATGTCAACCAATAAGACGCCCTTATTGAAGGACCCGCCCGGCGGCGATTACCATCCTCTTCATCTTCTCAAAGGCGACTTCCCTGGGCAGAATGCGCAGGCCGCAGTCAGGATGAAGGACGAGCCGCTCCGCCGGTATCTTCGTAAGCACCGTCCTTATCAGCTCCTCTATCTCTTCGACTTCCTCAACCCTGGTGCTCTTGGTGTCAATGCAACCCAGCCCCAGCATCTTGTCCGAGGCCCGAAGCTCGGGAAAGTCCAATATCTTAAGGCTGCCGTCACCCATAAAGGCATGGGAAAGCATCCTGACGCCCTCCCACTCTAGAAGCTCCTTGAATATCCGGTTGACCTCCCCGCAGACATGGAGTGCCACCGGGATTTTGAGTCCCAGAGCTATCATCTGCACCGCCTCCCGGGCAATCTCCATCGGAGCGCCGACAGAAAGGAAGGGCTCATCAATCTGTATCCACTCCACACCGTTCTGCTCCAGGGCGCGGGCGATACCGAGCAGGGCTTCAGCGGTGTCGAGATAGACCTGCCTATGCTGGTACCCCTGGTAGTAACCCTCGATGCTTGAGGAGAAGACCAGCGTCACCGGGCCGGTGATATTCCCCTTGACATGGGGGGCTATACCCCGGGTAACCTCCAGGTCTTCCAGGAAGACCCCTGGGTCTCCCTTACCTATCTTCCCCTTGATGAAGCTCCGGGAGCTATCCGCATCATAGGAGTAACCCTCGATAGCCCGGGCGAAGTACTCTACCATATCGTACCTTGTCTGCCCGTCCGTGACCAGCTGTATGCCGGCATCAAGCTGGTCTTTTACCGAACCAGCTACCGCATCCCTCCCCAACTCGGCATAGCTCAGGGGATAACTTCCGATGACTGTCGTAAGCATACTAATTTGCCACGCTCCTCTAACCTTTGCCAGCTATTATACTAGACCAGCTTACGACAGCACAACGTACTCAGGGTACTGCTGAACTGCCAGCGGGCAGCCTTGACAACAAATTAAGACCTAACAAGCACGATGTCCCGGCTTTAGAGGTGCAGTTCGATAATATCGCCGTCCTGGAGGATATGGTTCCTCTTTGCCATCACACCGTCGTGCTTTCCGGAGCCCCAGATGCGGGCATACTTCAAGTTGGCCCGGAAGTCCTTGTGTACGGACTCGGCGGCATCGGCAAGCGTGCTCCCCTTACCCAGGACGATGGGGTCATCAAGCTCAGGTTTTTGCCCGGGGGCTTTGGTATACACCCGGATAATATCAAGCATCCGGTATACCTCGTGCCGCAGTTCTTCCAGACTGGTCCCCAGTTTGGCCGAGATAGAGGTGACCGGCAGTTCCCTGATGTATCTCTTCTTTAATTGCAGGTAGCCGTCACCGGTACTCTCCTCATCTATCTTGTTGCCCACGATTAGCGCCTTCTTATACGAGAGGATAATATCCTCCCCCTCCCCCGGCTTTCGATTACCGATACCTATTCTCATTTGTTCAAGCTGCGCCGTGACCTTCTCCACCTGGGTCAGAGGGTCGCCGGTCAGGTCTATCACCAGGAGCAGGGCATCAGCCCGGGTAATTAAATGGCGCAGCCACCACTCAACGGGCTGTTCGCTAAAGGGCGGGGTATCAATCAACTGTATCTGTATATTCTCAAACTCCATCATTCCCGGGATGGCAGCATGGGTGGTAAAGGGATACTCCGCTACCTGCGGAGAGGCGTTGGTAATACTGGCGACAAGCTGGGATTTCCCGGCACTGGGCACCCCGATGACTGCTATCTGAGCAGCTCCCTCTTTCTCAATCAGCATCGAGGCCCGCTTCACCCCTGACTTCTTCTCCGCCTCCTGGGTCAGCTTGGCAATCCGGTGTCTCAGCTCCGCCTTCAAGTGATCGGTCCCCTTGTGCTTGGGCATAATTGCCAGCATTTCCTCCAGGGCCATTACCTTATCCTCGGCACTCTTAGCGGCACGGAACCTCTTCTCAGCCTCAAAATACTGTGGCGGTAGGTTAGCCGGCATTTTGCTTACAGACACTCCTTTACTTTCTTAGCCAGGTTAGGGTTCATATTCTCAACGGCGGCCAACTCCTCAGGGGAAGCCCTCCGGATACCGGCGAGCGAACCGAACTGCTTAAGCAGGGCCCGCCTGCGCTTGGGCCCGATACCGGGGACGGTATCGAGGGCTGAGGCAATACTCACCCGGCTGCGTACCTTCTGGTGATAACCCAGGGCAAAGCGGTGCGCCTCATCACGAAGGCGCTCAAGCAACTGGAGCCCCGGGGAACTGCGGGGCAGAACAACCGGCTCCGCCCGCCGGGGAATAAAGATTTCCTCATTCTCTTTAGCCAGGCTGGCAATGGGTACCGGACCCGCTCCGGCCTTGTCTATTGCGGACAAGGCAGCGTTGAGCTGCCCCCTACCCCCGTCAATCAGTATCAGGTCGGGCAGAACCGCCCAGTCATCGGCGGCACTACTCAAGCGCTTGAAACGGCGACTAAGCACCTCGGCCAGCATGGCGTAATCATCAGCCCCGGGCACCGTCTTAATCCTGAAGCGCCGGTAGCAGGAAGTTTTTGGACTTCCCTGTTCAAAGACCACCATACTACCCACGGCTAGCTTTCCCTGAATGTTGGAAATGTCATAGCCCTCCAGGCGGGACGGCAGACGGGGCAGCTTAAGCTCCCTCTTTATCTCGTCCAGAGCAGCCTTAAGCACCTTCGGTGCAGCCAGCCGCTTGATCTTGAGCTGTTCCAGCCCCAGCCGGGCGTTCTCGGCGACAATATCGACCAGCTCTTTTCTACTGCCCCGACGGGGGACTTGAATACGGACACTAGCCCCCCTTTTCCTCTGCAGCCAGTCTTCGATAACAGCCTTGTCCTCCAGCGGGTGCTGGAGCAGCAACAGGGGAGGTACACCAGGGGCTGAGTGATAGAACTGCTCGACGAAGCTGGCCATAATCTGAGACGGTTCTTCAGAACGGGTACCCTCCAGGATAAAGCTCTCCCGGCCCACCAGACGGCCACTACGAACAAAGAATACCTGGGCATAGGCACGGTCCTTATCCTGGACAAAGGCGATGACATCCTGCTCACCCCTTACCCTGGTCGCCAGCCTCTGTCCTTCAATGACCTGCCTCACCGCCCGGATACGGTCCCTGAGTAGGGCCGCCTTTTCAAAGTCCAGGGCTTTGGCCGCCTCCTCCATCCTGCCCTCAAGCTCGCGGATGACCTTCTCCTGCTTGCCCTCAAGGAAAAGGACTATCTGCCGGATTACCTCAGCATACTCGTCCTTGCTCACTGCGCCGATACAGGGCCCCAGGCAGTGCTGTATGTGATGCTGCAGACAGGGGCGGGGAGCGCTACCCGTAATATTCTTGGTACAGGAACGAAAGGGGAAGATTTCTTTCAGCACCTTTAGCGTCTGGCGTACTGACCTGGCGCTGGCAAAGGGGCCAAAGTAGCGACCGCCGTTCTGCTCCAGGCGGCGGGTGACATATACCCTGGGCCAGTCATTATTTATATCTATTTTGAGGTAAGGGAAGGTCTTATCATCCTTGAGGCTGACGTTGTAGCGGGGGCGGTGCCTCTTAATCAGGTTCAGCTCAAGGATAAGCGCCTCCTGCTCCGATGAGGTGACGAAGAAATCAATATCCCTGACCCGGCTTACCATCCGCTGTGCTTTGGCGGACAGCTTCTGCCCGGAGGTAAAGTACGACCTTACCCTTTTTGAGAGGTTAGCCGCCTTACCGACGTAGATAATGTTCCCGGCAGCATCCTTCATCAGATAGACGCCGGGAGCAGCCGGCAGCTGCTTTAATTGCTCCAAGACAAGACTGTTGGTCAACCCTAGCCTCTACTCCAGCACGACAGCAGTCCCGTAGGCAAGCACCTCAGAGGTAATAATCATTTCTCGACCTCCCCGGGTCCTTCCTTCTTATTCCTGTTTAACCTGGCCCTGACCATTCTTACCACCAGTACCAGGACCCCCACCCCGATAGCAGCCACCGCCATCCGGAGCGCCAGGTGAATATCGGCGTTGGCAAAAAAGCCCCGGCAGCCGAAGCCAAGCAGCCCCAGTACAACCACACCCAGTATAATAATCCCGATATCGTTCATGGATAGCCTACCGCCTATACTTTGCTACCGTACCCTTAGGGGTATCCTCCAGAGTGATACCGGCTTCATCCAGCTTGCTGCGGACCATATCGGCAAGCTGCCACTCCTTATCCTGGCGCAGCTGATTGCGCAGACTAATCAGCTCCTCAATCAACTCTTCCGCCGTCTGCGCTGCCTCCGCAGTAACAACACGATTAAGCTCTTGATAGACCGAGCCTCTAATCCGGGCCACCAGCCCGGCGTCAATAACCGGCTTCTCCGGTGGTTTGAAAGCCAATCCCAGAATACCACCCAGCTCGACAAGCATCTTCTGGGCGGAAGCAACACGATAACCCGACTCAACAGCACGGTTAATCTCCCGGGCTAAATCAAACAGGGTAGCCAGCGCCCGCGCCGTATTAAAGTCATCATCCATCGCGGTAACAAACTGGCTGCGGTAGGTATCAACATCTATCCGCCCCTCACCCTTTTCTCCACCGGCCTCGCTCCGCGCCGCCTGCCGCAACCTCTCCGCAGCCTTCTCCGCCACCTCAAATGATTCCTCCAGGTAGGTCAGCGGGCTCCGGTAGTGGGAGTTAAGGATGAAGATACGGATAGCGTCGGCACTGTGCCTGGTGAGCGCCTCCTTGATGGTTATCAGGTTGCCCAGGGACTTGCTCATCTTTTCCTCACCGAACTGCACCATCCCGTTATGCAGCCAGTATTTAACAAACGGCTTCTTGCCGGTAAAGCTCTCCGACTGGGCAATTTCATTCTCGTGGTGAGGAAAGACCAGGTCCTGACCGCCGCCATGAATATCAAGGGTATCCCCCAGGTATTTTAAAGACATTGCACTGCACTCGATATGCCAGCCCGGCCTGCCCCGACCCCACGGGCTCTCCCACCAGGGCTCACCCGGCTTAGCCGCCTTCCAGAGGGCAAAGTCCAGAGGGTGTTCCTTCTCTTTACCGAACCCCACATTACCCCCGGCCATCATAGACTCCAGGCTGCGGTGGGACAGCTTCCCGTAATCAGGGACGCTACCTACCCGGAAATAGACACTGCCCCCGGCGGGGTAAGCATACCCCTTATCTATCAGGCCGCCGATCACCTCAATAATCTTGTCTATCTCCTCGGTAGCCCGGGGATAGATATCGACCCGGCCGACATTTAAGGCATCCATATCTTCGAAATAGCTGTCGGTGAACCTCCGGGCTAGCTCGCTGACCGAGCTGCCGAGTTTACCAGCACGGTCGATAAGCTTATCATCAATATCGGTAATATTCTGCACATACTTGACCTTATAGCCCTTAAATTGAAGATAACGCCGGATGACATCAAAGATAACATAGCTCATGGCATGCCCGATATGGCTGTCATCATAGGGGGTGACCCCGCAGACGTACATCTTGACTTCATTACCCCGGGGCACGAATTCTTCCTTTGTTCCGGAAAGAGTATTAAATACCTTCACCTTTTCCCCCTTCAGCCCTGTCCAGGCGCTTTTCCAGTTCCACTATTCTCCTCTCCAGGTTTTCCAGTTGCTCTCCTATCGGATCAGGTAATCTTTCCACAGTATCGGTATCCGGATTCCTCACCGCTACCACCCGCCCCGGCACCCCGACCACGGTAGCATTGGGTGGCACCGAGTCCAGCACCACCGAGCCGGCGCCCACCTTACTGTTCTCCCCGATGGTAATGTTCCCGATAAGTTGAGCGCCAACCCCAATCATAACATTGTCCTTCAGGGTGGGGTGGCGTTTAACCTTCTGAGTACTGGTGCCTCCCAGGGTTACCCCCTGGTGCAGGGTAACATTATCGCCAATCTCAGTCGTCTCACCGATAACCACGCCCATGCCGTGGTCAATAAAGAGGCCCTCTCCGATCTTAGCCCCGGGGTGAATCTCGATGCCGGTAATGAAGCGGGTGGCGTAAGCCACCATCATGGGGAGCCCACGAATATGCCTCCGATAGAGGGTATGGGCCACCCTGTGAAACTGGCGAGCCTGAAACCCGGGATAGGTAAACACCACCCCCACAGCATTTGATGCGGCCGGATCCCGCTCAAGAACGGCCTTGATATCCCTTTTTACGCTGGTAATGAGCAACATTGGACTACATCTCCTTTATAAACTAGTCTCTATACCTAGCTGCCCCGATCTCACCGGGGCTAAGGACAGACGCAGTCAAGCATCCCGGGAAGAGGATTAGCTACCGGACCCATCCAATACATAATCATCATCCACTCTTATTTAGCTCGAAATAACCTCTATCAGGGCTACCGCCTGAGCCTCGATTCCCTCCCCATTTCCAACAAAGCCCAACCGGGCTGAGCTACTCGCCTTAATACTCAGCCTGCCCACATCAATACCGAGCGTCTCGCTAAGCTTCCGGCGCATCTCCCCAATAAAGCTACTGAGCCTGGGCTGCTCAGCGACAATGGTAGCATCAATATTGCCTACCTGCCAACCGTTCTTCGCCAGCTCATCTCTTACTCTTCCCAGCAGGACCAGGCTGGAAATATCCTTATATTCCGCCTCACCGGGTGGGAAGTGACCGCCGATATCACCCAGAGCTGCTGCCCCGAGCAGGGCATCAATAATGGCATGGGTCAGCACATCGGCATCACTCCAGCCGCTAAGCCCCCTCTCAAAGGGCACCGCCACCCCTCCCAGTACCAACCTTCGCCCCTGAGTAAGGGGGTGAACATCATAGCCTATACCAACACGCACCCTACCCTCCATACTTCTTCACCAGAACCTCGGCCAAAGCCAGGTCATCGGGGGTAGTTATCTTCATATTATCATAAGAGCCGGTATATAGTTTAACCGGGTAGCCCATCTGTTCCACCAGCGAGGCGTCATCGGTTACCTCACCCTCTGCCTGCCGGTAGGCTTCACTGATTATGTCAATACGAAACACCTGAGGGGTCTGCACCGCCCACAGCTTATCGCGGGGCAGCGTCTCACAGACAAAGCCGCCTTCAGCCAGCTTGATGGTATCGCCGACCGGTACGGCAGCCACAGCAGCGCCCGTTTCCTCGGCTGCGGCAAGCCCCCGGCTGATTAAGTCCTCGGTCAGCAGCGGCCTGGCCCCGTCATGGACCACTATCCAGCAGCATCCGGCAAGCCGGCTCAGTCCGGCAGCTACCGAGTCCTGACGCCGCTCACCCCCGGCACAGATATCGCTTACCTTGGACCAGCCCTGCTCGACCACCAGCCGCCGGCCCCACTCCAGGTTTGATGCCCCCAGGACGATGACAATCCGCCCAATCAGTTTGCAATCTTGGAACGTATCAACCACCCGGGCTAAAACCGTCCTTCCGCCCAATAAAGCCGTTACCTTGTCCTGTCCACCCATCCGCCGGCTTGAGCCCGCCGCCACAATGACGGCGCCTACCCCCGACCGGCTATCTAATTTAGCATTCGGAACCACACCTGATTATAAAGCAAAAGCCGTCCTCTATCCAAGCCGGTGTACCGGTTTGGGTAGGGAGACATAAATTAGAAAAGAGGGGCTTCGCCCCTCTTAAACACCCCGTCATTACGAGCCAAGCGCGGTAATGTCACCCTGAACATGGTTGGAGATAGCAAAACAAGCCGCTTCACCTGGAAGTAAGGCTGGCGCCGCAGTGGGCACAGAACCGGCTGCCGGGGAGGTTAGGCTGGGAGCAGGATGGACAGGGTAGGCCCTTACCCATCGGGCTATCGCCAAAATATAGCTTAAGGTGAGGCCAGGGAATCTCTATCCCCTCCCGGTCAAAGGCCTTCTTCACCCTCTTCCTCAACTCACCGGTTACCTCCCACTGCATTAGCGGTTTGGTCTCACCCAGCACCTTGAGGTCGATACCGGAATCGCCGAATTTATTCACCCGGAGCACCTTGGGAGCGGCTATTATCATCGGACCAAAGGTCTCATCCTGGGCCAACTCAACGCCGACCCGGTTGATAACCTCGGTTACGCGGTCAAGGTCTTCTCCATAGGCTACCGGGATATCGATATTTACCCGCGACCACTCCTTGGTATAGTTGCTGGCCGTGCTAATCTCACCGTTGGGTATCGAGTGGACAATACCATCGAGGTCCCGCATCACCGTCCTCATTATGTTGACATCCTCGACCAGGCCGGTGATGCCGGCAATCCGCACCACATCGCCCTTATTATACTGGTTCTGCGTCAAGATAAGGAACCCGCGCAGCAAATCCCGAATCAGGCTCTGGGCACCGAAACCAATGGCGATACCAACCACCCCGGCAGCGGCCAAAAGAGGAGTAATATTTATGCCGACCTTGGAGAGAATCATAAGCACCGCCACCAGCACGATGACGGCAGTAACCGAACCGGTAAGAAAGCTGCCCAGGGTGTGCGACCTCTTGATACGCTCCTCACGGGCATGCCGCCCTTTACCTACCCCTTTGACCCAACGGTCGGCTATCCTGGGTATGAATGCCCTGGCCAGGCGATAGAAGAGATAGGCTATCGAGGCAACCGCCAGAACATAGACTCCGTGCTCAAGAAACCACACCTCCACCGCTTCCTGAGTTACCATACCCTCGATACCCTGCCGTGAGGTGACCACGGCGGCCGCTGCCAGACCGATAAAGGTCAAGCAAATCCAGATGAGGACACGAACGGCAAGAAGCCGGCGGCGATACCTTTTCCTGGATTCCTTCCTCGCCGCCGTTTTCTCAATCCGGCCCTCAATCCGGTGCATGATGATAACAAGTGCGACCAGTACCGCAATTGACCAGATAAGTATCCCCAGGCCATTAGCAGTAAACCACTGCCACATAGTTTTCCCTTACTCTGTAATTGATTTATAGATCATAACTATAGATTATAAAGGAAAGTCGGCTTCATTGCACAGTTTACCAAGCCAGCAGGCAGCCGGTACTCGGGCTGACAGTCCGTATTTAATCTTCACTGGACTCACCCTTTGTCCTACCCCTAACCAGACCCAGCCCGAGCGCTTCCTTAAGCGTAGCGGCCGGGACAAGCTCAATATCCTTATCTTTCACACTACCCTTACGCCCGGTTTCCGGCACCAGACAACGCTTAAAGCCCAACCGGGCGGCCTCACCTACCCGCCTCTCCAACTGAGAGACCGCCCTCAGTTCACCACTCAGCCCGACCTCCCCCACCGCTACCAACCCGGGGGCAACCTCAACATCCCTATAGCTGGAGGCAATGGCTAGAGCAACCCCCAGGTCCGCCGATGGTTCCCCGACCTTAAGCCCGCCGGTGACATTAGCGATAATATCCTGATTACCCAGCCTTAAGCCAACCCGCCGGGAAAGCACCGCGGTGACCAGCAACAGACGGCCAAAATCAACACCGTTAGCGGTACGCCGCGGCAGTCCAAAGCTGGTGGGATTGGTCAAGGCCTGAATCTCCACCAGCAGGGGACGGCTGCCTTCAATAGTAGGTACTACCACTGAGCCCACCCTCTGACTCAACCGCCGTGACAGGAATACCTGCGATGGGTCAGCCACCTCAAGCAGACCCTCACTCTTCATCTCAAAGATGCCGACCTCATTAGTAGAACCAAAGCGGTTCTTGACACAACGTAACAGACGGTAGGCGCTGAAAGGCTCACCCTCCAGGTAGAGCACCACATCAACAATGTGCTCCAGGACCCGGGGGCCGGCGATGGCGCCGTCCTTGGTAACATGGCCGGCAACAAAAACAGGTACTGTGCTCTGCTTTGCCCAGCGCATAAGCCGCATGGTGCACTCCCGTACCTGAGTGATACTGCCTGGCGACGCCTCCAGTTCAGAGAGGCAGACCGTCTGGATGGAATCAATCACTACCAGGATGGGCGACAGCTCATCAATCTGGTTCAGGATAGCCTCAAGGTCGGTCTCCGCCAGAAGGTAGAGGTTATCACCCTTAACCCCGAGACGCTCCGACCGTAGCTTAATCTGGTGCGGCGTCTCTTCCCCGGAAACATAGACCACACTGCCCTGCTCCCGAGCGACCAGGGCGGCAGCCTGGAGCAGAAGGGTTGACTTACCAATACCCGGGTCACCGCCAATGAGTGTCAGCGAGCCGGAGACGACCCCTCCCCCCAGCACACGGTTAAACTCGGCCAGGGGAAGCGGAAAACGGTCCCGGGCACTGGTGACAATACGGGATAGCTCCTGGGGTGGGTTAAGCGACGAGGCTGGTGCGGAAGCGGCAGTAACGGCTGACTTGGTCTCGACAAAGGTGTTCCACTGCTGACAGTTAGGGCAGCGCCCCAGCCACTTTAGGCTCTCCTTGCCACACTGCTGACAGGCAAAAACGGTGCCAGTGCCGAACCTACTTGTTCTACCCATTGTGATAACTTTACCCCATCTTCGAGGGCAAAGCAATCTGCTCCCCTTTAATCAATATCCAAAATTACGGTAAAAAACATCCGGTTGACACCATACCGGGATTG